>ENA-OQCX01000202-OQCX01000202.1-human-gut-metagenome-genome-assembly--contig:-NODE-202-length-31692-cov-2.317725_pt1 | contig 31692 bp, 42 predicted proteins | sample MGYA00242762_ERZ504587 | MGnify/ENA primary metagenome ERZ504587 (study PRJEB26092, sample SAMD00036337) | human gut metagenome | host: Homo sapiens | study: EMG produced TPA metagenomics assembly of...
CCGTGTTTCATATGTCTGTACTTTGATACCGTTTCTGTCGAACGCTGCCGTAGTCCAGATATGCCAGCTCCAAAGAGTGGCAGTACCGTTTTTGGCAGCAACCACTTGCATTACCCTCACTTGCTTTGCCCAACTTGAATACAATGTAACCGTTCTTGGAATAGCCTACATAGTCCAAAGTAGGAGATGTTCCTCCCTCACGGGTTTCCCACACAAGAGCAGCATTGGTAGGAGCAATCCTGTCATTGGCTGGTATCACCGCTCCTGTATAAGAAATCTGTGCCGGAGTTTCCGCACCGTTCCCTCGTATGGTGGCCTTGAAGCGATACCATTTATTGGCATCGGTGGTTTTCACCACGTAACAATTGGCGGTCTGTGTTCCTGCCGCACTCAAATCCCTACCTATCAGCACACGGCCGTCGTTCATGTCTGTGCCTTTAATGGCGGCATTCACTGCGTACTTCGTATTGCGTACCACATTGAAATCGGCCGCATTGTTACCTGCACCCAGATAGATGGCATACGATACATCGCGGGCCGTACCGTTCTGTGGTGTATAACTGCCCTCTATCAGAATGTAAGTAGCCGTGACCGGAGCATTCCCTTCGTAGCGGTCTTTCCAATTTGTCAGCGCATTGCTTCCAGCCTTGTTTTCCGGAATATACCAGGTTATGGACTTGGTGTTGTCGCTTGTATAGGTTGTAAGCTCCGCAGCAGTCGGAACGGTGGTTGCCGACTCCACGTAATAGAGTTTCTTTGCCACGTTCATCAGCCTGACGGAAGTCACCGTAAAGGCATCCCCGGCATTCGGGGTAATCAGGTTCAGGCTGACTTTTGCCACCGCACGGGTCAGCGAGACGGTAAGGGATGCATTGTCCGCCTCCGAGTTAAAATCGGCTTTATAACCACACATCGGCAGGTTTTGTCCCGTACCCTTACCCGACGATACCTCTGCTGCAAGTTTCTTGAAATCGGCCAATGCACTGCCGTATGCCACCTTCCGGATAATATTACCACGTTTGCCAGCACATACACCGTACACGAGCCTACTCCCGAAGCCAATGAAATATCCGCCGTCAACTCACCGTCCATCAGCGAGGTATATTCACTGTATTTCAGTTTGCCGTCGGTATTGCCGAACTGGAACACACAAATATCGTTTACCGCATCCTCCTGTGTATCGGTCAGCGTACCGGTACGGGTTCCGGTATTGCATGCCCCCTTCCCCGTTTCCTCGCCCAGCACCAAGTCCAGTGAATTATCGCCACGGACACGGGTCACGCTTCCGGCTTCCTGCATGGGTGTTGTGCCGAGCGAAAGTTTCACAGGCTTCGTAGCGACATCGGGAATAATACCACCTGTTCCCTGCTCCCCGTCCGTACAGGAAAGGACACAAAGAACGGACAATGCCCAAAGTCCAAAAAATCTCGTTACTTTCATTTTATTTCTTTCTTATATTCTTGTTTCTATACTATTCCGAAGCCGGGTCTGCCGCATCGCCACCGATATTGGCAGGTATATCTTCCGTATGCCAACTATTGCCGGAACTCATATTCGTATTACCGTCACCGACACTACCCGGTACATTTTCAGTACCCCAACTGTTACCGGAACCTATATTCGTATTACCGCCGCCGGAACTGCCCGGTACATTTTCAGTTACCCCAACTACCGCCGGGACGCACATCCGTATTACCGCCACCCGAACTGCCCGGTACATCTTCCGTACCCCAACTATCGCCGGGACGCACATCCGTATTACCGCCGCCGGTTTCGCCCGGCACTCCCTGTTCCGAAGCCCAAGGCAGACCCTCACCGCCTACCGACGTCAGCCCGAACGCGCCTATTTCGGCATCCAGTTCCGGTTGGGCCGCCATTGACCTGTGCCGACGGTAGTACTGCCGTTTCCGGTTTCACCCGGTATCTCCACATGTTCCCACGTGCCGATATGGATAACCACCGGAGTAAACGCACCGATATTATCCTGTCCGGACATTACACTCCCGCTCCACGGAAGCACTTCCAGAATGAGCTGCACGGAACCGCCTTTCATCTTCAAGGAAAATGTATATTGCGTACCGGTGCAAAGGCAAGCGTCTCCGGCATATCCGCAACGAACTCCGCAGCCGCCATCCCGTTGAACACCGCATTCATCCTGAACTGAAACTTACCCGCCGTCCGTGGCAATACCACTGTAGCGGCAGAAGTTTTCAAGTCTGCATCCGGCGTGGAAAACTCACTGCCCGCTATGGTAACGGCATCACTCTGCGCTATGCCCGCAACGGGCAGTTGGGTACACAGTACCGCTTCGACAGGTGCATGCGTCATATTGCTCAATCCGGCAGACTCGATACGCACCGAGGTGATATTGCCCGCTTTCGGTTGCAAGGCAAATATCAGTTTTGCACAATGCTGCCCAAGTCGTCGGCACAACCGCCGGACTTGCTTCGCTCACCGTTCGTCCTGCCGTCAGCGAAGTGGCATAGTCCACACCATGTCCCACAGAAACGGTGCAAGCCGGGCTGCCTCCGTCGTTATCGGGATTGGCTACCGCCAGAGCCGGAGTCAGAGCATAAAAGTCGTAAGTCCCCGCACGCAGCAGTAAAACGTTCACGCTTCCAGCGTACCGTTGCCGTTTACGCTCTGTACGTGCCTTCCCCCATGTATTTATCCGTTGACAAATCGGGAGACTCACCTACGCGCCTGAAAGCGAGGATACGCAACGTTGCCCCATCCGCCAGTGGCGAAGCGGCACGTGTAGCCACCTCCGTAGCGATGCCCGATGCAGAAAACCGCACGGCAAACGCTTCATGTTCCTTCAACAGCAGTTCGTTCTCCGTGCATGCACAAAGCAGCAAAACTACCGGCAGGTATTTTATCATCCCTTTACAATTCATAAATTCGACGGGTTATCTCATTATATTTCTATATCCTTAATCGGAGTTCCATTTACCCAGTCGGTAACGGACACCGCAGGAGTTATCCCGGCAGATGTAAACTTCAAGGTAACGGCGTACGAAGTACCCGCTTTGAAACCGCCGTCGACGGGAACGTTTATCTTCGTTTTCTGCAAACCGCCGGTCTCTAAATCAATCTGCAATTCAATGGCATCATCTGCCTGCGGAGCAAACATGGCATATCCTGCCATAACAGCAGCATCGTCGGCAGTAGCGCTACACCCATTTCCAGCGGATAGGTAATTGCGGTTGAAGGCGTAACAGGGTCTGCGGAAACCAAATCCAAATCGTCCGTACCTGTAAAGGAAGGGGCGGTTATGGTTGTTCCGTCTGCCGCTGTCGCCTCAGGCAATGTAATCGTACACCCCTGTTTCTTCCCGGTAATCTTGATGGATTTTACTTTACCCCACAATGTCTGTGTAGCCGCATCGGGAGCATACACCTTTACACTGATTTGGGTAAGCAGGTGGCTGAAAGCCAGGCTTGCTATATTCGTATTCTTATCCCCTTCTTTCAAGGGAGTAGCCATTATATCCGTCTTACCGTCAATAGTACCAAAATCCACGGCCTTTGTACCCTGCGTAAAAGTTACTCCGCTGCGCCTCGGATACCAGCCTATCAGTTTGGTCTTGTTTCCGTTTGCCAAATAATACTCAGCCGGAGAAAACGACAGTGTTTTTGAAGCCGTAGCCGCCGTTCCATTCAAAGCGGTGGTCTGATACGTTGTATAACTGCCCTCGTCACCAGCATCCGCACGTGCAAACGCCACATCCAAATCCGTACCGAAACCGGAATTAATCATCCCGTCCAATACTGCCTTCGTAGCCGGTTCTACCGAAGATAAAATACTGCTGTTTACACGTATTTCCACCCTGCCGTCGTCCTGTATCATTTCCACCGGAGCGTCTGCAGAGCAGGCCGCAAACAAAGACAACAAAGCACCGTTTACCGTTAAAATCCATTTATTCCGTTTCATAAGCATGCTGTATATCGGTTGATTATTGAATTTCTTCACTGCTGCCGCCATCTTCTTCCCAGTCTTTCACCGTGGCCGTTGCCTTTATTTCGGTAGCTTTGAATGTAAGGAGCACCACGAACTTCTTGCCCTGTGTAGATGCCGTATAATCGACACTGCTGCCGGTTGTTTTCAGATTGACAGGCACAGTGACAGGCGTAGTACCCGATGTTCTGTTTTACAGCCAATGTATAGTCTGCCGTACCGGTCGCATTTTTCAGAGGAGCTACCATAGAGTAGGCCACTTCCTCACCATCGGTAGTCAGTTCTTTCGCCTGAGATGCGAAAGCCGTTTCCGTACCTGCCCCTCTTACCCAGAAAGACATGCCGTTGTCCAGCAACGTGGCAAATGCGCTGCTTTCATCGGCTGTACCGGCAGACAGGCTTACCGTTACCGCACCGGACGGATTATTCTTACCGACCTTGGTCAGCGTGATATCCGTTAACTTTCCCCATTTCGCAATAGCCGCCTCGTCCTCGGCAACCGCTTTAATTACCAGTTGCGTAAGCAGGTGTTTGAACTCGAGCTGCGGGTAATTGCCGTCTTTGGAATCGTTTTTCGTGGAAGATTTTTCCGGAGCAGCCATCACATCCTGACTGCCATTGAATGTAAATTTGCACTCATCATTGGCCGGATTGCCCCAACCCTCAAACGGATACAGGCCGCAGATATGCAGCGTGCTGTTGTCCACCGGATAATATTTTTGCCGTGGCAAAGCCCACCGCCGTACTGCCGTTGTCCGTAAAAACCATTTTATCATTGGCATAGGTCGTTGTATAGTTGCCACTCGTTTCGGACACCAGCACCCGTGCGGCCAGCGTATTGTCTGCCGTTATCGTACCCTCGTACGGTGCACGTGTCATTGTTTCCGCCGCTATGGCGGAAGAGATCAGTTTGATTTCCACGTTCTCATTCGGAACCGGTTCCATTACATCACTCTGTGTACAACCTGCCATAACTATTACGGCAAGAAGCGAAAAAAGACTTTTTTCATAACTGTTTATGTTAGATGAATATTAATTAATTATTTACTCTACTATCCCCTCACCGTATCCGTCCATCACCCACGGCATGACCTTTGCCGAAAGGGCAACCGCCGTACGGTCGCGGAATTTCAGTGTCACCATATAGGAGCGTCCGGCTGCAAAGACCGTTTCGCCGCCCGACGGCCGTATCTCTATACCGGGGTAATCGCCCCTGCTGTCTGTTGTCAGCGTAAGCCGGAACACGGGCTGTCCCGGTTGCAGCATCACTTCGCCCGCCAATACCTGCGGCATTTCCGTTGTACCGCTTATGGCGGCAGGCGATTTCAAAGGAAACGGTACGGCAGCCTGCGCGGCAGACCATCCTCCCAGTTCGCCCGTCTCCAAATTCAGCGTAGAGGCGGTGTTTACCCCATTGAATGCCAGCCCTGTAACAGTTACGCCTGCAAATTCCCCCTCATCGTCAACCAGCCGGAAGCGGAGCTGCGTCAGTTTATGCTCAAACAGCAATGCGGAAGGTGCTTCCCGGCGCGAACCGGTAACCGGACGCACCCACATCACATCTTCCGCACCTGTGAGCCTGAAATACAGCACCGGCGACTGCCCGGCAACCGCTTCCACATAATTATCCCCACCCGTGCCCACAGGCGCATAAGGATGATATACACAAAACTTCACCCGCCTGCTCTCTTCCAGCGGATAGGTATAATCACCGTTCCAGAAAAGCATGCCGGTAGCGGCATCAATCCCCGTAGTCCGCACGTTGTCCATCAAAGGAGTTCCGTTCCATTCGGACGTCAGCGGGGCATACAAGGCATCCGTACGCGTAGTAACCACTCCATACACGCCTACCTTGTCGCCCACGGTAGCCAGTCCGGCAAGGTCGTTTACCGAAGCACGGGTTGCACTTCCCTCATAACCGCCCGCCCGGGTTCCCAGCCTTATAAGCCCGTCCGGAGCCAACGGCTCCTGCCCGGCGCATGTGCAAAGCAGCAGGCACGCAAGCAGTCCTGTGCAACTACCGTATATCCTATTCATACATAATCCTTTCTCTCTTATCGTAAAATACCTTGCGTTTATAATCTCCTACCCCGCCCTCACCGCTTCCTTCCGTCCAGCCTTTCACCTCTGCCGTAAGAACCGCATTCAGCAGGTTTATGCCAAGCTCCACTTCCACCGTCTCGTCTGCCGGAAGTTCACCCGCATAAAGGCGGATGATGTCCGTTAGTGTTCCGTTCATGTTTACCGACGCGCTATACATCTCGCCGCCGGAATTGCGTACCTGCAAATGCAGGCGGCTGTCATAGGCGGCTCCATATTCAGGAGAAAGCAGTCCCAGCAGGCGTATCTCTGCCGAAGCCATATAGGCGGGTTCCGTATTTCTGGTTTCCGCCCGTGTCAGCGTCACGGTAAACGACGTATTCGTTTCGGGGGCGGCGGATATGCTCTGTTCCGAAGGTTTTCCGGAATGCAGGAGTACAGAAGGATAAACACCGTTCAGTTTCCCGTTCAGCACTTTAGCCTCTTCCATGCCCGTTACCTGAAAATGAAGCAACATCTGTTTCACCAGAGGGCGCGGAACGGGCGTGTATTGCACCGTACCCTGTAGCGGAACGTCCACATCGTCCACATTCCAGCTATATACATTGCCGGGTTGCATCTCCGAGACCAAACGGACCTCGGCGGCATTCCGGCTCTCCAGCCCTGTAAAAGCAACGCCGTGCGCATCCGTATTATAGGCAAGCAAATGATAACTGCCCACAGGAAGCGTTGTCGAGAAATATCCGGCAGAAGCGGCGGCATCCGTACCGTAACCGGCAACAGCCTCTCCATCGTCCGCATAAAAACGGTAGTAGCGGTAGCCGGACAGGCAAAAGCACCCCATTCGGGCGCAATCACAACCGTACCTTCGGCGCTGCGATAGTCCAGTGCCGTTTCCGTACATGCCGCCAAAGCAATGCACGGACTTATCAGCCAACCGAGAGTTTTTATCTTCATGTCCGAACTTCTTTTTCCGTCTTCACTTCCGGCTGCCAAACCGGTAACTGACACTTATATTCACACCCGTCACCCCAAAATGATTCTCGCGGAAGTTGCGATTGAAATAATAGTAAGGCATTTCCACATCGTACGCATTGGTGTCCGAAGCGCGATACCCACCACGCAAGCCGGCTTCGATGCCCCAGTGCGCATCGAGCAGGATATAACACCCGACGGACAATCCGCCTTCCCAATAAGTGCCCGTGCAGTTGGCAGTGCCTCCGGCTATGCGGCCGCTGTCGGTACTGCGGTTGTCAAAATCGCCCAACTGTCCGTAAATGCCCACGTAGCACCAACGGTAGCAGCCGTCGCCATTCACCCAGAAGCGGGGTTCGAGGCTATAGGCCGACACTCCCCAATGGCATTTGCCGCTATCGTAGTCCCAATCCGCATAAGCAGCGGAAGCTACCGCCGACCACCGGCGTGCAAAGAAAAACTCCGCCGACAGGTTGGGGGTAAAAGCGGTATAATAGAAATCGGGGGTCATGCCCGCCCAAGTATATAAGTTCGTTTTTACGGAAAGCAGCGGCAGCAAGCGGTTACGCTGTTTACGTGCCTCACGCCGCGCTTGCCGTCCGGCGGCACGCTCTGCCAGCCATTGCTCGCGGAAACGCTGTTCTTTCAGCCGTTCCGCCTCTTCCCGGCGGAGCTGTTCCTCTTTCCGGCGTGCCTGCACAACGCGTTCTTCTTCCAAACGTATCTGTTCGGCACGCTGCCGTTTTTCCGCTTCCAGCTGCCGGAGTTCCGCCAGACGACGCTCGTCGGCCTCGGCGGAAGCCCGTTCGCGGGCAAGTATTTCCTGAAACTCCGCATCGGTCAGTTTCCGCCGGTAACGTTCCTCGATGATGCGGTGCAGGTCGTATTCCACCCTGATTTCGACCCGCCGGAGCAATGGAAAGAGTTCCGCCATCATAAGGTTGTAAGGTACTCCGCCCTGCAGGTCCATCAGCTTCTTCTCACGGCCCTTGAAAATGTCCGTATTGTCGATGACAGCCAGTACTTCTGCCCGACCGGGCAATGTGGAAGCCTCCACCAGTTGTCGCAGCCTGTCCCAGTCCTCGCCCACGTAGCGCACTTCCACCGGAAAGCGCCTTGCCAGCCCGTATTCCGTATCCAGGTAGTTTCTGAAACCGTTGGCACGGTCGTGCGCCAGCTTTTCGTTGGCGGCATAACTGCCTTCTATGGAGCAATAGCCGGTCAGGGTAATCCGGCGGACGTAAATCAGCGTGTCGGCAAACGAGGAGCGCATGAACTTATCCAGTCTCTCCAGTTCACGGGCATTGCCGCCGTAACCTCTCTGTATCTGCCAGCCCCCTTGCGGATAAGAGAAATAACAGTCCAGATTGGCTGTTCCTTCCTTGATAACGCGCCTGTACGTCGAGTCCCGATAGAGTTTACCGGCTCCCAACGTGTCGGGAGAGAAAACCACTCCCGCGCATAAACTACCGGGAAGGATACATACAGCCAACAGCAGCAATAGCGTTTTTATCTTCATATAGCCTTGTTTTTCAAGTATTCGTTCTTTTTCCGGTTACGGTTACGGCATCTCCGTTTCCTGCTCGCCCATGTCCACACTCGTATCCATATCTACCGTTATATCCACATTGTTGCCTTCCTTATCGGGTTTGGGCGGGCAATCGTCCAGACTATCGGGAATGCATCCGCCAAGCAGTCCTGCCAAAACACAGCAGAGCAGAAATCTTTTTTTTCAGTGTTCTCATATCTCTTCGCTCAGTCCAGTTCCACTTCCTGCACAATTTTCAGTGTCCAGTCGTCCACACTCACCGTCAGTTCAAGATTGGAAGGCACTACCTCCGTGCCGGGCGTAGGTTCGCCATCGCCCTTGATAACCGCCTTGATGCGATAGTCGCGGTTACGTACGATAGTGCCGTCGCCCGTTCCGTCTTGCGATACCGAACCCGAAGGAGTGATAATCGTACCCGTCTGCAAACGGTTCACCACAATGGGATAGTACACATAGACCGGAGTTTTCGGTCCTACGCTGCCGTCCGGATCGAAATAGCCGGAAAGCACCAGCTTGGTGCGGTTGGCGGCATCGTTGTTGGCAAAGGCATAGAACCAATAGGGCACGGTATATTCGTCCGAGGTTATCAATATGCCTCGGAAGGGGTGACATCGTTCAGCAGAAAACCTGCCCCCTCAGTCCACAAGAAAGAGCCGTCGGGCTGCTGGCTCGTCATACCGCCATGCAGCCACGTAGGATTGGCAGGCATAGTTTGGGTAACATCGCCGGGCGACACACGGGAAGCTTCCAGCGCATTGCACAGGAAAATACGGTCCAGCGTAAATGTGGCTCCGGCATAGTTCAGGCTGAATGCGCTGCGGATGCTCGAAATGGAGATACGAGCCACCAGACGGGACAGATTTATGGACGCGGACACCGTTTTTCCGGCTTCCAATGTCACCGGCTGTTCGCTGATACCGGACATAGGCAGAAGGTCGGATGCTTGCTGCCCGTTACGTACGGTCTGTACCAGGCTGACATTTTTCCCGACAAATTCGTTTTTGGTCTGCACTCCGGCAAACGTTCCTTCCGGAACATTGGCAACCACAATCACATCGCAGACACCGGGTGAACACAAAATATCCTTTACCGCAAGCGTCCCGGCAGTGCCGCCGGATTCGACGGCGGATTCCACAATGGTATTTACCGACCCGTCGGCATAGAACAGCCCTATTGCCAGCCGATGAACGCAGATTCGTTTTCGGGCAGGGCAGCAGCAGTGGCACGTGTGTTTGCAGCCCCCGTACCGGATACGTTCAGCCGGAGCAAAGCTGTTTTCGCCATATTCCTGCCTGCGCTTTCATCCTCACCGCTACACGAGGATGCCAAAGCTGCGAATGCCAAAGCATACAGCCAGCAGATAATACATATACCCGCAATCCGCAAAGTTTTCTTATACTTCAAAGTTTTAATTTCCGACATATATCTATATTTTAAAGTAATGGATTTGTCTCATTCCGTTCTTCCGGTTCAATACAGGTTTCTCCTGCTCCTCAGCTCTTCCAGCACCTCGCTTGCACGCTCCACGCCTGCTGCCGCAGCCATTTCAAGATAAAGCTCCGCCTTTTCGCGGTTGCCTTCGAGCATACAGAGCACGCCCATGTTGTTAAAAGCGTCTGACGGGTGGAAAAGCGGGAGAGATAGCTGCGTGCCTTGCGTGTATCGCGTTTGCTCAAGGCCACGGCAGCCGCATTGATGTTAGCTTCCGGACAGTCGGGGAACAGGCGGGCGGCAAGGTCGTAAATATCGTTGAACTCGGCAGAGCCGGGCGTGTAGCTGTTGGCAAGGGCAAACAGGCATTCCGGCGTGATGCATCCGTCGCCGTTGGCGGGCAGGCGGGAAGCGGCGCTATCAAGGGAAGCGGGAATAAAATTGACCATGACAGGCAGCGCACGTCCACACTCTTCTCCAGTCCCGGAACTTCCACTTCGGGCAACAGGATGCCCGAAGCAATCCTGTCGTCGTAAGTTGCCGCCTCCCTGCCGTTACAGCCGCACTCTTCGGTATGCAGCATGAGGTCTGCCTGTGCCATCCACTCCCTGAACGGAACAGTCACCTTATATGTGAAACGGCGGGATGCCTTACGGTCGTTTTTCAATACTACCGAGGGCGTGGAGTTCCTGCCGTTGCGCGCATCGGACGCTCCACCCAATACACGGGTGCGCTCGTACACTTTCTGCTTCTCCGCACCGTTAATAAGAATAGACGGCAAATCGAACGACTGATCTCCCGCCAGCAAGAAAGGTGTCAGCGTAAGCGATTCGTCCGAAGGCATCTGCAAACCTTCATAGTTGACTTCCATCTGTATATGCAACTGACTGCCCGAAAGGGAGAAACTCCGGCGGGTTATCTGTATCTGCCCCATATAAACCTCTTGACTGCATAACGTGAGCAAGGGCAACAACAGCAGCAATACGCTGCAAAATGTTTTTCGTTTCATCTATTCAATTATTAATCGTGACTTACGTTTTTACTTAATCATATATACCACGGACACGGCAGCCTTTGTAGGGCCGAAGTATCCCCTGCTCTTCGTACCGCGCTGCCTGCTGCCGCAATGACCGCAACGGTAACGGTCGCTGCGAAGAAAAGCCGCCCCCGCACCCAGACTTGCTTCCACGCCCCAATGCGGGGAAAGCACCCAATGGTAACCATACGAAATGCCTGCGCCCAAAAGCCAGCCTTCGTAACGTGCCTCGCGCGCGCCCTTCAGGATATTGAAAGGCAGATGCACACCGCCTACATTGAAACGCCCGCCCAAGGCATGGACTCCCCAAAAATGACCGGCAAAAGGAGTGCACAGCCAGCGGCGGGCTTCGGGTTGTAACAACCAGTGTTTCCAACGGCGGCCGTCACGGGGAGCAAAAGGCTGGTAATGTGCCGCAATATCCAGTGTCCACCGGGAGATACAAGAAATTCCACCCCTATATTGGGTGAAGCCAAAGCATCGGCAAGAAGATTGCTTTTCACAGCCATACGCTGCGCTGACGCATCGGAAGCGGACAGCATGCCCAATGCTCCTATTATAATCGGTATATATAGTTTGTTACTCATTCGCTTCCGGCTTTATAAATCCTGCAACGCACCTCATACAGCATGACACGTAGCATCTGGTTAATAAAAGATATACCGTTACTTCATAAGTAACAGAGAGATACATAGCAATATTAATATTGTCATGTGGGAACACAAAAAGACATGATTATTTATGTATACATAACAGGGCGTTGTATACAGTGTGTCCGTTCATTTTTCAGTTTAAGAAAAGTGATGGGATGCTATGTGCCAAAATCTCCATAGTTAGAAAATATAAAAGCTGAGTTCCGGCTTCTCTCTCAATTTACATAGCAAAAAGTGAAAAAAGATAAGATTTTCTTTTGTTTTTTAAGTATTATGTATACTTTTGCAGGCATCTAAGATTCCATTACTTATGAAGTAACTAAGCTATATAGTATTGATTTTCAGTCACAATTTGTTTGTTTGCCTTATTGGCTATTTCTTAAATATATAATTTATTATTACCTTGTTGGCTTTTTCGATTTCATCATTATCGAACTGCTTCAGATAACCTTCCGTAGTAGTGATTGAAGCATGGCCCAACGCTTCTGAAATCACCTCCACAGCTATTCCGCAAGATTTTGCAATAGAGGCCCAAGTATGACGGGCAGCGTAGGAAGAGAGCCTCTTCCCCAGCCGGCAGACCCGCGAGAGCCGGTACAGTTGTAAATTGAGCATACGCAATGCCCGCTGATAATCCTTGTACGCTTCTTTACCGGAAAGACTGCCGTTCAGGATATTCAATAAGTAAGGCGAAGAGGGGTCGTTGCTGGCATAACGCCGTAGAAGTTTCATGGCTGCCGCATCAACGGCTATCGAAAGCGGCATCCCCGTCTTATGACGGCGAATAGTGAGATAACCGTTCCGTAAATCCACTTTACGTAAGTTTGCCAAATCGATGAAAGGGATGCCGTGAAAACGCAACATCAGCTCCAGCAGGCACGTGCCCAGCCGAGATTGCGTGAATCAGAGGATGCGGCAGGTTCGCTTTCGGATGAACGGTCTGCTTCCTCTTCCACAACATCTTCCAGCAACACCCGTTTTATTTCCCCTTTCTTCAATGCCCGCTGATGATTGGCATAACGCCCGGTAAACACATTCTTGAACTGCCGGGGAATATAGGGGGCCAATCCCATATCCACCGCCCGGTTATACACCGCACGAAGCATACGCATATACGTGGAAATCGTGTTCCACAGCAATGACTGCTTCAACAAATACTCCTGATAGCTTTGCAGCCAGCCGGGAGTCAAATCTTCCATGTGCAGGGAGTGTCCGCCATACTTCACTGCCGACTTCAATGCACAATGATACACATGGGCAGTACTGTAACGTCCCTGCCGTTCCATATCCGTAATTACGGATAGCATAAAATCATAAAATTCACTTTTGTCCATAGTTCTCTTTTTTTACATACTAATTAGTTTACCGACCCTCGGTCAACAACAAACCTTAGACAATGTTTCATTACATATATAGCCAATTACATATCTTTTATAATTATGATATAAACTATTAATTTGTCATACTTTTACGCCCGAAGTATTAAAGGCTTTTTTTCCTCGGTGAGGAACAAGCCATCGGAGACCGGCAATGTATGCAAAATAACTACTATGGATAAGCCGAATAGAGAAGCAGGCTCGGTCACGATTACCGCTTATTTGTTTCGAGGTTATCATACTCTTCGTCCGTTACCGGTTCGAGCCATTCATTGGAAGCACTTTCACCGGGAACCTCGAAAGCCAGATGAGCAAACCAACAGTCTGCAGCAGCTCCATGCCAGTGTTTGACGTTTGCCGGAATATGGATAACCGTGCCCGGGAGAATTTCCACGGCAGGTTTACCCTCTTCCTGATACCAGCCGCGTCCGGCTACGCCAATCAGCATTTGTCCGCCACCACTTTTGGCACGGTGGATGTGCCAGTTATTGCGGCAACGAGGTTCGAACGTAACATTGGATATATTCACCTGCTCGCGCGAAATGGGAGCAAGGTAACTGTTGCCGGTGAAATACTTCGCGTATGCAGTGTTCGGTTCGCCGACAGGAAAATCATTTCGCGCTGGAAAGCGGCTTTGGCATCTTCACCAACGGCATCTTCCGCCCATACGTCTTTTGCCAGATTGAACGCCGCCCATGCTTTCGGCCAACCGGCATAAAAACCGATGTGGGTAATGATTTCGGCAATCTCAGTACGGGTAATGCCGTTCTTCTTTGCCGACTGCAGATGAAATACGAGCGAATTGTCTGTAATACCCTGACTGATAAGTGAGGTAACGGTTACTAAACTACGGTCGCGCAGACCAAGCTTATCGGTGCGGTTCCACACTTCTCCGAAAAGAACATCGTCGTTGAGCTCCGCGAATTTAGGGGCGAACTCTCCTAATTGAGTGCGCCCGGCTGTCTGTACTATTTTCTCCTGTGCCATAACATTGAAAGTTAAGATACTGAATACTGAATACTGAAATTAAAAGAATCCTGTTCATAATCATTCCATTTACCGTATGAAGTTAGTGATATTTCCGGTTGTTTTCCAATTGCAAAATTACCGCGATTACGCAAACCGAATTGTATATGATTTACGGATATTTATACCCGAATCATTGATTCTGAAATTAGAAACGGAATGCCATAACAAGAACATACCTTATTCAGACAGGCTTTTGCTTTTTATTTTCCTCAGTATTTTAGGGAACTGCCAGAAAAACAGCAGCGTACAGCAAATGGCTGCCGTAGCATCGGATATGGCTTCTGCCGCATATACACCTGCTACTCCCATAAAATGCGGCAGTATCAACGCCAATGGTATCAGCAGGATTACCTTACGCAGCAATGCTATGAAAATGGATATTCTGGCCTGCCCCAACGCCACGAACATATTCTGACAGGCACGCTGTAGCCCGAAAATCGTCATGCCGCCCAAGAATACAGGCATCGTCCAGCGGACAGTTTCTATCAGCCTTGTATCGCTTGTAAAAGCGGATGCCACAATCGCAGGGAAGCCAATCATAAACAGCATCAGGACGAGATTGAAAGAAAACATGGTAATCAGCGCAATCCGGAAGCACTCCTTCACACGCTGCTTGTCGCCATGCCCGTAGTTATAGCTTGCCACCGGAACAAAGCCCTGCGCAAACCCCGTCAGCGGCACGCTGGCAAACTGCATAGACGTTTGCAGAACGGTAAGCGCACTGACATAGATATCTCCGAATTCTTTCAGACTGCTGTTGAGCACAAACCCCACCAGGCTTTCCGTACTCGCCATGATAAAAGGCGATACGCCGAGCGCCAACATGGAGAGCACGATACTCTTTTCCAGCTTCATATACCGCCTTTCCAAAGGCAGGGAAGCGCGCCGTGAGAATAGGAAGGACAGCACCCACACCGCACTGCAAGCCTGCGACAGCACCGTAGCCAATGCAGCGCCTTTCACTCCCATATCCAACCAGAATATGAATATCGGATCAAGAATAATATTCAACAAAGCCCCTATCAACACCGAACACATGGCAACCGCAGGGCGCCCTGTGCATTGATGAAAGCATTCAGTCCGGTAGACACTTCCACAAACAGCGTCCCCAACAGATAAATGGAAAGATAGTCTTCCGCATAGCCCAGCGTATGCTCCGAAGCACCCGTAAAAAGCAGGATAGGCTCCATAAAGGTATAGGCTATGAACGAAGTGAGCAAAGTGAAAAGAATCAACAGAGTAAAGCCATTGCCAAGTATCTTTCCGGCACGGCGACGGTTGCCCTGTCCGAGGGCAATGGCAGCCAACGGAGCACCGCCACCACCCACAATGGCAGAGAAAGAAGAAATCAGCACAACGAGCGAAATGGTCACTCCCACTCCCGCCAGCGCATCGGTTCCGATGCCCGGTATGTGTCCGATGTAAATACGGTCTACAATGCTGTAAAGCAGATTGACAAACTGTGCTGCCACCGCAGGCAGCGCCATCTTGAAAACCAAAGGCAGCATACGCTCCGTGCCCAGGCGTTCTTCGTACTTATTAGTCATGATTGGCAGAGTTTACTCTTATTCTCTTAGATTCTGTTGTTACGGAAGAGTGCTTATTTCCGGCTGACGATTGTACGTAGCCTGATTGGTAGGCATTACCAGCACTTCCGCCACCTGTATATGTTCGGGAACGGCAGCGGCAAAGTACACCACTTCGGCAATGTCGTCGCCTGTAAGCGGACGGATGCCCTTGTACACATTATCGGCAGCCGCCTTGTCGCCACGGAAGCGCACTACGGAGAAGTTCGTCTCCACCAGGCCGGGCTTGATATTGGTTACCCGTACGGGAGTATCCACAAGGTCGATGCGCAAGCCGTCTGACAACGCCTTTACGGCAGCCTTGCTGGCACAGTATACACTACCGCCCGGATAGGCATAGTCGCCTGCAATAGAACCCATATTAATGACATGGCCGCGTCCGCGTTCCACCATTCCGGGAACCACCAGGCGGGTCATGGCAAGCAATGCTTTGATATTGGTATCAAGCACGATGTCCCATTCGTCCGGATTGCCTTCGTGTTCCTTGTCCACGCCGATTACCAGTCCGGCATTATTAATGAGGATATCTATCGCTCTCCATTCCTCAGGAAGCGAGTCGAGAGCCGCTTTCGCAGCCCCGCGGTCGCGAACGTCGAAAGGCAGCAGACAGACATCCGCATGGTATTCCGTTTCCAGTTCGCGCTTTACGGCAGTCAGTTTCTCTACATTCCGTCCGTTGAGAATCAGGCGGTAGCCATTCATGGCAAATTTACGCGCACAGCCCTCTCCTATACCCGAAGAAGCACCTGTGATGAGTACGATTTTCTTTTCCATTCTTATAAGGAATTTAATGTTACGGGGGCACAAAGTTATGACTTATTGCGAGTATCGGCAAATTACTTTAAACTTATAATCCGTTACCCGTAAAGTTTTCACAAAAAGTATGTACCTTTGCCCCAATTTTTACGTCCGCCCGCATGCCGGGCAGAGTTTTGTTTAACAGGTTTGGATAAAGTAAGAAATGCTTATGCAAAAGTCCGATTGCATCATCAGTATAGAGCACGTATCGAAGTTCTTCGGAGACAAAGCCGTACTGAATGATGTGAATTTGTCTGTCCGCAAGGGCGAGTTTGTAACGATACTGGGACCGTCCGGTTGCGGAAAGACGACATTGCTGCGTCTGATTGCAGGCTTCCAGACAGCTTCGGAAGGAGTGATTACCATTGCAGGAGAAGACATCACGCAGACACCGCCCCACCGCCGCCCGGTGAATACGGTGTTCCAGAAGTACGCCCTGTTTCCCCACCTCAACGTATTCAACAACATTGCTTTCGGCCTCAAGCTGAAGAAGCTCCCCGCCGCCACTATCGAAAAGAAAGTGAAGCAGGCGCTCCGCATGGTGGGCATGACCGACTATGAAGACCGCGACGTGGACTCCCTCTCCGGCGGACAGCAACAGCGCGTTGCCATAGCCCGTGCCATCGTCAACGAACCGAAGTGCTGCTCCTCGACGAGCCCCTTGCCGCCCTCGACCTGAAGATGCGCAAGGACATGCAGATGGAACTCAAAGAGATGCACCAGAAGCTGGGCATCACCTTCGTATACGTCACCCACGACCAGGAAGAGGCACTGACCTTGAGCGATACCATCGTCGTGATGAGCGAAGGCAGGATACAGCAAATCGGCACTCCGACAGACATCTACAACGAGCCTATCAACTCCTTCGTAGCCGACTTCATCGGCGAGAGCAACATACTGAACGGTGTCATGGTGCACGACCGGCTCGCCCGCTTCTGCGAACACGAGTTCGACTGCGTGGATACCGGTTTCGGCGACCGTACACAGGTGGACGTCGTAATCCGTCCGGAGGACATCTACATCTTCGAACCCTCGGATGCGGCGCAACTCACGGGAACCGTAACAAGCTCCATCTTCAAAGGCGTGCACTACGAAATGCTGGTACAGACCCGCGAGGGCTACGAGCTGATGGTGCAGGATTATCACTGCTTCGAGGCAGGCCACGAAGTGGGTCTGCTGGTAAAACCTTTCGACATCCACGTAATGAAGAAAGAACGCACCTGCAACACTTTCGAGGGCAAGCTCCTGGACGAAACACACGTGGAATTCCTGGGTTGCAGCTTCGAATGCAGTCCGGTGCAAGGCATCGGTCTCGAAATGCCCGTAACGGTGGAAGTGGACTTCCAAAACGTATCCTGGAGGATAACGAAGAAGACGGACGACTGACGGGCGAAGTGAAATTCATCCTCTACAAAGGAAACCATTATCACCTCACCGTGTTTACCGATTGGGACGAGGACATCTTCGTAGACACCAGCGATGTTTGGGACGACGGAGACCGCGTGGGCATACGGATAGCCCCCGAAAACATAAAGGTGATAAAACGATAAGGTATCTTACCGTCCATAATCTTAATATAATAAAGCAATACTTGATTAAATAGAGTAGCGCTTGATAAGATATAATAGAGTAATGTTTGATAAATTATCCCATTTCTTCCTGCGGCGACGCAACTGGACACTGCCCTACGCACTGTTTCTGCTGATATTTGCGATAGTGCCGCTACTGCTGATTGTGCTGTACGCCTTTACGGATGCCGACGGAGCGTTCACCTTTGCCAACTTCCGCAAGTTCATGATGCACCCGGAGGCGATGAACACCTTCATCTACTCCATCGGCATCGCTCTCATCACCACGCTGACCTGCCTGTTGTTGGGTTATCCGGCAGCATACATCCTCAGCCAGAAGCAGTTCAACACTTCGCAGACCATGGTGGTGCTGTTCATCCTGCCCATGTGGGTGAACATACTGATACGCACGCTCGCCACAGTGGCGCTGTTCGACTTTCTGAACCTGCCGCTGGGAGAAGGCGCACTCGTGTTCGGCATGGTTTACAACTTCCTGCCGTTCATGATATACCCCATCTACAACACTCTGCAGAAAATGGACCGCAGCCTCATAGAAGCCGCCCAAGACCTCGGAGCCAACCCCTTGCAGGTATTCGGCAAAGTAATCCTGCCCCTCTCCATGCCGGGCATCATGAGCGGCATCGTAATGGTGTTCATGCCCACGGTGAGCACCTTTGCCATAGCCGAACTGCTGACGATGAACAACATCAAGCTCTTCGGAACAACCGTGCAGGAGAACATATACAACGGAATGTGGAACTACGGTGCAGCCCTGTCGCTCATCATGCTATTGCTGATAGGCGTCACCATCCTTTTTACGAATGAAGAGGACGGCGCATCCAATGAAAGCGGAGGTGTGATATGATGACGCGTATTCTTGCCAAAGGCTATCTGTGGCTGCTGCTTGCGCTGCTGTACTCGCTATCCTTATCATCATGGTATTCTCCTTCACCGAAGCCAAAGTGCTGGGCAACTGGACGGGATTCTCCACCAAGCTGTACAGCTCCCTCTTCACGGGCGGCATGCACCACTCGCTGACGAGCGCCATCTGGAACACCTTTGCCATTGCCATGCTGGCAGCCACCGCCAGTACGGCGCTGGGCAGCATCGCGGCCATCGGTATCTTCAACCTGCGCACACGCACGCGCCGGGTGATGAACTTCGCCAATGCCATTCCGATGATGAATGCTGACATCATTACGGGCGTGTCGCTGTTCCTGCTGTTCGTCAGTTGCGGTATCTCGCAGGGATTCACAACCGTGGTACTGGCGCACATCACATTCTGCACCCCTTACGTAGTGCTGAGCGTAATGCCCCGCCTGAAGAAGATGAACCAGAACGTATACGAAGCCGCCCTCGACCTTGGCGCCACTCCCTTTCAGGCATTGCGCAAGGTAATTCTGCCGGAGATACTTCCGGGTATGATAAGCGGCTTCATCCTTGCCTTTACGCTCTCTATCGACGACTTCGCAGTAACCATATTCACCATTGGAAACGAAGGACTGGAAACGCTCTCCACCTACATCTACGCCGATGCGCGCAAAGGCGGACTGACACCGGAGCTGCGTCCTCTGTCCACCCTTATTTTCATTACGGTGCTGGTGCTGCTGATTGTCATCAACAAGCGTGCGGAACGTGCACGGAAGAATTAAGTCCGCCTGCGTCTCGCGAGCTAAGAGTATTCGTCCCGCAGCACGGAGAGATTCATCCCGTAAGCCGAAAAGCGAAAGCATAGTCAAGATAAACCTGCTGAATAAAAAATGAAAAGATTAACAGACATATTCCTTCTCCTTTGCCTCGTCCTCGCAGCCGTCTCGTGCAAGGATTCGGGCGAAGAGCGCAGCCACGTACTGAAAATCTACAACTGGGCCGACTACATCGACGAAGATGTACTGGCCGAATTTCCCGCCTGGTACAAACAGCAGACGGGGCGAGGACATCCGCCTTATCTACCAGGTGTTCGACATCAACGAAATCATGCTCACCAAGATAGAGCGCGGCCACGAGGATTTCGACGTGGTATGCCCCTCGGAGTATATCATCGAGCGGATGCTGAAGAAAGACCTTCTCCTGCCCATCGACCGCAATTTCGGCAAGACCCCGGACTATCTGCCCAACATCTCCCCCTACATCCGCCGGGAACTGAACAAGACCAGCCAGCCGGGACGCACCACCACCGACTATGCCGTACCCTATATGTGGGGCACAGCCGGCATCCTCTACAACCGCAACTTCATCACCCCCGACGAAGCCGGCAGTTGGCACTGCCTCTGGAACTCCAAAAACAAAGGCAAAATCCTGATGAAAGACAGTTACCGCGATGCCTACGGTACCGCCATCATCTACGCCCATGCCCGCCAGCTTGCCGACAGCACCGTCACCGTGGAGCAACTGATGAACGATAACTCTCCCGAAGCCATAGCCCTTGCCGAGAAGTATCTGAAAGCCATGAAGCCCAACATCGCAGGCTGGGAAGCCGACTTCGGCAAGGAGATGATGACCAAGAACAAGACCTGGCTCAACCTCACCTGGAGCGGCGACGCCGTATGGGCCATCGAAGAAGCCCGTGCTGTGGGCGTAGACCTTGCCTACGAAGTGCCGCGCGAAGGCAGCAACATCTGGTACGACGGCTGGGTAATCCCCAAATATGCAGGCAATCCCAAAGCTGCCGCTTACTTCATCAACTACCTCTGCCGGCCCGACATCGCCCTGCGCAATATGGACGCCATAGGTACGTCAGCGCCGTTGCCACCCCCGAAATCATGGAAGCCAAACAGGACACCGCCATCGCGACACGTTCCGACCTCAGCTATTTCTTCGGTGAAGGTGTGGGTGCGGACAGCCTGCAGATAAACCCCGTGCAATATCCCGACAGAAAAGTGGTGGAACGCTGCGCCATGATACGCGACTTCGGCAACCGCACCGAACTCGTACTCGAAATGTGGAGCCGTGTGAAAGGCGACAACCTCAACACGGGCATTGTACTGCTGATATTCTCCGTATTCGGAGTATTGTTCGTCTGGCTGGTATACGGCAAGATACGCAAATACCGGCAGAAACAACGCCGCCACCGAAGACGGAGAAGAAGATGATTAAAAAATCCCGCGTATAGGATTTTTAATTTATAATGCTTAATTTTGGCCTTCGATAAATTCAAAAGCACAACGCTGGGATTATAATTCATAAATCTTAAATCATAAATCTAAAAATGCTTACTCAAATTATCAACGGACGCATATTCACCCCGCAAGGCTGGCTGAATGAAGGTTCCGTCCTGATGCGCGACGGAAAAATACTCGAAGTGACCAACTGTGACCTCGCCCTCATCGGCGCACGCCTCATCGATGCCAAAGGCATGTATATCGTGCCCGGCTTCGTGTGTATGCACGCACATGGCGGTGGCGGCCACGACTTCACCGAATGTACCGAAGAAGCGTTTCGCAGCATCATCAATGCACACCTCGGTCATGGCGCTACGAGTTTCTACCCTACCATTTCCTCGTCTCCGTTCGAAAAGCTGCACCAGGCAGCCCAAGTGTGCGAAAAGCTTATGGCAGAGCCGGAAGCCCCGTACTGGGATTGCACATTGAAGGTCCCTATCTCAACAAGAAAATGGCAGGCGAACAGTTTGCGACAGGTGAAGGAGATTGACGGACAGGAATACCGTGAGTTGGTGGAAAGCACCCGTTGCATCCGCCGCTGGGACGCCTCTCCCGAACTGCCCGGAGCACTGGATTTGCAAGCTACCTGCGCGAAAAAGGCATACTGGCAGCCGTATCGCATACCGAAGCCGAATACGACGGCATCCGTGCCGCCTACGAAGCCGGATTTACCCATGCCGCCCACTTCTACAACGCCATGCCCGGCTTCCACAACGCCGCGAGTACAAGTACGAAGGCACTGTGGAAAGTGTCTACCTGACCGACGGCATGACCATCGAACTCATTGCCGACGGCATCCACCTGCCGTCCACCATCCTGAAACTGGCATACAAGCTGAAAGGTGTAGAGCACACCTGCCTCGTAACGGACGCCCTCTCCTGCGCCGCCACCGAAGGCAAGGAAATCAACGACCCGCGCTACATCATCGAAGACGGTGTGTGCAAGCTTGCCGACCGCTCCTCATTGGCAGGCAGTATCGCCACCATGGACGTGCTGGTGCGTACTATGGTCAAGGCGGGTATCCCGTTGGGCGACGCCCTGCGCATGGCTTCCGAAACCCCGGCACGCATCATGGGCGTGTACGACCGCAAAGGTTCCCTGCAAAAGGACAAGGACGCCGACATCCTCATCATGGACAAGGAACTGAACATACGCGCCGTGTGGCAGGCAGGAAAGCTGGTGCAGGAAAACTTCCTGAATTACAAGTAACGTATAAGACCGGCCGTTTTCTCTTTATTAAAAGGAAAATTCTCTAAAAAAACTGCAATGGTAAACTTTTTAATGCCAACAAATGTATTATATACATAAATTTGCATTAGTAAAACTTGAACCAATTAAAAAATAAAAGGTATGAAAAAGATGAAAATGACAGCATTCCTGCTGAGCGGTGCCATACTACTGGGTAGTTGCGGTACAATGAACAATACGACGAAAGGCGGCATTATCGGCGGTGGCTCGGGCGCTGCGGCAGGAGCTATTATCGGCGGACTGTTCGGCAAGGGTAAAGGCGCTGCTATCGGTGCGGCAGTAGGCGCAGCGGTAGGTACGGGCGCAGGTGTGGCTATCGGTCATAAGATGGATAAAAAGGCTGCCGAAGCCGCCAAGATTGAAGGCGCACAGGTGGAAATGGTGAAAGATGCCAATAATCTGGATGCCGTCAAGGTGACGTTCGACTCCGGTATTCTGTTTGCTTTCAACTCCTCTACGCTGAGCAACGATGCGAAAGCTTCCTTGCGCGACCTCGCCAAGATTCTGAAGGAAGACACAACTACGGACATCGCCATCATAGGCCATACGGACAAGGTCGGTACGTACGAAGCCAACATGAAGGTGTCCAAGAACCGTGCCTATGCCGTAGAGAATTATCTGCAGGATTGCGGCGTATCTCCCTCTCAGTTCAAGCAAGTGGAAGGTGTGGCTACAATGAATACGACGAAAGCCTGTCGGCGAGCGAAAATCGCCGTGTGGTAATATTCATGTATGCCAGCGAGCAGATGATTAAGAATGCGGAAGCGGGAAAATAACAATCCGGTTTTCGGACATAAGAACAAAAGAACAAAAAAAACACTGAAGAATGCCGATAGTGATGCGGCATCACAGAATCTGTTCTTTTGTTCTTATGTCCGAAAAATTCCGTTATCTGAAAAACTCCGTAAACTCTCTTTGTGTCCCCTGCGGTGAAGCAAATTTCCAATCATCATTCCCATGAAATTCTCCAAACCCTTACGGATTATCCGCAATCTGTTGCTCTTCTTCTTTATATCCACTGCTGTAACGGTAGTGGTTTATAGTTTTATGCCGGTATATGTCACGCCTCTGATGGTTATCCGAAGCGTGCAACAGATATTTAAAGGAGAAAGCCCCGCATGGCATCACGAGTGGATACCGTTCAATGAAATCTCCTCACCTGCCTATGGCTGTCATTGCGTCGGAAGATAACCGGTTTGCCACACACAACGGCTTCGACTTCATCGAAATACGGAAAGCCATGAAAGAGAACGAAAAACGCAAACGGAAACGCGGTGCAAGCACCATCAGCCAGCAGACAGCGAAGAATGTATTTCTGTGGCCGCAATCCTCATGGCTCCGCAAGGGCTTTGAAGTTTACTTCACGTGGATGATAGAACTGTTCTGGTCCAAAAAGCGGATTATGACGGTCTACCTCAACTCCATAGAAATGGGCAAAGGCATTTACGGGGCGCAAGCCGCAGCCCGGTATAAATTCCATACCACCGCCGCCAAGCTCACTGCCGGACAATGCGCGCTGATTGCCGCCACTCTGCCCAACCCTCTACGCTTCGACTCTGCAAACCCCTCAAGTTATATCCGGAAAAGGCAGGGACAGATACTGCGGCTAATGAAACTTGTACCGAAATTTCCACCGGAAAAACCTTACGCATCTAAACAGAGAAAGAAATAAACGGCTTTTTCCTATGTCAGAAAAAGGAATATGCACTACATTTGCACAAAAGCACATAAATAATAGAATACATAAGGCAGAAAAATCTGCCAGACAAAAGAGATTACAGAGTCCGGAATATCCGGAACCATAAAAGAAAACTCCTCACGTTTACAACCCAAACGTGAGGAGTTTTCTCTTATATCCCCCGGCATTTTCAAAGAAACTCCAGGGAAACCGGGAGCAAATCCCCGGAGTTATAAAATCAATAGGCGTGTCCTTTTTCATCCTGCATCTCTGCGGCATCTATCTTCTTCCTGTCGATGCTGCGCCATGCGTAGAAAATGTAGGCAAGCACAAAAGGAACTAGACAGACACGTAGGCCATTACCCGCAACGTAAACTGGCTGGAACAACTGTTTGCCAGCGTAAGCGAACTTTGCAGGTCGGCGGTAGAGGGATAATAGGCAGTATTGTTATAACCCGCCACCAGCAACAGCGCCAATACCGTGAGCACAGTGCCTGCGCCTGCAAACATATCCCCTTGTCGAAAGACGGTTTCCACACCGTGCGGACAATTCCCCAAAGCACGGCAAGCACACCGATAAGGAACACGAGCAGCACCACAGGCATTTCGATAAAGTTTGTCAGATACTTATAGGGTTCCATAAATACCTCTCCGGTTTCCGGATTCACCGCGTAGCCTTCGGCAAGCAGCGTACGGATAACGAATGCAAGGAAGAACACCAGAAACAGCCCCGTATTGCCCCACAGTGCACGACGGCAACGTTTCACCAAATCCGCATCGCCGATATTGTTAATGAAGTAAAGCGCACCGAGAATACGCGCCAGGAAGAACACAGCCAGTCCCAACACTACATTCCACGGATTGAGCAACGCATCCAACCCGTGCCCCGCATTGGCCCAACTGCTGATAACCGGCATCACCGTATCGGCAATATTACCTTTGTTGATATAGAACTCCGAACCCGTGAAGAACGTTGCCACCGCACCGCCCAGCAGCACCGGCCCTACCACTCCGTTTATCACCAGAAAAGCGCGATACGTCGTCTTGCCCAACAGATTGCCCGCTTTCGACTGAAACTCGTAGCTTACAGCCTGCAACACGAAAGTAAACAAGATAATCATCCACAGCCAGTACGCACCGCCGAAGCTCGTACTGTAGAACAACGGGAACGATGCAAAGAACGCACCGCCGAACGTTACGAGCGTAGTAAACGTAAACTCCCACTTGCGCCCCGTAGAGTTTATTATCATCTTGCGCTGTTCTTCCGTCTTGCCCAGACAGAATATCAGCGAGTTACCACCCTGCACAAACAGCAGGAATACAAGGATGGCTCCCAACAGGGATACTATAAACCACCAATAATGTTGAAGAAATATATAGGTATTCATGTAATAAGTTATGAGTTATAAGTTATGATTGATGAGAAAGTTCTTTTTCCGGTCCTTTCCGTATGGCTTTCAGCATAATGCCTACTTCGGCAATCAGCATAACGGTGAACAGTACAAGGAAAATGAAGAATGTGTCTGCACGGAGCCGACATCCAGTTTGGAAATGGCGGCACTTGTGGGCAACATATCCTGAATGGCCCACGGCTGACGTCCGCATTCGGCAACCACCCAACCTGCCTGCCCGGCAAGATAACCCAGCGGAATGGTCAGCATCGCCACCCAATGCATCCAGCGCATCTGCGACAAATCCTTCTTGTAGGCAAGGACGAGAACCACGATGAAGAAGAGGATGAAGTACCCGCCCAGCATCACCATGACACGGAACATATAGAAGGTGAGCGGCACGTTGGGAACCAGTTCGTTTACATCCTTGATATAACCGTAACCGAAATACGCCACATTCTCTTTCAACACTTTGGCAGCCACCTGCGCCTCGGCATCGTTGCCCGCAGCTTTGGCGGCACGATAAGCGGAGAAAGCCCCGATAGCCGTCTTTCCCTTTTCAATCTTCTCCTGAGCAGAGAGCGCGGTTGTACCGTCTTTCAAGGGATAGCCGCCTTTCAGCAGGTCGTTGATGCCCGGTACGAAAGCCTTTGAATCGCGCTCGGCAAGCAATGAAAGGAACTTGGGAATCTCCATGCGGAAGAGGAAAGCATCCTTACCGTCGTCGGCCGTCTTCTTGTCAGGATTGAGAATGCCGAAAGCCACCAGTCCGGCTCCTTCCTGCCCCTGATAGTAACCCTCCATGCAGCGAGCTTCATGGGCTGTTTCTGTGCCACCTGATAACCGGAACCGTCGCCCGTCCACGCAGAAAGCACAGCGGCACACAGTCCTACCCAGGCAGCTATCTTTATGCTTGCCAAAGCAAACTTCTTCTCACGGTTTTTCCACAGATACCAGCAGCTCACACCTACCACGAACACCGCAGCCAGCACCCAGCCGGACAACACGCTGTGGAAGAACTTATTGACTGCCATCGGCGAAGTGGCCACCGCCAGAAGTCGACCATCTCGTTACGGGCGGTATCGGGATTGAACTCCATACCTACCGGATTCTGCATCCAGGCATTCGCCACCAGAATCCACCAGGCGGAGATAGTAGCACCAAGTCCCGTAAGCCAGGTAGAAGCCAGGTGGAAACGTTTGCTTACCTTGTCCCAACCGAAGAACATCACAGCAATGAACGTGGCTTCCATAAAGAATGCCAGAATACCTTCGATGGCAAGCGGCGCACCGAAGATGTCGCCCACGAACCAACTGTAATTACTCCAGTTCGTACCGAATTCAAACTCCAGAATCAGTCCCGTTGCCACACCTATGGCAAAATTGATGCCGAAGAGTTTCATCCAGAACTTGGCAGTATGTTTCCAGAACTTGTCACCCGTACGGTAGTACACCGTTTCCATGATGCCCATAATTACCGCCAATCCTAAAGTAAGCGGCACAAAAATCCAGTGATAGATAGCGGTCAAGGCAAATTGCGCTCTCGACCAATCAATCAGAGAAGTGTCAATGTTTTCAAGCATGAGAATAAATATTAAGTATGAAATTAAAGTATAAAATATAAAGTATAAATAAGGAAAAGGAATACCTCACTCCCCCCTTTAATCGCTAATCACTAACCGCTTATCACTATCTCCTATCTTCCCGCCCGCATAATCAGTTCACTGCTGACGTAATCTTCCTTAGCGCCTTCTCCGGCAGCTTCATTCAGATAGTTCGGAAAGAAGAAAAGACGAAGAATAAAAAACATGATAAACAATTTGATTGCAATTATCAGCCACAAGGTACGCCCCAATGTCATGCTTCGGAAGCCATCGACATAGAATTGCCAGATACTGGTAACAAGGTTCTTCATAAAGTTTAAATTATAATCATTACAAATATAAAATACTTTTATATAAAGAACAAATAAAAAGGTGAAAAGTTAATAGCCGGCTTGATTTTTGTCCGGTATTCTATAAAGAAGTTCTTTGGGAGGATATCTACTGTCTTTACGGGGTCAAAACTGAAATTCGCTTACTATTGGTTTCTATCAGCAAGTGTATTTTGACATTTCATAAAAACAGCAAAGCAAACTCTTAATTATCGGCAGGAAAAAGTAATCCGTCGGCACAATCCCGGCAATGGTCTATTGTTTTTGCCGTTTCAAGAGGCTGCGCATACTTTTGCAATGGTAAAACCATAGAAACAAGGTAATATGATAAATGTAAAAAGATTGACCGTAATATCGCTCTGTGCGGCAAGCACCTGTGTCGGCAATGCTATGCCGCAAACACGGGAAACCGCTATCGGTACGCAACAGCAGGACAGCACGCAGGCGCTTCCCGCACAATGGAACCTGCAAACCTGCATCGACTATGCTTTGCAGCAAAACATCACGATACGCAAGAACCGCCTCAACGCCGAGAGCGCCGAAGTGGACGTAAAGACCGCCAAAGCAGCCCTCTTCCCCAGCCTCACGGCATCCGTAAGCCAACGTATCGTAAACCGGCCCAACAGCCAGACCAATACGATAATAGACGGCGACAACATCACCAGCAGCCAAAGCAAGACCAGCTACAACGGCAGTTATGGTATCGATGCCAACTGGACGCTTTACAACGGCAGCAAACGGCTGAATACCTTGAAACAGCAGCGGATGAACAACCGCATTGCCGAACTGGGCGTGGCGGAGAGCGAGAACACCATCGAAGAGAGCATTACGCAGATTTACGTGCAGATCCTCTATGCAGCCGAAGCCGTCAAGGTAAATGAAGCAACCTCGACGTCAGCCGGGCGGAATGCGAACGGGCACGCGCCCTGCTTGCAGCGGGAAGCATCGCCAGGAGCGACCTCGCCCAACTGGAAGCGCAGGTCAGCACCGACAAATATCAATTGGTAACGGCACAAGCCACCCTGCAAGATTACAAACTGCAACTGAAACAACTCCTCGAACTGGACGGCGAAAAGGAAATGACGCTTTACATCCCCACACTCGGCGATGAGAATGTATTGTCGCCGCTACCCTCAAAGACCGATGTCTACCGCTCTGCCCTCACCCTGCGTCCGGAAATCGAAGCAGGCCGGCTGAATGTCAAAGCCTCGGAACTCGACATCAATATTGCCCGCTCCGGTTACATCCCCACCATCAGCCTCAGTGCAGGCATAGGTAGCACGAACACCAACGGCAACGACTTCACCTTCGGCGAACAAATCAAGCAGAACTGGAACAACTCCTTGGGAGTAACCGTAAGCGTACCCATCTTCAACAACCGGCAGACCAAGAGCGCCGTACAGAAGGCCAAGATACAGAAGCAGAACAGCGAACTGGACTTGCTGGACAATCAGAAAAACCTGTACAAAACCATCGAAGGGCTATGGCTGGATGCCAACAGCGCACAGCAACGCTATGTTGCCGCCATAGAGAAGCTGCGCAGCACACAGACCAGCTACGACCTCATCCAAGAGCAATTCAACCTCGGCATGAAGAATACCGTGGAACTGCTGACCGAGAAAAACAACCTGCTCAACGCGCAACAGGAAACCCTGCAAGCCAAATACATGGCAATACTGAACACGCAACTGCTGAAATTCTACCAGGGAGAACAGATTACGCTTTGACCTATTCAATATAATAAACCCCATACGCAACTATCTCTTGCGGTATAGACCAACGCTACTTAAAACCCAATAATGATATACAGAATATGAACAAGAAAAAGATTATCCTTATCGCCGTAGCCGTTGTGGCGGTAGCGGCATAAGCATCCGGCTTTTCGGCGGCTCCACGGCCAAGCATAAAGTGACCTACGAGACAGCACCGTAATCAAAGGCGAGATATCGGAATCCATAACCGACCACCGGCACCATCGAACCGGTAACGGAAGTGGAAGTCGGCACGCAGGTAAGCGGCATCATCGACAAGATATATGCCGACTACAATTCCGTAGTTACCAAAGGCCAACTCATAGCCGAAATGGACCGTGTGACCCTGCAAAGCGAAGTAGCATCCCAACGCGCCGCCTACAACGGTGCGAAAGCCGAATACGAATATCAGCGGAAGAACTACGAACGCAACCGGGGACTGCACGAAAAGCAGCTTATCAGCGATACCGACTACGAACAGTCCGTCTACAATTACGAGAAAGCGAAAAGCAGCTACGAAAGCAGTCAGGCATCGCTGGCAAAGGCGGAGCGCAACCTGTCGTACGCCACCATCACTTCGCCCATCGACGGCGTGGTCATCAACCGTGCGGTAGAGGAAGGGCAAACGGTGGCATCCGGTTTCGAGACCCCTACCCTGTTCACCATCGCCGCCGACCTGACGCAGATGCAGGTTGTGGCCGACGTGGATGAAGCCGACATAGGCGGTGTGAAAGACGGGCAGCGGCGTGGACGTTTAGCGTAGACGCTATCCCAATGACACGTTTGAGGGCGTAGTAACGCAAATCCGCTTGGGAGAGGACAGCTCTACAAGTTCTGGCAGCAGCGGCACATCCGGTACGGTCGTCACCTACGAGGTTGTCATATCCGCTCCCAACCCCGACCTGAAACTGAAACCGCGCCTGACGGCCAACGTCACGATTTACACACTCGACCGCAAGAATGTGCTTTCCGTTCCGGCACGTGCGCTCCGCTTCACACCCGAAAAGCCGCTTATCGGCGAGAATGACATTGTGAAAGATTGCGAAAGCGAACACAAACTCTGGACACGCGAGGGCAATACATTCATCGCGCATCCGGTAACGGTAGGTATCTCCAACGGTGTGAATACGGAGATTGTAAGCGGCATCGATGAAGGTGCGACAGTAGTGACCGAAGCCACCATAGGGCGCATGCCGGGCGAAGGCCCAACAGCGGATATGCCGCAGGAACCAAACGGTGAGAAAAGCCCGTTCATGCCGGGCCCGCCGGGAAGCAAGAAGAAAAACAACAGCCGATGAAACAGCGTACAGAGACTGAGTATAAAAGTACAGTACAGAGTAAACCATACATCATTAATCATGAGCAAAACCGTAATTGAACTTCAAAACATAAAGCGGAACTTCCAGGTGGGAGACGAAACGGTGCATGCGCTGCGCAGCGTATCATTCTCTATCGGCGAGGGAGAGTTCGTCACCATCATGGGTACGTCCGGTTCGGGCAAATCAACGCTGTTGAACATACTCGGCTGCTGGATACGCCCACCGTAGGAGAGTATCTGCTGGACGGCATCTCCGTACGCACCATGAGCAAATCCCAGCGTGCCGTACTCCGCAACCGTAAAATAGGCTTCGTGTTCCAAAACTATAACCTGCTGGCAAAAACCACAGCCGTGGAAAATGTGGAACTGCCGCTAATGTACAACTCGTCCGTATCGGCAGCCGAACGCCGGAAACGCGCCATTGAAGCGCTGAAAGCCGTAGGGCTGGGCGACCGGCTGGAACACAAGTCCAACCAGATGTCCGGCGGACAGATGCAACGCGTAGCCATCGCCCGTGCATTGGTAAACAACCCTGCCGTAATCCTGGCGGACGAAGCCACCGGTAATCTGGATACCCGTACCTCATTCGAAATCCTGGTGCTCTTCCAGAAACTGCATGCCGAAGACGCACCATCATTTTCGTAACGCACAATCCGGAAATAGCCCAATACAGCAGCCGCAACATCGTATTGCGCGATGGACAAGTGAAGGACGACAAGCCCAACCGAAACATTCTGAATGCCGCCGAAACACTGGCAGCACTGCCCAAGCAGGAGGATGACTGACGCAGTACGTAAATTACTTTATTGCAGGATGAAAAAAGAAAAAACAATATCATAAAACTACAAATCAATGAATGGAACCAACCTTTTCAAAATAGCCTTTCGGGCACTTGCCAACAATAAACTGCGTGCCTTCCTCACGATGTTGGGCATCATCATCGGAGTGGCGTCCGTCATCACGATGCTCGCTATCGGACAGGGTTCAAAAAAAAGCATTCAGGCGCAAATCTCCGAAATGGGCTCGAATATGATAATGATTCATCCGGGAGCGGATATGCGCGGCGCGTCCGCCAAGACCCCAGCGCCATGCAGACGCTGAAGCTCACCGACTACGAGGCATTGCGCAACGAAACGAACTTCCTGGCTGCCGTCAGCCCCAACGTATCCTCATCGGGACAGCTCATTGCAGGCAATAACAACTACCCCTCATCCG
>ENA-OQCX01000203-OQCX01000203.1-human-gut-metagenome-genome-assembly--contig:-NODE-203-length-31579-cov-6.479047_pt1 | contig 31579 bp, 35 predicted proteins | sample MGYA00242762_ERZ504587 | MGnify/ENA primary metagenome ERZ504587 (study PRJEB26092, sample SAMD00036337) | human gut metagenome | host: Homo sapiens | study: EMG produced TPA metagenomics assembly of...
AAAGCTGAATATCCGCAGGCATCAGGTCAACGCCTTCTGCATGATGCAGAATACCTTCTCCGGGGCGTATAGGCTGATCCATCAGAATTTTGCCCATTGCATCCGACAGTGTAAATGGCAGCTTGTCTGGTTGCGGATTTCCCAAGCTGATTGTCAGGCTTCCTTGCGGGTCCCCGTCGATCAGAAGCACTTTCTTTCCGGCCTGTGCCAGACCTATTCCCAAGTTCGCACAGGTTGTTGTTTTGCCAACGCCGCCTTTCTGGTTGGCGATGGCGATGATTTGTGTGTTCATGACTTCACCTCATTTCTGATTGTTGCTGTTGTTTCTGGAAATAGAAAAAGCCGCCACTTCAAAATTAACAGTGAAGTGACGGCTCTTTCTATCGCCGGAATACGAGTTTCTGAAATGAAAAAAGCACCCAGCATTTATACTGTGTGCTACATCAATTCATATTCAATTATTCAAATTAGCTCAAACTATGCCAAACTGCCACAGCCAAAAAACGAGGGGAAGGAGGGCTGAAAAGCACCCCAAAAATCGGCTCTCGGTTAACCACTTTGGGAACCACTTTCCCCTCTTTTTGCCCTCTTTTTAGCCAGTTAACCACTTGCGGACCACTAAAAATTGGATGAAACCGGCTCTCGTTTTGCCAAATTTGGTCAAACCATATCAGCCCGTTTAGATATAGCAAAAGCCCGGAAAACCTTGATTTTCCGGGCTTTTTGAACCATTTTGATATAGTCTGAGCAGTCGATTATCGCTTGCTGAACTGCGGAGCGCGACGAGCTGCTTTGAGACCGTACTTCTTACGCTCTTTCATTCTAGGATCACGAGTCAGGAATCCTGCTTTTTTCAGAACTGGTCTGTAGTCGTTATCTACAGTCAGAAGGGCACGTGCAACACCGTGACGGATTGCTCCTGCCTGTCCTGTGTATCCGCCGCCGTGAACGTTTACGATCACGTCAAATTTATCAGCGGTCTCTGTAGCTGCCAGAGGCTGACGAACGATAACTTTCAGGGTCTCCAGACCAAAATACTCATCGATGTCTCTTTTATTGATGGTAACTTTACCAGTTCCCGGTACAAGATATACTCTTGCGATAGATTTTTTTCTTCTTCCGGTTCCGTAATATTTTGCGCTAGCCAATGTTCTTTACCTCCCTATTAAAATGTTAATACTTCTGGTTTCTGAGCTGCATGAGCGTGCTCTGCACCAGCGTATACGTGAAGTTTTGTGAACATCTGTCTTCCAAGAGGTCCTTTTGGAAGCATGCCTTTCACTGCAAGTTCAACAACCTTCTCCGGTTTCTTAGCCATCATCTCACGAAGAGTAGCTTCTTTCATTCCGCCTACATAATCGGAGTGGCTGTAATAGATCTTCTGATCCAGTTTTTTACCGGTTACTGCTACTTTATCAGCGTTGATTACGATTACGTAATCACCAGTATCTACGTGCGGAGTGTACTCCGGTTTGTTTTTTCCACGTAATACTTTTGCTACTTCAGATGCCAGACGTCCTAATGTACATCCTTCTGCATCAACAACATACCATTTTCTTTCAATCTTATCTGGATTTGCCATAAAGGTGTTCATGGATATAACCTCCTGTGAAAAATTCAATTTACTGTTTCATGTATATAGGAAACCGCCTTACCGGGGCTTATGGCATCGGCGTTTTCAAACTACGTCACACATTTAGTAATTATATTATACGGATTTTGGAATGTCAACTGTTTTTTACCCATATTTTGCATTTTTTCGCAAACTGCGAGTCCCGTTTTGCGGGAAATACAGACCACTTATGTCTTTACTCGAAATCCCATTCGGGATACCGGATCTGCACCAGGGTCAGCCCCTCCGGCCTTGCCGTTGCTCCCGCCATTTTTCGATCCTTCGCCGCAAGGATTTCTTTTACTTTCTCCGGCGGATAATCACCCTTTCCAACCTCAAGCAGTGTTCCGGTGATAATCCGCACCATATTGTAGAGAAAACCGTTTCCGGTGATCCGGAAGCGGATCAGATCGTCTTCTTTTTCCAAACTCGTTTCATAGATCGTACGGACCGTGTCGGTCACCTCCGGTTTGGCTGTTGCAAAGCTTTTAAAATCATGCATGCCAACCAGATACGATGCTGCCTGCCGCATCGCATCCACATCCAGCGGGCCGTACCAGAAATAGGAATTCAGTCTCCGCGTCGGATCTGCAAAGGTGCGGTTCAAAATCCTGTACTCATATGTTTTGACTGTTGCGGTAAAACGCGGATGAAAGTCTGGCGGCACTTCGGATGATCCCTGAATACGGATATCTGCCGGAAGCCGTGTGTTCAGCGCAAAAGCGATACGGTCCGCCGGCATTCTCGCATCCGTATCAAATACCGCAACATTGCCGAGAGCATGTACCCCGGCGTCGGTCCGGCTTGCGCCGATGCAGGCAATTTTTTTTGCAAAGAGATCGGAAAGAGCCTGATTTAATACTTTCTGTACTGTAATGCCGTTTGGCTGCACCTGCCATCCACAGTAATTTGTGCCGTCATACGCTACAATCAGCTTAATTCTGCGCATTCTTCTCCTCCGTTTTCGTCAAAGTCAGAGTCCGCACACGCGAAGGCCGATACTGCACACAAGGTATGCCATAAGAACGCCATACGCTGCATAATCGCGCGTCTGATACCGAAGCGGTTTCATCTGTGTTCTTCCCTCTCCTCCATGGTAGCAGCGTGCTTCCATCGCCAGCGCCAGATCATTTGCACGGCGGAAGGCTGAAATAAACAGCGGCACCAGAAGCGGCACCATGTTCTTTACTCTCTGGATAATATTTCCACTCTCAAAATCCGCGCCGCGCGCCATCTGCGCTTTCATAATCTTGTCTGTCTCTTCCAGAAGAATCGGGATAAAACGGAGCGCGATTGACATCATCATGGAAATCTCATGCACCGGCACATGGATTTTTTTCAATGGTCCGAGCAGGCTTTCGAGTGCATCCGTCAGCTGGTTCGGTGTTGTCGTCAGCGTCATCAGCGAAGAGCCGATCATCAGGAAAATCAGACGCACCGACATACGGCATGCCATAGCCACACCCTCACGGGTGATCGTAATTTTCCAGATACGGACGAGCACCTCACCCGGCGTAAATAAGATGTTAAACACCATCGTAATCGCAAGCAGCACAAAAATTGATTTCAGACCCTTCGTGATAAATTTGAACGGTACCTTCGACAGTTTAATCATCACCGCAAGGAATACGGTTCCAAGCAGATAGCCCCAATTGTGGAACAAAAAGAGGGAAACGACATAAACGATCGTTCCTACAAATTTCACACGCGGGTCAAGCCGGTGCAGAATAGAATCTGCCGGGTAATACTGTCCCAGAGTAATATCTCTTAACATACTTCTGCTCCTTTTTTCCCGTTTTTCTTCTGACTTTCCAGTGCCGCAAGAATCGTATCGCGTGCCTCCTCAACCGTCGTCGCCGTTACGTCCACGTCCATGCCGTGTTCCTTTAGCGCATGCATAATATACGTCATCTGCGGCGCCGCAAGACCGATTTTCTCGAGCTCTTTATAGTGAGCGAAGACTTTCTTCGGTGTATCGTCAAACGCCACATGACCGTGGTTCATGACAATAATCCGCTCTACATATTTTGCAATATCCTCCATGCTGTGCGATACGAGCACGACCGAAATGCCGCGCGTCTTATGCAGCAATGCAAGCTGATCGAGGATTTCATCGCGTCCCTTCGGATCAAGGCCTGCAGTCGGCTCGTCAAGCACCAGAAAATCCGGGTTCATGGCAAGCACACCGGCAATCGCAACACGACGTTTCTGACCTCCGGAGAGTTCAAACGGCGATTTTTCATACATTTCCTTTGGAAATCCGACATGATCCAGCGCCTCTTCCGCCCGTTTTCTGCATTCCTCCGGTGAAAGTCCCTGATTTTTCGGTCCGAAGCAGACATCTGTGATCACATCCGTCTCAAAAAGCTGATGCTCCGGGTACTGAAAAACCAGTCCCACATGGCTTCGAAGCTCTCTTAGCGAATATCCTTCTTTCCAGATATCCTCTCCGTTATACAGCACCCGTCCCAATGTCGGGCGGATCAGACCGTTCAAATGCTGCACAAGCGTCGATTTTCCGCTTCCCGTATGGCCGATAATCCCAACAAACTGGCCATTCGGAATTTCAAGATTGATATGCTCCAGGGCGTGCATTTCATATGCCGTTCCCGGGCTGTATGTGTACGTTACATCTTCAAGTTTCAATGACATAATGCATTCACCAGTTCTTCAATGGTCAAAATTCCCTCCGGGAGATCTACACCATTTTTTCTCAATTCATAAGCCAACAGTGTCACTTGGGGTACATCAAGACGGAGTTCTTTTAATTTCTCCACTTCGGAAAAAATCTCCCTTGGCGTCCCCTGCATTACCAGCTTACCGTTGTCCATAACGAACACACGGTCCGCAAAAACAACCTCTTCCATGTAATGCGTAATCAGAATAACCGTAACGCCCTTTTCTTCATTCAGCTTACGCACAGCGCGAAGAACCTCTTTTCGTCCGTTCGGATCCAGCATCGCGGTTGGTTCATCAAGAACAATACATTCCGGCTGCATAGCCATCACTCCTGCAATTGCAACCCTCTGTTTCTGACCTCCCGAGAGCTTATTCGGAGAGTGGGCCCGGTATGAAATCATCCCGGTCGCCGTAAGGCTCTCCTCCACCCGTTTCCAGATTTCATCGGTCGGGACACCCAGATTTTCCGGTCCAAAGCCGACATCCTCTTCCACCACATTTCCGATGATCTGGTTATCCGGGTTCTGGAATACCATACCGGCTTTCTGGCGGATCTTCCAGACATCCTCCTCATCTGTCGTCTTCATATCGTCCACCCACATGGTGCCTTCTGTAGGCACCAGCAGAGCGTTGATATGTTTCGCAAGCGTTGATTTTCCGCTTCCGTTATGCCCGAGCACCGCGATAAACTGTCCCTTCTGGATTTCCAGACTGACGTCCTCGATCGCTTTTGTTACTTCCGGCTCCTGTCCTTCCTCCTCATAACGGAGGTATTCATACCCAAGGCCTGCCGCACGTATCATACCCATGACATTATTCCCCGCTTTCTTCTGCATCCGAGCGGATTTCATCAATCAGATTCCAGATCTCCTCGCGTCCCTGTTTTGTCTCTGCAGAAAACGGAATCACAATCGTATCTTTCTCAACCTCCAGCGTCTCGCGGATCAGCTTGATCTGCTTCTGAAGCTGGCTGCGCTTGATCTTGTCCAGCTTCGTCGCAATGATGATCGGCTGATAGCCGTTTCGAAGAATCCAGTTGTACATGATGCGATCGTTGTTGGACGGTGCATGACGGATATCAATCAGAAGAAATACTGCGTGCAGCATTTTTGACTGATGCAGATAATCCTCGATCAGCTTGCCCCATTTTGCTTTAACCTCCTCGGAGGCTCTCGCAAAACCGTATCCCGGCAAATCCACCAGATACATTTCCTCATTGATGTGGTAGTAGTTGATCGTCTGTGTTTTTCCCGGCTGCGCACTGGTACGCGCCAGTGATTTCCGATTCATCAGGGCATTGATGAGAGAAGATTTTCCAACATTGGATTTTCCCGCAAATGCCACTTCCACCTGACCGGTATCCGGCAGTTTACTGGTGATTCCGCAGACATGCTGCAGCTCTACCTGTTTAATTACCATACTTTTCTTCTCCTGTTTTTTGCATCTTCTGGCCTTACTTCTTTTCCACAAGTGCCAGTTTTAATACCTGTTCCATGCTGCCGACAAATTCGATCTGCAGTCCGTCTGTGATCTCCGCATCCAGTTCTCTTACATCCGGCTCATTTTTCTCCGGAACGAGAACCATATGGATACCGGCTTTCTTTGCCGCCAGCAGCTTCTCTTTTAAGCCGCCGATCGGAAGCACACGGCCGCGGAGCGTAATCTCTCCGGTCATCGCAACGTCTGCTTTTACCGGAACCTTTGTGATCGCGGAAACCATCGCCGTCGCCATCGTAATACCGGCAGACGGGCCATCTTTTGGAACGGCTCCCTCCGGAATATGAATGTGGATGTCGTGTTTCTCGAAAAATTCTTTCGGAATCTTATACTGCTCTGCCACGGAACGAATAAAGCTGATGCCCGCCTGCGCAGACTCCTTCATCACATCGCCGAGCTGGCCGGTCAGCAGAAACTCTCCTTTTCCCGGCATCACATTGACCTCGATCTGCAGCGTATCGCCGCCGACTGCCGTCCAGGCAAGACCGCGCACAATACCAATCTCCGGTTTTTCGTTGGCCGGCTGGAACTCATACCTCTCTTTTCCGAGGAACTCTTCCAGGTTTTCTTTCGTCACAACAACCTCTTTTACCTGTTCCTCGAGAATCTTTCTCGCACTCTTTCTGCAGATTCTGCCGATCTGGCGCTCCAGGGAGCGGACACCGGCCTCTCTGGTGTAGCCGCTGATCACTTCCATCAGCGCCTCATCCTCGATCACAAGCTGTGCTTCTTTCAGACCGTTCGCCTTCTTCTGCTTCGGAACGAGATGTTCTTTTGCGATATGGAACTTCTCGTTTTCCGTATAGCTTGAAATTTCAATCACTTCCATACGGTCCAGCAACGGACGCGGAATGTTCTGAATATCATTTGCGGTTGCAATAAAGAGCACCTCCGAAAGGTCGATCGGAAGCTCTACGTAATGATCGGCAAATTTATTATTCTGCTCGGAATCGAGGACCTCAAGAAGTGCGGAAGAGGTATCTCCCTTGTAATCTGCACTTACTTTGTCGATCTCGTCGAGCAGCATCAACGGATTTTTCACCTTCGCCTGATGGAGTCCCGCCGCAATGCGTCCCGGCATCGCGCCGATGTAGGTTCTTCTGTGGCCGCGGATCTCCGCCTCATCCCGCACACCGCCGAGACAGATGCGGACGTATTTTTTATTCAGGCTCGCGCCACGCTTCTCGCAATCGAGGTCTTACCGGTTCCCGGAGGGCCTGCCAGGCAGAGAATCGGGCTCTCGCCTTTCTTCGTCAGGGTGCGTACGGCCAGGAATTCGAGGATTCTCTCTTTTACTTTCGAAAGACCGTAGTGATCTTCCTCCAGAATCTCGCGTGCTCTTGCCAGATCTTGATTGTCACGGGATGCCTTATCCCACGGAAGCCCCAGCAGTGTCTCGATATAGCCGCGAATCACGCCTGCCTCGGACGGATTGTTGGCCGAATTTTCCAGACGGTGAATCTCCTCGGAAATCCGCTCTTTTACCTCTTTGGAGGCTTTGAGCTTCTCAAGCTGCTTCTTATAATTTTCAATCTCGGTCCGGGAATTGTCCTCGCCGAGTTCCTCGCGGATGACTTTAAGCTGCTCGCGCAGAATATAATCACGCTGGTTCTTATCGATCCGCTCTTTGATTTTTCCCTGAATCTCCGAACGGATCTCCTGAATCTGAATCTCGTTGGCGATCATGACGCAGAGCGTATCATACCGCTCGGAAAGCTCCACAGCTCCAGCAGTTTCTGGCGGTTTACGTAGTCGAGGGGCAGATTCATGCAGATCTGGTCCACCAGCTTTCCGACTTCTTCGGTTCCGAGGATCTGGCCTGCCAGTTCCTTGCTGACTTTCTGCGTCTGCTCGCAGTAGACGGCAAACAGCTCTTTTAAGTTGCGCAGCATTGCCTCCTGCTCGATATCGGAAAACTGCATTTCGTCCGAGCCGGTAAACAGCGCCACCTCGGCGCGGAGATACTCGCTCTCCTCTTCCTCGAAGTTCAGCAGTTCTGCGCGTCTTTCTGCTTCTACGAGAATCCGAAGAACATCCTTTGGCATTCTCACAACCTGTTTGATGACCGCAATTGTTCCAATTTTATACACATCAAGCAGACCCGGTACTTCCGTATCCGGGTCTTTCTGTGTAATCAGGAAAATTTTCTGGTCTCCCAGCATCGCCTCCTCGACCGCACGGACCGATTTAGGTCTGCTGATATCAAAATGTACAATCATATCCGGCAAAATCGTTGTTCCACGCAGCGCAATCGCCGGTAATACTTTTGTCACTTCTTCCATTTAAGTTTCCTCCTGCGTTTTTCAGGCGGTTTCCGGTCTTCCGGATCTTCTTCCCATATTCCGCCGTGGAACAGGGGCCGGTTCGCCGTGAATAATCTCCGGCTCCGCCTTCTTTTCTACAGCGTCCTTGGTGATGACGCATTCTTTTGTCGTATTGTCCGACGGGATCTCATACATCAGATCCATCATCGTATCTTCCATGATTGCGCGGAGACCTCTGGCGCCTGTTTTCCGCTCCAGGGATTTCTTTGCAATCGCTTCGAGTGCATCTTCTTTGAAATCAAGCTGTACGCCGTCCAGCTCAAACAGCTTCTTGTACTGTTTGACCAGAGAATTCTTCGGCTCAACCAGAATCTTCATCAGGCCGTCTCATCCAGAGAATTTAACGTAACGACAATCGGCACACGTCCGACAAACTCCGGAATCAGGCCGAACTTGGTCAGATCCTGCGGCATGACCTGACGGAGCAGATCTCCGACATTCTCATCTTTTGCATGGCCGATCGGATTGTTGAATCCGATGGATTTCGTATCCTGTCTCGTCTCGATGATCTTCTCGAGTCCTTCGAATGCACCGCCGCAGATAAAGAGGATATTCGTCGTATCAATCTGAATAAACTCCTGATGCGGATGCTTTCTTCCGCCCTGCGGCGGAACGGAAGCTACAGTTCCCTCCAGGATTTTCAGCAGTGCCTGCTGTACACCCTCGCCGGAAACATCTCGTGTGATCGAAGCGTTTTCGGATTTTCTTGTGATTTTATCGATCTCATCGATGTAGATGATGCCGTGCTCAGCGCGCTCGATATCATAGTCTGCTGCCTGAATGAGGCGGAGCAGAATGTTTTCTACGTCCTCGCCGACATAACCTGCCTCGGTGAGCGCCGTTGCGTCTGCAATTGCAAACGGAACGTTGATCAGTTTGGCCAGTGTCTGTGCCAGATACGTTTTTCCGGAACCGGTCGGTCCGAGCATCAGAATGTTGCTCTTCTGCAGTTCGATGTCGGAGGATGCACCGGAAAGCACTCGTTTGTAATGGTTGTAAACAGCAACGGAGAGCACTTTTTTCGCCTCATCCTGTCCGATTACGTAGTCATCCAGAAATGCTTTGATTTCCTTTGGTTTGATCAGGTTGATCTCGTCGGTATCCTGCTCGCCGTACAGATCCTCAAATTCTTCCTGAATGATCTCCGAGCAGATTGCCACGCAGTCATCACAGATGTATGCCCCGTCCGGGCCTGCGATCAGCTTGCGTACCTGGTCTTCTGTCTTTCCGCAGAAAGAGCAGCGGATCTTGGTATCATTCCCTTTTATAGCCATCGTTTTCTTCCTTTCAACATATTACAACTAAACCTTATCGCCGGATAAGGCAAAAGGTGCCACAAAAGCCTCATTGCCGGAACTACGCTTTTGGACACCTTTCCTCTCTTATCGGTTCGTAATTACATTATCAATCAGACCGTATGCTTTTGCTTCCTCTGCGGACATATAGTTGTCACGCTCGGTATCGATCTCAATCTGTTCCAGCGGTTTTCCTGTATTTGCCGCCAGAATTTCATTTAATTTCCGTTTGGTTTTCAGAATCTGTTCTGCAACGATTTTGATCTCGGTTGCCTGACCCTGTGCACCGCCGGATGGCTGATGAATCATGATTTCAGAGTTTGGCAGAGCCATTCTCTTTCCTTTGGTACCGCCGGCAAGAAGGAATGCTCCCATGCTGGCAGCCATACCGATACAGATCGTGGATACATCACATTTGATGTACTGCATCGTATCATAGATAGCAAGTCCTGCGCTTACAGAACCTCCCGGACTGTTGATATACATGTGGATATCTTTTCCCGGATCTTCAGACTCTAGGAACAGAAGCTGTGCAACGATCAGGTTTGCCGATACGTCAGTGACTTCCTCTCCCAGAAAAATAATACGGTCGTTCAGCAGTCTTGAATAAATATCGTAACTTCTCTCTCCCCTGCTTGTCTGCTCGATGACATAAGGTACAAAACTCATTCAATTGCCTCTCTTTCCGAGTCTTACGCCTCTTTTGCGCTGTCGGCCATGAGAGTTACTGCTTCCTGAACAGCGAGATCTTTCTTCATCTGCTCTTTCTCATATTCGCCAACGAGCTCTTTGAATTTATCCAGCTCCATTTTGTACATTTCAGCCATTTTAGCCAGCTCTTCGTCCAGCTTCTCATCGCTGATCTGGATGTTCTCTGCTTCTGCAACTTTCTCAAGTACCAGTCTGCTCTCGATTCTCTTAACAGTCTGCGGTTTCATCTGCTCTTTTAAGGAATCAACGGTAGCGCCTGTAAACTGCATGTACTGCTCCATGGACAGACCCTGGGACTGGATTCTTCTTGCGAAATCGTCAACCATGTTCTCTACCTGCGTATCGATCATAGCTTCCGGAATCTCCATTGTTGCGTTCTCTACTGCTTTATCTACGACAGCGTTCTCTTTTTCTGTCTTAGCCTGCTCTTCTTTTTTCTTGGTCAGGTTGTCTTTGATTTCTTTTTTGTACTCATCCAGAGTATCGAACTCGGAAACGTCTTTTGCGAAGTCGTCATCAAGTGCCGGAAGCTCTTTTGCTTCGATTTTGTGGATGGTGCATTTGAATACTGCTGCTTTTCCAGCAAGCTCTTCTGCCTGATAATCCTCTGGGAAAGTAACGTTTACTTCCTTCTCCTCTTCCAGAGCTGCGCCAACGAGCTGCTCTTCGAATCCCGGAATGAAGGAATGGGAGCCAAGGGTCAGCGGATAATCTTTTCCAGCGCCGCCGTCGAACGGAACGCCGTCTACAGAACCTTCGAAGTCAAGTGTAACGGTATCTCCGTCTGCTGCCGGACGATCCTCTACATTGATGGTTCTTGCATTTTTCTCCTGCTCTTTTTTCAGCTCAGCTTCTACTTCTTCATCTGTAACGGTTGTGTCAGCTTTTGCTACTTCCAGACCTTTGTACTCGCCAAGGGTAACTTCCGGTTTTACTGCTACAGTTGCGGTAAAGATGAAAGCTTTGCCTTTTTCGATCTGCTCTACGTTGATCTCCGGACGGGATACGATGTCCAGTTTGCTCTCTTCTGCTGCTTTGGAATACTCTTCCGGAACAAGGCTGTTTACAGCATCCTCATAGAATACTGCCGGGCCATACATTTTTTCTACCATAGCTCTCGGAACTTTTCCTTTACGGAAGCCCGGAACGCTGATGTTCTTTTTCTGTTTCTGGTAAGCTTTCTCCAGTGCTTTCTCTAATTCTTCAGCCGGAACCTCAATGGTAAGTTTGGCCATATTCTTTTCTAAATTTTCGACCTGTACACTCATTTTATCAATTTCCTCCTTGATTTATCTGAAAAGCGGCAGAAAACCTGCACACCTCTCCATTCTACAGTCATTTATCGAGTATAGCATACTCTTTTCAAAAACGCCAGTGATTTTTTTATATTTCTGTGGTTTTTAGGCTTTTTTTTAGCAATGAAATACGATTTTTTCCGCCATTTCTTTTGCTTTGTCCTCTCCCTGCAGAACACGGATCAGCTCCAGTGCGAAGTCAGTGGCTGCTCCCATGCCGCGGCCGGTGGTCACATTTTTGTCGGTGACTGCCGGTACATCGAGTACGTTTGCGCCTGCCAGCTTTTCTTCAAATCCCGGGAAGCAGACGGCGTTTTTATCTTTTAAGATGCCCATCACACCAAGGATGCTCGGCGCTGCGCAGATGGCTGCCAGTTTCTTTCCCTGATCGTCATAGGAACGGATCAGCGCTGCGAGCGTCTCGTTTCCGGCCAGATTTAATGTACCCGGCATTCCGCCCGGAAGTACCAGCATGTCTCCGTCATCAAACTCTCCCTCTTCGATGGTTTCATCTGCAAGAATGGTGATTTTGTGGGATCCTGTTACTTCTTTTCTTCCCATAATAGAAACGGTGCATACGTCTTCTCCGGCTCTGCGCAGCAGATCCACCGGGGTCAGTGCCTCAATCTCTTCACATCCGTCTGCCAGAAATACATAAATCTTTGCCATGGTTTTGTCCTCCTGTGTTGTATGATCAGTCTCGTGTGTTTTGTCACGTGATATTCTCTGCTTTTCTTTGTAACAAACCGCCGCTATTATACCACATTTTTCCGCAGAATGCTTGCATTTCATAAAAATTTCAGGACTTTTTTCGCAAAAAGCCGGATTTCGCTTAACATCACGGGAAAAGCATGGTAAACTCTTGAAAAAAGCAGTGATGCAATCACGAGAAGGAGTCTCTTTTATGGAAATCGAACGCAAATACCTTCTGGATCAGCTTCCGGAAAATCTTACAAGCTATCCATGTAAAAAAATCGAGCAGGGCTATCTTTCCACCGAACCGGTTGTCCGCATCCGCCGCTCTGACGACGAATATTATCTGACCTACAAGTCAAAAGGGCTGATGGTGCGTGAAGAGTATAATCTTCCGCTCACAAAGGAATCCTACCTGCATCTGCGGGAAAAGGCAGACGGCGTTCTCATCTCAAAAACACGCTATCTGCTGCCGCTTACCGGAACGGATCTGACGATCGAGCTCGATGTCTTTGATGCGCCGTATGAAGGCTTTACCTCGCAGAGGTGGAGTTTCCGGACGAAGCATCCGCAAACGCCTTTGTTCCTCCGGTATGGTTTGGAAAGGATGTAACCTATTCTTCCGATTATCACAACAGTACGCTCAGTAAAGGAAAAAAACTATAAATTACCAGAAAAAATCCCGGTGCCTTTTCCACGGCTGCCGGGATTTTTCCGCTCGTTTGTTTTTTTACTCTTTTTTGTGCTTGCTTTTTGCTTGTTTTGGTTTGTTTTTTTGTGCATACATTCTTTATTTTTGCTGCTTTCACATTAGCGTCATTCTGTCAAAGCGGCGGTGCTGCTCCTTCTAATCCACTCCCTTTGATTTCCGGATGCAGGCTCGTGTTGCATCAATAACAGCACTTCTCAGGTTCTCCCGCTCCAGTACGGCAACCGCTTCGATGGTGGTTCCGCCTGGCGAGCAGACCATGTCTTTTAATTCTCCCGGGTGCATTCCTGTCTCGAGAAGCATTTTGGCGCTTCCAAGGACAGACTGTGCAGCAAATTCATATGCCTGTTTTCTCGGCATTCCTTCGGCTACGGCCGCATCTGCAAGAGCCTCCAGGAAAAGAAATACGTACGCCGGCGAGCTTCCGCTGACACCTGTGACGGTATCCATCAGATACTCCGGAACAACTTCTGCGCGGCCAAAGCTTTTCAGGAGGGTTAAAACGAGCTGCAGCTCTTCCTCCGTCACGAGATCATTGGCACAGACGCCGGTCATTCCTTCTCCGACGAGTGCTGGTGTGTTTGGCATGGTGCGAATTAACTTTGTTGGTTTTCCGATTTCTGTACCCAGCCATTGTAAAGACTTACCGGGAAGAATCGATACGATAATCTTCTCGGGTGAGATGAAGTTTTTGACGAGGTTTATTATATTTTTTATTTGGTTTGCTTTACTGCCAGGAATACAAGATCGGATCCGGCTACGACCGCTTCGTTCTCCATAGTCGCCTGGACTCCAAACTGGTTGGTCAAGCGTTCCACACTTTTCTCCGTGCGGACCGATACCAGAATGTCATCTGCAGATACAACTCCTTTTTGGATCATTCCGCCAATCATGGCACTCGCCATGTTGCCGCCGCCGATAAAACCTACTTCATGTCTGTTCGCCTCCGTATGCCTGTGTTGTAAAAAATATATGCGACACCCATAGTATGCAACAAAATTTACTTTTTTGCAATACTTTTTCTCTATTTTTCTGCTTTTCTTTTGCAATTTTCTTTATTTTTTTCGAATTAAATGTCGCTGTTTGTCGACGAATGTCGAAAAGTGTCTTTTTCTGTCTTTTTTCGCTTTTCTATTCCGCCGGAATCAGCCTTTGGCGGCGGCCTCTTCGGCGTATTTTGTTGTCACGAGTGTCTTGTACGGTGTCTTTTTCTCCAGCTCTCCCGCCTGCTCCAGAATCTCCTGCAGAAGATCAAAACTTTCTTCCTCAAAGATCAGATTTTCTTTCCACGTATCCTGCTCATAGTAGCGGTGCACGATCGCGGTGATGGTTTCCAGCTCGGTTTCTGCAAACTGCGGCGCAATCACTTCTGCAATCTCCTCCGGTGTGTGCGTCTGCACGAAGTCCATTCCCTTCTGCAGTGCCTTCGTGAATTTTTCTACGGTTGCGCCGTGCGTTTTCAGATAACTCTGTTTGACGCTGTACGACGTATACGGCACATACCCGGATTCCGTTCCGACCGATGCCACGACATAGCCGTCGCCCTTCTGCTCGAGCAGTGTCGCGGACGGTTCAAATTCAATCGTATAATCCCCCTGCCCGCCGGAGAACGCGGCAGCTGTGGAACCAAAATCGATGCTCTGGTTGATATTTACGTCTTTTTTATCAATCCCTTTCTGCGCCAGAACATACTCAAAGACCATTTCCGGCATACCGCCTTTTCTTCCCCCTAATACCTCTTTGTTTTTCAATTTCTCCCAGGTAAACGAATTGTCTTTCTCTCTTCCCACAACAAAGTTTCCCGCCCGCTGCGTCAGCTGCGCGAAGTTCACAACCGGGTCTGCGGTTCCCTCGAGGTACGCGTAGACGGTTGCCTCCGCCCCCATAAACCCGATATCCGCCTCGCCGGAAATCATCGCCGTCAGCACTTTATCTGCACCAAATCCTGTCATCAGCGTCAGATCAATGCCCTCGTCCGCGAAATACCCCTCCTCAATTGCCACGTACTGCGGGGCGTAAAAAATGGAGTGGGCAACCTCATTTAATGTCACCTGCTCCACTTTTTCTTTTGTCTCATCTTTTGCCCCGCATCCCGCCAGCGTCACTGCCGCCATTGCCAGTACAAGCGCACCTGTCAGCCATTTTCCTTTCATCAACAGATTCTCCTGTTTTTTCATTCTAACCTTAGAATATGATTTCCCGGTAAAAATGCGTGCAAAAAATGAAGGAGAAACGTTCGAATTTCGTTTCTCCTTCGTTTCTTATTTCTTCTCTTGTTTTTCTTTTGCCTTCTGTTCTTCTTTCGTCCGGATTTTGTCTTCGTACATTTTCAGATCTGCCTCGTGCAGCAGATCGGAGATGGAGGCTTCGGGGTAGTCGCCGGAGAAGGCGAAGCCGCAAGCGTAGTTGATCTGGAATTCGCCGCGGACGCCGTTGGCTTCCTTTTCCGAAATTTTCTATTTTGAAAAACAAATTGAGGATCTCCGCAAAATTTGTTATAGTAAGGGTAATTCAAACAGTTACAAAGGAGGCTATTATGAAAATAAAATCAGTTGCTGTTCTGGGCGCGGAGCGGTTGGGTCTTATGTGATCTGGGGGCTTTCGGAGAAAAAGGACATCCGGCTTGGCGTTATCGCGTCCGGGGAACGGGCGAAGCGTCTGAAAAACAAAGGATGCAAAATTAACGATACGGTTTATCACCCGGAGGTATGGACACCGGAAGCGGCACACGGCGTGGATTTTCTGATCGTCTCGCTCAAATACGGCGCACTGCCGGGGGCTCTTGACGATATCACTGCCGTTACCGGCGAGAATACTGTGATCATGAGTCTGATGAACGGCGTGGACAGTGAGGAGATCATCGCGGAAAAAGTCGGTGCGGAGCATCTGCTTCATGCTGTTATCAAAGTAGCTTCTCATAAAGAGAATGACGGCTACGTTTTCAACCCTGAGGCGACGCTCGGCATCATTTTCGGCGAAGTTTCGGCTCCGTACGACAGTGAGCGTGTGCAGGCTGTTCTGGATCTGTTCTCCGGCACAGGGCTGCATTACCGGGCAACCGATTGTATTTTAGAGGAAATATGGAGCAAATTCCGGCTGAATGTCTGCAATAACCTGCCACAGGCTATTCTCGGTGCCGGGGTCGGCTGCTACCGCGACAGTGTGCATATGAAGGCGATCAGCGACGGACTCCGCGCAGAACTGATGGCGATTGCGGAGGCAAAGGGAATTGATATCAGCAAGGCGGATGTCTCCTCGGGACGCGGAAGTGCGGTTCCGCCGACGGCGCGCTACTCGACGCTCCAGGATCTCGATGCGGGACGCCATACGGAAATTGATATGTTCTCGGGTGCGCTGATCCGCATGGGAAAAGAGCTTGGAATTCCAACGCCTTACAATGAATTTACGTACCATATGATCAAAGCACTGGAAGAGAAAAACGACGGACGGTTTGACTACAGCGGAAGCGAAGAACCGCTCTGGGCGAAATAGATACGATAGGAGAATCTCACGATGAAAGAAATCAAATGGGCTGTACTCGGATGCGGTGTGATTGCAAATGAAATGGCGGTCGCACTGCAGAAAAACGGAAAGAATATTTACGCGGTCGGCAACCGGACCCATGAGAAGGCGGCTGCTTTTGCGGAGAAATATGGAATTGGAAAAGTTTACGATGATTTCCATGAGATGTTTACCGATCCGGAGATCGATGTCATTTATATCACGACGCCGCACAACACGCATCTTGGCTTTATGAAAGAGGCGATTGCCAATGGAAAACACATTCTCGTTGAGAAATCGATTACGCTGAACAGTGACGAGCTCGACGAGGCCATAGCGCTTGCAAAAGAAAAAGATGTCATCATCGGAGAGGCAATGACGATTTACCATATGCCGATCTACAAAGAGCTGAAAAAAATTCTCGACTCCGGCCGTCTCGGCAGAGTCAATCTGATCACGATGAACTTCGGCAGTTTCAAAGAGTACAACATGAAGAACCGCTTCTTCAACCGGAATCTCGCAGGCGGCGCGATGCTTGATATCGGCGTATACGCACTCTCCTTCATCCGCTGGTTCTTCGACTCCAAGCCGGATCAGCTTCTTTCCCAGGTAAAGCCCGCTCCGACCGGTGTGGACGAGCAGGCCGCCTCCTTCTCACCAATCAGGAAGGACAGATGGCAAGTGTGATGCTCTCTCTCCACTCCAAACAGCCGAAACGCGGCATGGTTTCCTGTGAGAACGGATTTATCGAGATCATGGAGTACCCGCGTGCCTGGGAAGCAAAAATCACAGACGCTTCCACCGGCGAATCCGAAATCATCAAAGCCGGTGACAACGCCGATGCACTCGCCTATGAGCTCGCCGACATGGAACGCGCCATCAATGGAGATGCATCTGCCATGCACCTCGACTACACGAAGGACGTCATGGATCTGATGACCTCCTTCCGCAGAACCTGGGGCTATACGTACCCGGAGGAAGAAAAATAAGATTCGCACATCAAAAGCTACTGCCCGGCACACATCAGATGCCGGCAGGGGCACTTCTTTTCACCTGCAATACTCTGCAATTTTCTTTTTCAGTAATTCCGCATCAATCGGCTTTGCGATATGCACGTCCATGCCGGCCTCTTTTGCGGCCTGCCGGTCTTCAACAAAGGCGTTGGCGCTCATGGCGAAAATCGGAATGGAGACGGCATCATCACGTCCATGACTTCCACGCATATTTTATACTTCATTTTACGCTGATATTATTTTCTCTTTCAACCCAAATAACTTTACATTTCCAATATTTTGCATGTCTTTTTTATTTTTCTGAAATTTTTTAAAATCTTCCGTTTTTCTCTTGCACAATTGTTTTTATGCGTATATAATTGTCTGCAGAAAGCAAAGGGGAGCTCGCGTGCGAAGCGGGCTGAGAGTAGGATGCATCTCCTAGACCCTGAACCTGATTTGGGTAATGCCAACGTAGGGAGATACGATATGCACATTTTCTGCAGATATACCTCCACGTATATCTGCTTTTTAATCTCTATGAACACATCATCAACAGGTTCTTCCAGTACCACAAGGGAATTTGCTTCTGCAAAAATACTCACACAGGAGGAACAAAAAATTATGTTAGGCACTTGTCTTGACAATGTCAGAAAAACAACCCCTCTCGTACACAACATCACAAATTACGTTACGGTAAACGATGTCGCCAATATTCTGCTGGCATGCGGCGCAAGCCCGATCATGTCCGATGAACCGGAGGATGTCGAGGATATCACCTCCATCTGCGGCGGTCTGAACATCAACATCGGAACGCTACACAGAACGAGCATCGACGGCATGTACCGTGCCGGTGCAAAAGCAGCTTCGCTCGGCCACAAAATCCTGCTCGATCCAGTCGGCGCAGGCGCAAGCCACTTACGTACTTCGACCGCAGTCGGACTGATGGAAAAAATCCCGTTCACCGTCATCCGCGAAATATTTCCGAAATCAAAACACTGGCACTTGGAAGCGGAACGACAAAGGGTGTTGACGCAGACGTTGCCGATAAAGTAACAGACGAAAACCTCGACAGCGCCGTTGCTTTTGCAAAAAACTTTGCGAAAGACCACAACTGTGTTGTCGCCATCACAGGAGCGATCGACCTCGTTGCCGATGCTGACACCTGCTACGTGATCCGCAACGGACGCGCCGAGATGGGAAGCATCACCGGAACAGGCTGCCAGCTCTCCGGCATGATGACCGCTTACCTCGTTGCCAACCCGGACGAGCCGTTAAAAGCCGCTGCTGCCGCTGTCTGCGCGATGGGACTTGCCGGCGAGATCGGCTGGAGCCATATGAAACCGGAAGACGGCAACTCCACCTACCGGAACCGCATCATCGACGCATCTACCACATGGACGGCGAGACGCTGGAGAAAGGTGCAAAGTATGAAGTGCGATAAAAAAGGCCTGCTTTTATATGCTGTGACAGACCGCAGCTGGCTGAACGGCGAGACACTGTACAGCCAGGTGGAAAAGGCTCTGCAGGGCGGCGCAACGTTTATCCAGCTCCGCGAAAAAAATCTTGACCAGGATCACTTTATGGAAGAGGCACTGGAACTGAAAAAACTCTGTGCCGCATACCATGTTCCTTTCGTCATCAACGATAACGTGGAAATCGCAGCTAAGATGGATGCGGACGGCGTTCATGTCGGCCAGAGCGATATGGAGGCCGGCGATGTCCGTGCAAAGCTTGGCCCGGACAAGATCATCGGCGTTTCGGCACAGACCGTGGAACAGGCCATTCTCGCCGAGCAGCGCGGGGCAGATTACCTCGGCGTCGGCGCAGTCTTCCACACCGGTTCCAAGGCGGATGCGGAGGATGTCAGCCACGAAACGCTGACTGCTATCTGCAATGCCGTTAAAATCCCTGTCATCGCCATCGGCGGCATCACACGCGATAACGTGACGGAGCTTTCCGGCAGCGGCATCTGCGGCATCGCCGTCATCAGTGCCATTTTTGCACAGAAAGACATTGTTTCCGCAACGAAGGATCTGAAAGAACAGACTCTGCGCATGCTGGAAAACAAATAATTTTACGTAACCATTCATCCTCACACCAGGCGGCAGACTGGGGGCACCACTTTCTTTGTCGCCTGTCCAAAAAGAAAAGTAATGCAAAGGAGTAATTCTCATGGACGCGAAAAACATGAAAACAGCATTAACAATCGCGGGAAGTGATTCCAGCGGAGGCGCCGGCATTCAGGCAGACATCAAAACCATGATCACAAACGGAGTTTACGCCATGTCGGCAATTACCGCACTCACCGCCCAGAACACCACCGGAGTTTCCGGTATTTTCGATGTAACACCGGAGTTTCTGGCCGCACAGCTTGACGCCGTCTTTACGGACATCTTCCCGGACGCCGTCAAAATCGGTATGGTATCCTCCCCGGCACTGATCGAAGTCATCTCCGAACGGCTTCGCTTCTACCAGGCCAAACACATCGTTGTGGACCCGGTCCTCGTCGCTACAAGCGGCTCCGCGCTCGCTTCGGGCGGCGTGCCTGACCTGATGAAAAAACTGCTCTTTCCTCTGGCCGAAGTCATCACACCGAATATCCCAGAGGGAGAAGTTCTTTCCGGCATCAAAATCCAGTCGGAAAGCGATATGGAACGCGCCGCAAAAGAGATCGGGGATTCCTGCGGCTGTGCCGTTCTGTTAAAGGGCGGCCACAGTATCAATGATGCCAACGATCTTTTATATCACAACGGCACATTTACCTGGTTCACCGGAAAACGCATCGACAATCCGAACACACACGGCACCGGCTGTACACTCTCCAGCGCCATCGCATCGGGGCTCGCAAAGGGGCTTTCCCTTCCGGATGCCATTTCCGCCGCAAAAGAGTATATTTCGGGCGCACTCGCGAGCATGATGGATCTCGGCCACGGCTCGGGACCGCTGAACCACGCTTACCGGATCTGATTTTGAAAATAAAGGAGAACAACAGATGGAACGCAATTACGCAACACAGATGGACGCCGCACGCCGCGGCATTGTAACACCGGAGCTGAAAAAAGTCGCAGAAAAAGAGTATATGACCGTGGAAGACCTGATGCCGCTCGTTGCCAGCGGAAAGGTTGCCATTCCGGCCAATAAACTGCACACCTGCATCGATCCGGAGGGCATCGGCTCGATGCTGCGCACGAAAATCAATGTAAATCTCGGTGTTTCGAAAGACTGTAAAGATTACGATGTGGAGATGCAGAAGGTACTCTCCGCGGTCAATATGGGCGCAGAAGCCATCATGGACTGTCGAGCCACGGCAATACGCAGCCGTTCCGGCGGAAACTGACCTCCGAATGTCCGGCCATGATCGGCACCGTACCGGTATATGACAGTGTGATCCATTACCAGAGAGACCTGGATACGCTGACCGCCAAAGATTTTATTGACGTCATCCGCCTCCATGCCGAGGACGGTGTCGATTTCGTCACCCTGCACTGCGGCATCACCAGAAAAACCATCGATCAGATCCGCAAACACAAACGGAAAATGAATATCGTTTCCCGCGGCGGCTCCCTCGTGTTCGCCTGGATGTGCATGACCGGCGAGGAGAATCCGTTCTACGAGTATTACGATGAGATTCTCGATATCTGCCGTGAATACGATGTGACCATTTCTCTCGGCGACGCCTGCCGTCCTGGCTGCCTTGCCGACGCAACGGATGTCTGCCAAATTGAGGAGCTGGTGCGCCTCGGCGAACTCACCAAACGTGCCTGGGAAAAAGACGTTCAGGTTATGATTGAGGGACCGGGCCACGTTCCGATGGATCAGATTGCGGCCAATATGAAAGTACAGCAGACCATCTGCATGGGCGCTCCGTTCTATGTCCTCGGACCTCTTGTGACCGATATTGCACCGGGCTATGACCACATCACTGCTGCCATCGGAGGCGCAATTGCCGCTATGAACGGCGCTGCTTTCCTGTGCTACGTAACGCCGGCAGAGCATCTGGCTCTTCCGAACCTGGATGACGTAAAGCAGGGCATCATCGCAAGCAAAATCGCCGCACACGCTGCCGACATTGCCAAAGGCGTGCCGCATGCGCGTGATATTGACGACAAGATGGGAGACGCCCGCCGCGTGCTCGACTGGGAAGCACAGTGGGACTGTGCACTGGACCCGGAGACCGCAAAAGCCATCCGCGCCGACCGCTCGCCGGAACAGGAAGATACCTGCTCGATGTGCGGTAAATTCTGTGCCGTGCGAAGCATGAACAAAGCTTTAAACGGCGAACATATCGACATTCTTTAACGTCAGTAGACAAGAAGTCACAGTACGCGAAAAGGAACGGTTTTCATTACGAAACCGTTCCTTTTCTGCATTTCCAAAATCTTTTTCTATTTTGCCCATCCTTCGGCATAACGGACTGCTTTGTGCCATCCGCTCATCTTCTCATCGCGCTCCTCTTTCGAGAGCTCCGGCTCAAACGTACGGTCAATGGCTCCGTTCTGTTTTACCGTCTCCTGATCCGGCCAGTAGCCGACGGCGAGTCCCGCAAGATAAGCTGCTCCCATCGCGGTCGTCTCGATGCAGCACGGCCGCTCCACCGGCGCCTGGCTGATGTCCGCCTGGCACTGCATCAGGAAGTTGTTGGCGCTTGCTCCGCCGTCCACACGCAGCGCAGAGAGCTTCATGCCGGAATCTGCCTCCATCGCTTTTAAGACATCATCCACCTGATACGTGATCGACTCCAGCGTTGCGCGGATCACATGGTATTTGTTGACGCCGCGGGTCAGGCCGAGAATGGTTCCTCTCGCATACTGATCCCAGTACGGTGCGCCAAGGCCGGTAAACGCCGGCACGACGTAGCAGCCGTTCGTGTCGTTCACCTTCTGCGCCATGTACTCGGAATCCGCCGAGGACTCGATCAGCTTCATCTCATCGCGCAGCCACTGGATTGCGGCTCCGCCGACGAAAATGGATCCCTCGAGCGCATACGTAATCTTGTCCCCGATGCCCCATGCAATCGTGGTAACAAGACCGTGTGTCGAAGAAACCGGCTTTTCTCCCGTGTTCATCAGCAGGAAGCAGCCTGTTCCGTATGTATTTTTCGCTTCGCCCGGCGCATAGCAGGTCTGGCCGAACAGCGCCGCCTGCTGGTCTCCCGCTGCTCCCGCAATCGGAATCGGGCCGCCGAAATATGTGGATGCCGTCTCCCCGTAGACACAGCTCGACGGGCGGACTTCCGGCAGCATACAGAGCGGAATGTTCAGCTCTTTTAAGATATCCTCATCCATTTCAGGGTATGGATATTGAACAGCATTGTACGGGACGCGTTGGTGTAATCGGTGACATGTATCTTTCCCTTTGTCATCTTCCAGATCAGCCACGTCTCCACTGTTCCAAAATAGAGATCGCCTCGCTCCGCCCGCTCGCGCACGCCCGGAACTTCATCTAGAATCCATTTCAGCTTCGTGGCTGAAAAATACGCATCGATCACAAGACCTGTTTTCTCCCGGAAACGGTCAACCAGTCCGCGCTCCATCAGGGAATCGCAGTATTCCGATGTTCTGCGGCACTGCCATACAATTGCATTGTAGACCGGCTCTCCCGTCTTTTTGTCCCAGACGATCGTCGTCTCTCTCTGGTTTGTGATGCCGATTGCCGCGATATCCTCGTAGGACGCGCCCGCTTTCTGCATTGCCTCCACGGCTACACCGAGCATCGTGGACCAGATTTCATTGGCATCGTGCTCCACCCAGCCCGGTTTCGGGAAACGCTGGGTAAACTCCTTCTGCGCAAGGCTTACGATCTGTCCTTTCTGATCAAACAGAATACAGCGGTTGCTCGTTGTGCCGGCATCAAGTGCCATGATGTATTTTCCCACGTTTAAAAATCCTCCTGTCTCACATTTCAAGAAGAGAGCCTGACAGAATCCACTGCCACGCTCTCTTCCTTTTCTTTGTATGTATCGTATCACAGAATTCTTTTTCTGTAAATCAAATCGTGTTTTTCTGCAGCAATTTATGCCGTAATGATCTCCAGCAGCGCACCGCGCAGATCATTTGAAAGTTCCATGCTCTGCAGCTCTGCAGCCAGAATTGCTACCTTTCCGTCTGCTTTGTGAAGAAGATTTGCGATCTGCTCTTTGGTGATGTAGCTGATTTCGGCGTGCAGCAGCAGATCCATCGCACGTGTCATGACATCGTTCTTTGCAATCTCCGTATCTTCCGGCAGACAGATTGTCACGGTATCCTGCGGTTTTACATCTGTTACCGCGATCGTAAGAAGTCCGTCTTTCTCTCTGACTTCTGCATCCGCTTCCACGCCGTTTACAAAGACCTTCGCTTCTTTTGCCGTACTTCCGCCGAATTCTACGCAGTACATTCTGCTTTCCGGAACAAGGCTCTGATTGCCCTCAACCGGTGCAATCGTAAATTTCCGCGCACCCCAGTCGAGCGTCATCGATGTTTTTGCACAGTCATCCTTCTCATATGCCATGGTAGTATTGTCATCCTCGTACAGAGCAAATGTATTGTCCGCGCCCGCGTAAACGCGTACCGTCAGCTCATCCGGGTTGGATTCTACATCCAGCGCACTGATCTTCTCTGTCATCGGGATAATCGCACCTGCTTTCGCAAGAACCGGGATCTCCTCGAGCGTACGGTACAGATCCATACTTCTGCCACCCTCGTAAATCATTCCGTTGAAGAAATCAAACCACGTACCTTCCGGCAGCCACACCTTTGTTTTTGCACGCTTCAGCTCCGGAATGCATTTCGTTGTCACCGGTGTTACCATCAGCTCGCTTCCGAAGAAGTACTGATTCGGTGCCTGATTTTTGACCCAGAAAACCGTCTCCGGGTAATCATAATACATCGGAACAACGATCGGTGTGTCTTCTTTCCATGCACGGTAGTTCATCGTGTACAGATACGGTACGAGTTTATGACGCAGACGAAGGAAATCATCCATTGTGCTGCGCACTTCCATACTGAAGTTCCAAGGCTCTTTTCCACTGAAGGCACTGCTAGAGCTGTGCAGACGGTTGATCGGAGAAAAGACTCCGTACTGATACCATCTTGCTTCAAGCTCATCGTCACGGTAGCCGAGCATATGGCCGCCGATATCATGACTCCACCATCCGTAGCCGATGTTGGAGGCTGTGCTGGTAAAGTATGGCTGGAAATCCAGGGATTCCCAGGTGATGTGGGTGTCTCCGGAAAATCCGACCGGATAGCGGTGGGAGCCCGGTCCTGCATAGCGGGAGAAGGTCATCGGACGTTTTCCGTCTCTTCCACTGTCAAGAAAATGATAGTGATTCAGCATCCACAGCGGATCAAGACCCTCGATCTTGGTACTTTGTCCCTGCTGCCAGTCAATCCACCAGAAATCGACGCCCTCTTTTTCCATCGGATGATGAACTTTGTCGAAATATACATCAACAAATTTCGGATCCGCAATGTCAAAATTGACCGGCTCTTCTTTTTTTGCATCCACTCCCATAGCCTCTGCTACTTCCGGATAGCAGTCCTCATACGCACGAATTCCGTCTGCCGGATGGACATTCAGTGTTGTCTTCATGCCGCGTGCATGGAGTTTTCCAAGAAAACGCTCCGGATCCGGGAAGAGTTTTTTATTCCAGCTATAGCCGGTCCAGCCGCTGCCGTATTTTGGATCCACATCGTCTACACGGTGCCAGTCCATATCGATAACAGCAACCGAGAATGGAACGTTCTCTTTGTCGAAGTCTTCCATCAGTTTCATATAAGATGCTTCACTGTAACGCCAGTAACGGCTCCACCAGTTTCCAAGTGCAAATCTCGGAAGCATCGGAGTTTTGCCGCAAAGGTGGTAGAAATCCTTTAATGCCAGGCGGAAATTCCAGCCATAGCCGAAGAAGTACAGATCCTGCACCCCTTTCTTTCTCGGGGTCACCCAACCGTCCTCTGTCATCAGAAGCGACTTCGAATCATCCAGAACAGCGGAACCAAACCAGGACATGATACCAGGTTCCAGTTCGCATGCTCCGTTGACCTGATCAAGCGTACGGGCCGTTCCTCCAAGATCCTGTGTCGGATCTCCGTAATGCCATGCCGGTACAGAACTGATGCCGACTGCCGTTGTTTTGCAGGAAAGTCCGTTTGCAGAGAATGCCTTTTTGTTGTAATTCAGCTGCAGATACTTTGTGCGCAGCTCCAGCTCATCGCCTGTGTCTTTGACGGAAAATTCCACTGCTGGAAAATCACGGTTTACAACCGTCTGGGATGCCGCATCGATAAATTCACCATCCTCACTGTATTCCAGTCGAAGAAGATGCTCCGTCAGCACTGTGATACGGTATTTATCGCCTTTATCACATTCTCGGGATTTGCAAGCGGATGTGTCTCCATCTTCAGATATGATTTCATGTTTTGTTTTCCCCTTTCTTATCTTACCGGTTTTTGCCACATTTTGAGAACAGGAATCTGTGGCAAAAGTTCGTTCTGTCACAGATTCCTCTGCATTTTTTATTTTGTTTGCAGAACAACTGCCTCATACGCACGCAGTTTTCGTGTCCCTGCTGCCGCGCCGTCCTGCGGATAGTTGCTGATCAGTACCTCTGCTCCCGCAAAGGTTTCCGGAACCGTGTACTCCTGCTCCTCTTTTGTAAAATTGCACATCACGAGGAGTTTCTGATCGCCTAAGGTTCTGGTATATACATACAGTGCCTCGTCCTCCGGATCGAGCAGCTCGTACGTTCCATAAACCATGATATCCTTCTCTTTCCGGAGATGAATCAGTTTCTTGTAATAATTGTATACAGAATCCGGATCCGCCATCTCATTTTTTGCATTGACGGTCTCGTAATCCGGTCCGACTTTGATCCACGGGGTTCCTGTGGTAAATCCTGCCGAAGCGGTATCATCCCACTGCATCGGAGTTCTTGCGTTGTCTCTTCCGCGCAGGTTCAGGTAGCGCATCATATCGTCCGGCGCTACTTTTCCGGCTCCGGTCAGCTCGTGGAACGCGTTGATGCTCTCAATATCGCGGAATTCTGACAGATCGTGGAACGGAACGTTCTTCATGCCGAGCTCATCGCCCTGGTATACGTACGGGGTACCCTGCATCATATGAAGCAGGTAGCCAGCATTTGGCGCTTACCACACGGTATTCCGGTGAATCATCGCCAAAACGGGACAGGCAGCGCGGCTGGTCGTGGTTTCCAAGGAAGAGGCTGTTCCATGCCTTGCCCTCAAGCTCCGTCTGCCATGCTGTCATGACGCGTTTGAAATCTTTGAGCGGTACGCGTTTGTCCGTCCATTTGCCGTATTTTCCGCTTGCCAGCTCAACCAGCTCGAACTGGAATACCATGCTGAGCTCTTTGCCGTCTGCGGATGCATATTTTTCTGCCTCCTCGATCGTGACACCGGCACACTCACCAACCGTCATCAGATCGTATTTGGAGAGGACTTCCCTGTTCATCTCCTGCAGATACTCATGAACGTGCGGTCCGTTTACGCAGCCGGAATCACCGTAGAGTCCGCCCTCCGGAATTTTTCCGTCCGGCAGCCCTTCCGGTTTGGAGATCATGCTGATGACATCCATCCGGAAACCGTCAATGCCTTTTTCACACCACCAGTTCATCATATCGAAAACTTCTTTTCGAACCGTTGGATTCTCCCAGTTCAGATCCGGCTGTTTTGTTGAGAACAGATGCAGGTAATACATCTCGGTCTGCGGATCGTATTTCCATGCAGAACCGGAGAAGCAGCTTCCCCAGTTGTTTGGCTCTTTTCCTTCTTTTGCATCACGCCAGATGTAATAATCGCGGTACGGGTTGTCTTTCGATTTGCGGCTCTCCACGAACCATTTGTGTTCATCTGAAGTATGATTGACAACAAGGTCCATGACCAGCTTGATGCCTCTTTTATGCATCTCCGAAAGCATGCGGTCAAAATCCTCCATTGTTCCGAATTCCTGCATGATTGCCTGGTAATCGCTGATATCATATCCATTGTCATCGTTTGGTGACTGGTACACCGGAGACAGCCAGATAACATCCACGCCAAGATCCTTCAGATAATCCAGACGGGATGTGATACCATTTAAATCGCCGATACCGTCTCCGTTGCTGTCCATGAAGCTGCGCGGATAAATCTGATACACTACGGCTTCTTTCCACCATTTTTTGTCCATTTTTTTACCTCCTTTATTTCATCCCCAGAACGTGTCTGGTTCTTTGATTCTGTCGTTTGCAAGCACAGTTTACCATACTTCACGGTGATTTTTCAATAGTTTTGCGCAAAACCAGCAGTTTCTACAAGAGTTTTTCTGTAATTTTGGTAACTATTTACTTCGTCAGATCTCTTACCGACTCCCTCTCCACCAGCGTTGTCGGCAATGGCGGAATATCTTTTTGTACCGGCTCATCCTGGATCAGGTGCATCAGGACCTCTACGGCACGGCGTGCTTTTCCATCCACCATCTGATGCACGGTAGTCAGCTTCGGCCGCGCAAGTGTCGCATAAGTAACATCATCAAAGCCCGCAATTGAAATTTCCTCCGGAACCTTTATTCCCCTGTTCTGCAGAAAGTTGGATGCTTCAAGTGCATAGTAATCCGATGAAAAAAAGAGCGCTGTCTGTTTTTTGAAGAACGGAAGCATCTCCTCATATGCCTTCTCCCTCTGCTCCGGATTCCACGGGATCACAATATGGCGGCTTTCAAAGTCTCAATTCCCGCCTCCTCCATTGCCTGACGCACACCGAGCCACCGATAGTGGTCAACACCGAGATCGCAGTCGGATAAAAAGAGAAATTTTTTATGTCCCTTTCCAATCAGGTACTGACTCATCTGGTACGCACCGCCGCGGTCATCCATCGTAATGGAGCGGACTCCAAGTTCCGGCGGGAGATACTGATCAATGGTTACCAGCGGTTTTCCGAGACGTTCCGAGAGCTCTGCAATCTCCTTTTCCTTCAGAGCCATCGCAATCATGCCGTCAAAATTCCAGCCGAGCGCCTGCTGCATAAGATCATCCTGCTCATGGCGCGCAACCAGCATCATATAGTAGCCGTGTTCCCGGATCTGATACTCCAGATTTCCGAGCATTGCCGACACAAAGGGATCCTCAAAGGAAGATGCATTTCCTTTCTTCATGAAACCAAGCGCCACACCAATGAGACCGGAGCTGTTGTTCGCCAGCATGCGCGCGCTGATACTCGGCACGTACTCCATCTCCTTTAAAATCCGGTTGATTTTCTCGACCGTCGCCTTTGAGACGCGCCCTGTCTTTCCGTGTATTACATTCGAAACCGTCGTCGGGCTGACCCCTGCGCGGTCTGCAATATCTTTGATTCTAATCATCGGTTCTCTGCCTTTCCTTTTTCTTCACAATTTTCTGAATTCTGTTATGTTTATTTTACCAAGACGGCAAAATGTTTACAACTACTTTGCATCGGCAAACACTACAAAATTATTACATTTTCTTAAACGATATGTAAGAAAATCTCCATCCCTCCTTCATTTACTTTCCGCCGGTTCCGTGGTAAGATAGGATGACAGAAAAAGTTCACCTTTTTTCTGTAAGAAAGGACCTACACATCATATGCGGCTTGCATTTACAAATTTTTCGATAAAATCTCCCACCGGCAAGAAATCCGGCCGGTTTTTTCTTGCCCTTTTTCTGGGCATTTTTCTCTTTCTGACTCACCCCATGCTCTGCCAGGCTGGTTTTGCCTCCAGTACGCCGTTTACCGGTGCCTCCTGGGAACTGGTCGGGGAATATCCGATTCTCGGCAGCAACGGCGCGGTGCAGTCCGTCTGTGCGACGGAAGATTATATCATCTGCATCGAAAATTTTAATGATCTGACGACAGAGCCGGACGTAGTCTCTGCCTACTATAAAAATGATACAGACGCAGACGGAAATCCCGTTACGCAGTATTCCCTCGCGCATCAGGTAAGGGACGCAGACTTTGCTCACGCAAACGGTATGGCATACAATCCCGTCACACATGAAATCCTCGTGAGCGGCTACAGCAGCCCGGATGCTTCCAATTACGGATGTATCTTCCGCCTCGACCCGGATACTCTCGAGCAGAAAGAGCGGATCCAGCTCTCGACAAGCTACAATATTCTCGGTATTGATTATCTTCCCTCCACCGGCGGCTATCTGATCCAGACCGATGCGGACGGCGGCTACGGCTTTAAACTCCTTGATGCCTCACTTCAGGTGGTGGATGACTGGGGCACGTATCCCTTCGATTTTTACATGGAAACTTTCAGGATCTCTGTGTTTCCGGCGATCTCTTTTTTCTTTTTCCGCTGACGATGCATCTCGGAATCGGAAACTTTATCCAGACATACTCGCTCTCGCAGAAAACACTGCTTGCGGACGACACGGTTGATTTTGGCTTTTCCGACGATATCACCATCAATGAACCAGAGGGCCTCTGTGAGACAAATCCTGGGGAATTTATTGCGATTGTAAACGTAACAAAGGCAGATGGTGACGGTACGTGCAGTTCTACCGCACCCGGGTGCCGTATCTGTTCACGGTTTCCACTTCCGCGGCGGAGCATGGCTCGGTGTCCGAGGGCGGGGAAGTTTCCCGCGGAGAGGAAAAAACCGTTTCCTACACGGCAGACGAAGGCTTCCGGCTCGCGAAGCTCTCGGTGGACGGCTTGTATCTGCCGGTGACGGAATATCCGGACAGCTACACATTTTCCGATATCCAGAAGGATCATACCCTTGCCGTAACGTTTGAACCGGTTCCGACGGCGACACCGACGCGACTGCCACTGCGACGCCGACCGAAACACCGGCCATAACCCAGACACCGGAACCGGCCGTTTCCAAAGCACCGGCATCATCCACGGTTTCCTTCTCATCTGTGGCTTCCCATTTCGCAGCGTTCTGGAAAAGCACTGTGCATGCCGCTTCCTGGTTCCGCCATCTTGCCTCGGCCGGTGCATCCCTTTTTGCCCGTATCCGGAAGGCAGATCCTGTTTTTCTGGCGATGCCGTTTGTCCTTCTCGTTCTGATTCTGCTCTTTGTCCTCCGTCTGCGGTATGTCCGCCGCATCCGGCGGGAGCGGTCGCGGAAAGCGCTGGAACACAGAAGAAGAACGTACGAAGAACTGGTCAGAGAATTTACGGAAGATCCGAAGGACGAAGAGGTTTCCATCGATGAGCTGCTGCTTACAATTGACGAACTGCAGAAGGAAGAACAGAAAAACACTTAAATGAAACGTATTCACCAGATCAAGATTTGATCTTCTCGGCACAAAAAAGTATCCCGTTCCTTTTGGGGAAGCGGGATACTTTTTTATTTACACGGGCAACGAGCTAAAGTCCGTGCTTGTTTTTACTCTTCGTAATCGAGTGCTGCACGCTCCGTCGTGTACGGACGTACATAGGTGTCTGCTACTTTTACGTGCTCCGGATGTTTTGCATATACAGCTACATCCTCTGCTTTTTCCAGTGTTGTGACAAGTGCCATATCATGGGTGGAAGATGCAAGCGGTGCTTCTACAAAGTCAACCGTCAACAGTCCCGGCACTTTGCCGACCAGGCTTTTCAGGTTCTCTGCCATCGCTTTTTTCAGCTCCGGTTTCTTTGCATCCTCTACTTCCGGTTTGAATTTCCACATAACAATATGATGTACCATTGTATTTTTCTCCTTTGCTTTTGTTTTATTGCCAATTCACACAGTTTCTGTGCAAATACCAGCCTTTTGTTACGGCTCTTCGCCTGCAATCCGCAGAATATCCTCAATCTCTTCCACGGACATGTCAAGATACGCGGAAAGCTCTGCCACACTGAAATCCATGTCATCGCCGTCGGAGAGTTCCTCGATGGCGTCTTTTAAGCGGTTTACTTTATTGACTACAGTATTGTCCTTGTGTTTCTGAACTCTGTGTTCTTCCATGAAATCGCTGATCGTCTCACGCACAGCCGCATCAATCGCCTGCTCCGCCGTCTCAGCTTTTACAACGGACTCCAGCGCTACTAAAAGTCCGACATTTCCCTCCTGCACCAGATCCATCAGGAAGAAATCGCGGGTGTGCATTTCTTTTGCGGTCTCAATAACTTTCGGAAGCCAGAGTTGCACGAGCATGCTCTTTGCAAGGGAATCGCCCTCTGCCGCTTTCCGGTAAAGCTCTGCCGTTTCTTCCTCCGACGGTGTTTCTGTCTCCGGCAGTTCGTCAAGATACTGCTGTAAGCACGCAGCTCCTCCTCGGAAAACTCCGGTTTTTCTTTCTTTTTCGGTCTCCTCCGGCACGACGCCCGGCTC
>ENA-OQCX01000205-OQCX01000205.1-human-gut-metagenome-genome-assembly--contig:-NODE-205-length-31175-cov-6.447629_pt1 | contig 31175 bp, 30 predicted proteins | sample MGYA00242762_ERZ504587 | MGnify/ENA primary metagenome ERZ504587 (study PRJEB26092, sample SAMD00036337) | human gut metagenome | host: Homo sapiens | study: EMG produced TPA metagenomics assembly of...
TACGACTGAATAGGCTCAGTATACAATCCATTACCGCCACCTTATTTTGTAAACAATAATCATATCGGGAAAAATATAAATACCGCCACATCCCACACTGCATGAGACAAGATAATAGCGGCAAAGCGGTTCGGAAAGAAACGGTAAAGCGCCCCCCATGCCGCCCCCACCACCAGAGCCGCCATGACCAGCATGAAGTTGCAGGAACCGGCATGCACCAGTGCATAAATCAAAGTAGCCACCACAAAACCCGCATTCGGATTCCAGCGTTTGGAAAGCGTGCGTTGCACATAGCCGCGCCAGAAAATCTCTTCCGCCGGCCCTATCAGCAACAGCAGCAATGCTGCCAGCAGCCAAGGAGACTCTCCCTCTTTCATCCCATAAATGGAGTCCACCTGCGGACGGGCAAAATCGAACATCCAAGATGACACCTTGTCTCCCAACCAGAAAACGCCCCACAAAGCAACAGCAATGCCAAGTCCCAGCAAGACATTCGGCAAGCTCCACTTCACCTCCCGCCACCAGCCGGGATTGAACAAGGTGGCAAACACGGACAGTGTGAGCGCAGAACCGGTCATCATCCACCAGAAATTCACGAAAGGAGCCGTCCAAGGCGAAAACATGACCGTCCACAGCACGGCAGCCAGCAGAATGGTAAAAATCAGCTTCTTCATGACAGCAGACCGGCTACAACGAACGACAACGTGAACAGCAGACTGAACAACAACTGGAGTTTTGCAGTCATCTCATCCAGACCGGCTATGGCACTTTCTCCCTTTCCGGGAAAACGGGACACCACCCGTACATTGCCTATGGCAGGAACCAGTGCCGGCATCACCAGCAGGGTCCATAAAGGAAGAGTTCCCGCAGCTATCAAGCCGGCTATCCAGCCAAAAGGAAAAAGGACTTCGGCACAATAAACGTACATCGACGCCTTTCCTCCCAGCTTCATGGCCAGTGTCTGAATCTCTGCACGGGCATCGGTACGCATATCCCGTGTATTATTGGCATGCAGAATGGCCACCGTAATCAGTCCCACCGGCAGAGCTATCCACAAGACATTCCAGTCAACTACTCCCGTAGCCACATAGCAGGTGCCCAACGTCGCAGCAAAGCATACGCCAAAAAGATGACGACATCGCCCAACGCACGATACTTGAGCGGTGGATAAAGCAACGAGCAAGCTGCACCGCCTATACCTATATACAACAGCGGCAAGCCGGTACGCCACAACAAGCCGATACCCGCAACAAGGGCAACTGCCAGCAATGCCATCGACAAGCGGTATATCTCACGCGGGGTAAACATCCCATCAGTCAGTGTCTTGGCGCCAAAGGTATCCCTTGCATCGACCTTATGCTTATAGTCAAAATAATCACTCCAGGTATTCCCGGCAGCGTGAAACACAATGATGTTCAACAATGCCAGATACCGTTCACCCAGTTTATGTCCTGCCGCATCCAATACAGATATGCCAACGTCACCACCACCGGCATCGAAGAGGCGGGGAATGACCACGGACGCACCGCTATCATCCAATCTTTCAAAGAATGTTTCTTCATTTGTTATTTATCATTTATTTGTGCACAAAGTACGAAATATCTTCGCTTTTTTAAGTAATTTCGCGCACAAGATAAAAGAACCCCTTATGATAAAAGCTCTGTTTTTTGACATCGACGGAACCTTGGTCAGCTTCAAGACCCACGAAATTCCCGTTTCCACTATTGAAGCGTTGACTGCCGCCAAAGCCAAAGGCATACATATCTTCATTTCTACCGGACGTCCACGCGTCATCATCAACAACTTGTCTGCCTTGCAGGAACGGAATCTGATAGACGGCTACATCACGATGAACGGCGCCTATTGCTTTGTAGAAGACACCGTTATCTACAAAGCCCCATACCGACAGCGGAAGTGGATGCCTTGACAGCTTTCTGCCACGAACGCAACATCCCATGCATCCTGGTGGGAGAGCACGACATCTGCGTGAACCAGCCCGGCGAAGTAGTGGAGGAAATCTTCCACCGCCAACTCAAAGTGGACCCCATCGAAGCAAAGCCCTATACCGACAGCCATGCCGACAAAGCCTTCTTCCAGCTGACTCCCTTTATCAACGCCGAGGAAGAAGCAATCATCCTGCCCGCCGTCCCCCACTGCGAGATGGGCCGCTGGCATCCCGCCTTCGTAGACGTGACAGCCAAAGGAAACACCAAGCAGAACGGTATCGACCAGATTATCCGCCACTTCGGCATCAAGCTGGAAGAAACCATGGCCTTCGGCGACGGAGGAAATGACATCAGCATGTTGCGCCATGCCGGTATCGGTGTAGCCATGGGCAATGCCAATGATGACGTGAAAGCTGCCAGTAACTACACAACCACTTCTGTTGATGAAGACGGTATCGCCAACGCCCTGAAATATTTCGGCATAGTCGGGAATCCATCATAAATCTGAAATCTTTTGAGCTTCGTTCCCGACACCCAAAACAAAGAGTTTCAAGACGCCTTGAACCTCATCCAGTATACCCGTCAGTCCGTATTCCTGACGGGCAAAGCAGGTACGGGCAAATCGACCTTCCTGAAGTACATCTGCGCGAATACAAAGAAAAAGCACGTGGTGCTTGCACCGACCGGCATAGCCGCCATCAATGCCGGAGGCAGTACCCTGCACAGCTTCTTCAAACTGCCCTTCTACCCCCTGCTGCCCGACGACCCGAACTTCAGTCTGCAACGGGGACGCATCCACGAATTTTTCAAATACACCAAACCCCACCGCAAACTGCTGGAAGAGCTGGAATTGGTCATCATCGACGAGATTTCCATGGTACGCGCCGACATCATCGACGCCGTAGACCGCATCCTGCGCGTCTATTCCCGCAACCTGCGCGAACCCTTCGGTGGCAAACAGATATTATTGGTGGGCGATGTGTTCCAGTTGGAACCCGTCGTCAAAGGAGATGAACGGGAGATACTGAACCGATTCTACCCTACCCCTTATTTCTTCTCTGCCAGGGTATTCGGCCAGATAGACCTTGTCTCCATCGAACTGCAGAAAGTATACCGGCAAACAGACAGCAAGTTCATCCATGTGCTGGATCACATCCGCAACAATACCGTCGGCTCTACCGAACTTCAGCTGCTCAACACCCGCTATGGCACCCAAATAGAGCAATCGGAAGCCGACATGTACATCACCCTCGCCACCCGCCGTGATAATGTGGACTACATCAACGACAAGAAACTGGCGGAACTTCCCGGTGACCCGGTCACCTTCTACGGCGAAATCATGGGAGACTTTCCCGAAAGCAGCCTCCCCACCTCGCAGGAACTGGTACTGAAACCGGGCGCACAAATCATCTTCATCAAGAATGACTTCGACCGCCGCTGGGTGAACGGCACCATCGGCGTCATCAGCGGCTTCGACCCTATTGAAGAGACCCTCTACGTCATCACCGACGACGGCAAGGAATGTGACGTCAAACGAGAGTCGTGGCGAAACATCCGCTACAAATACAACGAAGAAAAGAAACAGATTGAAGAGGAAGAGCTGGGTACCTTTACACAATATCCCGTGCGCCTGGCATGGGCCATCACCGTCCACAAGAGCCAAGGGCTGACCTTCAGCCGGGTAGTCATCGACTTTACCGGCGGCGTGTTTGCCGGTGGGCAGGCATACGTAGCCCTCAGCCGCTGCACCTCGCTGGAAGGCATCCAGCTGAAAAAGCCCATCAGCCGTGCCGATGTATTCGTGCGTCCGGAGATTGTCAGTTTCTCCGAACGCTTCAACAACCGCACCGCCATCGACCGTGCCTTGAAGCAAGCACAGGCAGACGTTCAATACGTTGCCGCCGCCAAAGCCTTCGACAAAGGGGATTTCGGCACTTTCCTGGATGAGTTTTTCAAAGCCATCCATTCCCGCTACGACATCGAGAAGCCCAACGTGCAGCGCCTCATCCGCCGGAAGCTGAACATCATCAACCGTCTGAAAGAGGAAAACCGTGCACTGAAACAAGCAGCATTGGAGAAAGAGAAAGCCCTTGTAAAGTATGCCCGCGAATACATCCTTATGGGTGACGAATGCCTGAAGCATGACATGAAGGAGGCAGCCATGAAAAACTATGAGAAAGCCGTCACCCTCTGTCCCAAATTCAAAGAGGCCTGGAAGAAGATAAAGAAACTGGAGAAAGAGATGCTAAAAAGGTGAATCGCTTGTTTATAAGCCGATTATTATCTATTTTTGCATGTAATATAAAACTCAAATCCATTTCCGCCATGCTTCTGAAACTTTATGAAAAAAATAACAATCCCGCCGACCTGCAGCAGGTGATCGACCTACTGAATGACGGAGGTATCCTTATCTACCCTACCGACACCATGTATGCCATCGGCTGCCACGGACTGAAGGAGCGCGCCATCGAGCGCATCTGCCGCCTCAAGGACATCGACCCCAAGAAGAACAATCTTTCCATCATCTGCTACGACTTGAGCAAGGTCAGCGAATACGCCAAAGTGGACAACAGCACCTTCAAGTTGATGAAGCGTAATCTGCCCGGAGCTTTCACCTTCATTCTGAACGGCACCACCCGCCTGCCCAAGATATTCCGTAACCGTAAGGAGGTCGGCATCCGTATGCCGGACAATTCCATCATTCAGGAAATAGCCCGCCTGCTGGATGCTCCCATCATGACAACTACATTGCCGCATGATGACAATGAGGACATTGAATACTGCACAGACCCGGAACTGATTGACGAGAAATTCGGTGATATTGTCGATTTGGTAATAGACGGCGGTATCGGCGGTACGGAAGGCTCTACCGTAGTGGATTGCACCAATGGGGAGCCGGAAATCATACGCCAGGGGTTAGGCTGGCTGGACGAAGGATAAATATTGAATTCCGGCCACAATTTCCAAACCTTTTCAACTTCTTTTATGTTTCTTTACTAAGAAATACAGGAACTTTATGAGCACAAAAGAACAATACTGGAAATATTCATTGATAGCTATCATTATCGGGCTGGGAATCATTCTTTTCAGACAAATAGCCCCATTCATGGGCGGTCTGCTGGGAGCCTTGACTATCTATATCCTGGTAAGAAAGCAGATGATGTATCTTTCCGACAAGCGGAAAATGAAGCGCAGCATAGCTGCCACCCTCATTACAGCAGAGGCAATTCTCTGCTTTCTGGTTCCGCTTGGGCTGGTGGTATGGCTGGCTGTGGTCAATCTTCAAAACATCAATCTGGACCCGCAAGCCATTATAGCTCCTTTCGAAGAAGCGGCCAACATCATTAAAGCCAAAACCGGCTACTATATCTTGGGGAAAGACACGGTGGCATACGTCATTTCAATTCTTCCCCGCATCGGGCAAGCCATCATGGGAGGTATCAGCAGTTTTGCCGTCAACATCTTCGTACTGGTCTTTGTACTCTACTTCATGCTGATAGGGGGCAAAAAGATGGAACAGTACGTCAACGACCTACTGCCGTTCAATGATGACAATACACAAAACGTCATCCACGAAATCAACATGATTGTCCGCTCCAATGCCATCGGCATCCCCTTACTCGCCGTCATACAAGGAGGAGTAGCCATGATAGGCTACTGGATTTTCGGTGCTCCCAACATCTTGTTCACCGGTTTCCTGACCTGCTTCGCCAGCATCATCCCAATGGTAGGAACAGCGCTGGTATGGTTTCCGATAGCTGTCTACATGGCATTGATAGGCAACTGGGTTCAAGCTATCGGGCTGGCCATCTATGGCGGTGCAGTCATTTCACAGCTCGACAACCTGATACGCTTCATCATCCAGAAGAAAATGGCAGACATTCATCCGCTTATCACTGTCTTCGGAGTTGTAATTGGCTTGTCCCTTTTCGGATTCATGGGTGTCATCTTCGGGCCACTGCTCTTATCACTATTCTTTCTGTTCGTGGATATGTTTAAAAGAGGGTATTTGGATGCAAGGGGGAAGACGACGGAATAAGTACTTAATAAAGCATGACCATAATAGGGTTACCTTCCTCTTCTACTCCCATTCTCCGTTGATTATCATCACTGAGTTCATCCGGTTGTAACAAAGCAAAAAAATGTCCATCCGAAGTGACTCCCCTGATTTGGATATGCTGATTATTCATTTTATCAAATAAGCTATCACCCTTTTGGCAAACAACAGTTTTCTTTTCCTTATGGTAAAATCCACAATATGACTGGCTTTCTTCTAAATATAAGCTTGTATGAAAATGGAAATAGATGTATTCTGCATTCTCCAGAATATAGTCTATGGCTATTTTCTTATCACATCCTTCTACATCCAATTGCTGCTGCTCACTCCAGTGCCACTCACCCAGTTCAAAAACCAGATATGGAGTAAGTCCCTGCTCTGAAATAGTATAGATAGTATCATTAAAAGCTTGTTTCACTCGGATGGCATCCTTAGATTTCCATAACGAAGGGCTATTGATTGCCGTATAATATTTCCGGTCACCAACAAATTCTGCCATTGCCAAGTCACCTCCATAAGCAACATTGCCCCCCAACAAATTTGAAACCGACAAAACCTCATCCATGGGAAGCAGGGCTGAATTCCATGTAGCAATACCGGTCAATGACATCGTATTTCTATCCATATAAAAGACTGATGGCGTCTCCGGAGAGAGTTTCATTTTATTATGTCCCCAAATTCTGTCCGCATCCATCAAATAGTAATTTTGGGACAGAATACAATTGACTGTATCTTGCAATCGAATTCTATCCTTATATTTCCCATCAAATCCATATAGTAGGAAATCATTATTCCATCCCAATAGATAAACGGTTCTCCGAACCGCATCAGCCCAAAAGCTCACTTTCCCCCATGAATCCTTTGCATATCCTTCCGGATCAGTACCTACGTGTCCAATATCCCGAATATACTTCCCGTTAGTACGGTCAAAAAGTTTCAGATTCTGATGGACAGAAGATACCAATATCGCACTATCCATAATTATGCACTCCGGATATTTTCCTATAATAGCCTGCTCATTAGTCTCCAAAGGAATATAACTTATGCTGGAAAACAAATTTTGTACAGATTGTCCTTCTGACAATCTACTCATTGCTTCCGCAACATTAATTACATTGCCATCAATCTGCTTTTCGGAACACGAAGTTACAACCAACATCAATAATAAAAAGAATTTCCACATATATCTCATACCATTTCTATTCATTACTCTGAAAGTAGTAAAATATCACTTATCATCATTAATTACATTATTTAATCGATTCCGGCTCCATCACAAGGCGAAAACCTCCATACTCGTCACTATAATTCTCAATGTCGTAATCAATGTACGACACCCGACACCCCTCTGCTGTTCCTCCCCAACTTCCACCTCGCAATATTCGGCGGAAAAAAAGATAAGTACCCTCAAAAGGCCATCCCGGATGGATAGACTTACCACCTTGCTTGTATTCTTTAGTGTACAAATCACCGCACCACTCCCAAACATTGCCACTCATATCATACAATCCCAATTCATTGCTTTTTTTCAGACCTACCGGACGGGTAGTTCCAGCTTCTCCATATTGTCCGCCAGAGGAATTCCCAACATACCAAGCCACCTCACTTACCTGATTGCTGCCACTGTATTTATAGTGCTTACTTTTGTGTCCACCACGCGCTGCGTATTCCCATTCGGCCTCAGTCGGAAGACGAAATGTTTTACCGGTCATAGCATTTAATCTACCGATAAACTCCTGCGCATTTTTCCAGCTACATTTTCCATCGGGCAATCTCCGCATCCCCCATTAAACGGCAAAATGGAATCAGTATCCATAACCGCCTCCACAGCCTTTGAGTAACTTCATATTTTCCTATGTAAAAATCAGATACCGACTCCTTACGTGCTGGTTTCTCGTTATCCTCACAGTCACATCCCTGCTCATCTGTACATCCCATCATAAATGTACCTCCTTTCACAAAAACCATCTCAATAGAATCCCCATTCACAACAACTACAAGTTGCTGAATAGGAGTTTCATTCGACTGACATCGAATAAAAACAGTTATAAGACATATTGCCAAAACAACAGTCAATGCTTTAACTCTTCTTTTCATACTTTCATTAAGAACATTCTCTTCCTTAGTATTTCATACTATATATACGAATAGCACAAACATACTAAAAACAAATGAATTACGAACTATTCATAGATATATTTTTCACACTTCATGGGAAAACAGTTTCATCTTTATATCAACTTCTTAATAAAGAACAGCTATTATGGGGTTACCTTCTTCTTCAACTCCCATTCTCTGTTGATTATCATCGCTAAGTTCATCCGGTTGTAATAAAGCAAAAAAACATCCATCCGAACTAACTCCCCGAATTTGAATATGCTGATTGTTCTCTTTATCAAACAAGTTATCACCTTCTTGGCATACAACTGTTTTCTTGCGAATAAATATAAATCACTTCTTATATATGCAAGAATCATTTATGCTTACTTCAACAATACGATTACTATTTGACCCAAATAAATGTTCATTTTGAATATACAACTCTATTTCATGGCCTGGCAAATAATTCTGAAACCATTCATAATTTATTTCACTTTCCATACCTCTATTTATATAATAAAAAGAATCATTCTCCAACTCTATTACAATATCATTATGCTCTGTAGCAGATACACTTCTAACAATTCCTCTTTGCAGACTTATGTTATTTGATATAGACACGAATCTAAATATTAAAAATAGAGCTATAAAAGCCATCAAGACATACACTACAATTTTTTTTTTCATACGTAAATAATTATTATGCTTCTTACTAAAAAGAAGCGTTATACAATCTTTTCTTTAGCTAAAAACGAACAAGTTTCACCCGACTTCATATCCTGATTACGACTCCAGACCATCATAAAATTCTGCATCCTCAAATCCATAGCCTACCAAAGCCTCATTATAACCTTTCATTGCAATAAAGCCTCGCTTCTTCAAACATATTCGTCCAAAAACATCACGTTTACAAAGAGTACTGATATAGAATATATTTTCTTCATTCTCAAACTTCTTCATCACGAACTCTGCAAAGCCTTTCCCCAGATAATTATCTGCATCCAGATTACATACCGACTCGCTAACCTAAAAACCATATTCCCACTATGACTTCGTCGATAATAAGCCGGTTCATGCAAGTGATGCAAAATGAGATTTGTTTCATAGTGTTATATATTCATTATCAAATCAATGAACAGTAAATCTACCGAATGCATAAGCCCCATCCGCGCCCTTTATCTCAAGTAAAAAATCACCACCTAAACCTTGCTGTAACTGTACTTTTCTTAATATAGGAGAGTCTATATTCTCAGCAGAGGAGTAAACAACATTCCCATTCTGAGAAATTGCAATTTCCACTTCACCTATCGATTGATAGAATTCCAAATCAATGGAATGGTCATCATTCAAAAATGCTAAAAAAGGAGTAGCTGAAGGAATAGAACGATGAGCATTCCCCGGACCACCCGGTAAATCAAAATCCTCATCCATGACGATTTCTACTCTCGAAGGAAAAGTAACTGAATCTGCACTTACTACATTTACTACAAGAAAGTAGTATAAACTTAACAAAATAAAAAATGATTTCATAGTATCTTTAGTTTTGAATGTTACAAAGATAGCCATTCAATCACTTCTTAGAGAAAATACGAGTGGACAACACAAGACAAGTCAATACTCTATACACCAATAAGATGACAGTAAAAACATTTCTAAATTAGTGGACGAAAATCAAGCGATTATTCTAGTAAAGAGCTACAAATTCTTCCAATTTATCATTTGTATCCAAACTTAAGATTCCCCTCAACCTCCGTTTCTTCGTAAAAATGGAATTCATCTCACAGTCAAAAGTGAACATCAATTCACTGGAAGTGAAACCGACTTTAAGCAAAGCCAACAACATCAAGTTGCCACTAGTTAATTTAAAATCTTTCTTTAACCGAGAAATAAAATTACCATATATTAAATCTATATATTCAAGGAGTTGTTCTTTCTCCTGGTTGGTCATATTCTTCACAATCAGCTTTTCCTTCTTCAATTGTTCCAAGAGATAAACGCCATTTACACATACATTTTCACTTATTTTTTTATTCTCACTCTCCAATAGCAAAATCTTTTGGTTCAATTTAGCAATCTTCTCTCTATTTGTTTCTGCCATCTCACCTGCCCTTTGTTTCAACACATCAAGTTCATAAACATATCGTTTAATCATGCACTCATTTTCTTCTATTATTTGCATATTCTTCCGGAACAGTCCTTCATATCTCTTTCTCAAAAGAAAATACAAAACAATGCATAGCAGTATAATAAACAAGACTACTGCTATCCAAAAATAAAGCTGTATTTGCTTTTCACGTTCAACCTGTTGCTTTTCTAAAAGAAGTTTTCCTCTTTCATATTTACGTTGCAAAGTCAAAATTTGAGATGTTTGTTTAGCATCCCGTTCAATGACTAACAACGAATCAGACTTTTCTTTGAAATAGAGAGCCATTGCATACTTTTTCTGTTTCTTTTCCAACAGATACAAATAGTGATATGCACCCGCCAGAGTACGAGGATTTTCAGAATTCAAAGCTAAAGCGAAACATCTTCCAGCCTCATCCAACTTATTTAGATTCAAATAAATATTCCCCAATGACATTGAACAGTGATGCATAGAATGCCTATCTTGTTCAGTCTCTACCGCAGTTTTCAACAGGGCTATTGCATCTCCCAAATCCCCTTCATTTCTTTTGGCAATCCCTTTTACTTGTAATAAAGAAGGGATTACCCGTTCAAAACTGATACATCCTTTCTTTTTCTCACACAAGGACAAAGCACGATTAATGTAATTATAAACACTGTCATATTTCTGTTCTACATAATAAATACGAGCAATATCCCGATAAACATATATAACTCCTAAAGTATCAACAGCCTTTTGAAAACAATACGCTGAACTTTGATAATTGTCGAGAGCATCTTTATATAGCTTTCTGTCCGTATTCAAAACACCGATATATTCATGTACAAATCCCTGCAACTTATATTCTTCCGTCTTCTCCAATTTAGCCAAAGCGCTCAAATAAGCTTGTATAGCCAATGTATCATTATCTTGCAAAGCTGCCACTTTACCATAATAAAACAATGCCTTTCCTGCTTTTACACCATCATCCTTATAATAATCTACCGCAATTTTTATCAACGAATCCGACTGCAAACTATCCAGATAGTTTTTATCACGTGCTTGCGTTAGCAGCAATGCATAGTCCGCCCGCTACTTCCCACGAAGCTCCTCCGGATGAGGAATTTGCTCCAACAGCAGCAATGCACTGTCAGGATATACATCCATATACCTCTCTACCTTATCAAAAACATTGGATACGTTCTTCTCTACGCAAGAACCTAACAGTACACAAACGGACAAAAGCCCAAGATATAACAGTTTTTTCATATGAACATGTTCTTTACCAGATTATCATTGCGTATACACAGAATCCTTTTGGAGATAAATATTCACACCAGCCAACGGCAATCCTTTTTCCCCATCAGTCACAATGCCATTTGTCTGCGCATTAGAAACAACTGCACAGCAGAATGTTATGAACAGTACTATACATCGCTTCATAATCCATGTATATATAATTAAACTTTGGATGAGAATAAGCTTTTTTACGGCCTCTCCCTTCAAAGATACAAAAAACCGCTTCAACAATGTACAAAAACAAGATAAATGTGACAAACAAAACAAATAGCTCAGAGCTTGTTTCCCCTTACATAGGCTTCCTTTCCATTTTCTGTACGGAGTTATCAGCGCCTATCGGCCGTGATGCGCTCTGCCAACGGCCGTCAACCACTCGACTAACGACCGTCAACAAGGTGCTTCATAACCGTTGAACACCTATTATACTCATAGTTTCCCCATACTGTGCACCTATCTTATTCCTATTATGAGCCCAGCTGCAGTCTATCGGTAAACGGTCTTTTACGAAGTTAATACCGTGTTTACACGAAACGCATATCGTGTAAACAAGATATTTGCAAAATGCTGTACATTCTATTAATACACTAACAAACAAGATATTAACTTACTTTTCGGCGTATTTCCGCTGTGGAAGCAAAAGTTGCTTCCACCTTTTTGAGTTGCTTCCACAGCACTTGTAATGCCGATGAATAAAGGGATGCAGGAAGTGGGTGGAAGTGTGGAAGCAGAAATGATAAAACTAAGCAGAGATAATTTTCCCTTAAAAGCAATAAAACTCCAGAATCTGCTGGAGCAAAGCATCCTGCTTTCCCGGACCTTTTTCCAACTCCACACTTTTCAGGTTATAGAGTTGTGCCAGCAAAGCTGACGACTGCTTCTCGCAAAGACGGGAATCATGTACCTGCTCCATCCAGCAGACGGTCTCTCCCCAAACATCTACCGAAAGATGTGACAAGACTTCTGTCGGGGCTCCCCCCTTCTCCACCTTACGAAAGATTTCGACCAAAGCACACAACAAGCTGGACATTATCTGTTTACAACGGGAATGGGAACGGGATTCCCGGTTTCTGAAACGTAGCAGGAAATAGTACCCCAGCCATAAATAAACGGTGGTGACTTCTGCATGGATTTTCTCTATCCTCTTCCAATGCGCAACCAAGGCAGCATCAATTTCTTCCAGAATCGCATCCGTATCATCTTCTATGTAGTATTTCTGCGCAAGACACTCTATCACGCACCCCCATTTCGCCATATCCACACACTCTTGCGTACGCCCCATCCATACATGGGCTTCCTCCAATATCCGGAATGCCTTTTCTCCACATTCCGGAGCATCATAAAACCGATACTGACGAAACAACAGAAGAGACTGACATAATAACTCATCCAAAGAGTACTCCGCACTTTCCATATTTAAAATTCAAGTATCCATTCAGGTAACAAAATCGAGCAAAAGTAATCATTTCCTAAGAAAATCACGCTGTTTCAGCACAAAAACCGGCAGGAAAAAGAAGATACCGATGACGGACATCACCAGTCCGCCAATGGTACCCGCCGCCAATGGAAACCAGAAAGCCTCCTTGTCCTCACCTATCATGAAAGGGATAAATCCCAGAATGGTAGAAACTACCGTGAGGAAAATAGGAACGACCTTCGCATTCCACGCCTTGACGTAGGCACGAAGAGCGGAAAGACGGGGGAAACGACGTCGGATGCTGTTGTACTCGTTCAGGATATAGATGCTGGCATTCACCGTGATGCCGCACAGCAGGACGAACGAGGCAAAACCGCCCTGGTCGAAGTTCAGCCGGAACCAATAGAAAGTAAGAAATACCCCGATATAAGAAACCGGAATCACAAAGATGATGGCAAGCGGCTGCTTCAGGGAGTTGAACAGAACGCTGGTCGTAAAGAAGATGATGGCTATCACCACCAGCAGAAGCAGGTATTGGCGGTTGTCCTTCTCGCCCCATGACCAACTGTTGCTGTCCGACTCGGCTGTATAACCCATCGGCAACAGTTTGTTGAACTCCTCCAGGTCACGTTTCTGTATCTTGTTGCCCATCTCATTGGAGCCGATATATTCGTATTGCAGGCAGAGGCGGTACTGCTGGTTTTCTTTGGCAATCTCCTGCGGCATCTGTCCCTTTTCCACAGTAGTCAGTTCGGAAAGCTTGTAATGCTTGCCGTTTCCTACTCCATAGGGAAAGAACTGCATCGCCCAGATGTCATATTCGGCAGACTGGCGGGAAGAGAGCTTGATTTTCTCCGTTCCCTGCTCGGCCGCTACCGAGCCAATCTCCAGATTCTTGCCGAAGATGGGGCGCACCGCAGAGAAAAGCACTTGCGCGTCGATGCCCTCTTGCGCCATGCGCTCCTTGTTCAGGTTGAAGTAGAATTCCTGATAGTCATCCTTCCACCAGGAGAACTCCGAATTGATGAGCACTTCCTTGATACGCCGGTGCGTCAGCAGCTTGGCTTCAGCTTCTCCGCCCACTCATAGAGTTCGTCGTAGTTGTAGCCGTACATCCTGATGCGGTAGGAGCCGGCACTCTCGCGGACGTCATTACTGAACCCCTGGTCCTGCAATCCGTAGATGCCCCAGCTGCCGCCTCCCAGTTCCAGTGCCTTGCTTATCATATTGGCTTTCAATGTATAGGGAAAACCGCTGTTCCGGGCTTCCTTCTTGAAATAAATCTGCATACTGGCACGCCGGGGGCTGTAGATGGAAGTATGAAACTGCCTGATTTCCTTGAACCGGCTGAGGTAGGTCTCCATACGTTTCATCAAAGTGTTCATCTGCTCAAGGGTGCTGCCATTGGGAAGGTTGGCGTTGGCATAGAGCACCACCTCCTCATTACGGGTAAAGTAACTGCCTTCGTACACCTTCTGTATGAAAAGCCGCAAGCTGCCGCCCAGCGCCTTGTCCACAATGGGTTTCACCGACTCCTTATAGGTATTCGAACCGAATACCTTATTGTAAGCAGCTTCCCATTTTCCCCCTCCTTCCAGTTTGTCGGGCAACAGAAAAACGGGCAGACCGAAACCCAACAGCAACAGCAGGCATACAGCCCAGCGCCAACGGCACAGAAAACGGATGAGAGCAGAGTAGCAGCAGGAGAAATAAACGGGGAAACGTCTGAAAATCCGTCCCAACCTTGTTTTGAATGTTTGCGTCAGCCCCGGCAAGACAAGACGCCTCTTCTTCCCCGTAATCCGCCTCACCAGTCCTATCTTCTCAATCATCGACGGAACAAAGAACAACGCCACCATCAAGGAAACAGCCAGATTGATGATCACTACCGCTGCAAAGTCCTGCAGGTTGAGCCGTATCTTCTCGTCAAGGAAGAAAATGATAACAAGCGCACCCATCGTAGTGAGGGTTGCCGCCAACACCGACAGGAAGGCCTTGAGATTACGCCGATGCAGAATGTGGTCGGTCATGACAATGGTGCTGTCTATCACCAGATTCAGCGAGACAGTGATACCCGCCAGCGAATAAAGCTGCATCTCAAGTCCGAAGAGGTAGTAGAAGATAAGTGCCACCGCTATATTTACAGCCAGGCTGGTAACTATCAGAAAAAGATATTTCAACTTACGAGTAATGAGCCATACAAATACAAGCAGGATGAGTACCGTCAAACCGGTACGGAAGTAAATCTTGTCCAGTTCTTCCCGTATGTACTCGGTCGCATCATAGCTGGTATGCACTTCATATCCGACAGGAAGTACCTGCCGAACAGCTTCCATCTCGTCCATCACGGCACGGTTCAGTTGCAACTGGTTGGCAGTTTCTTCCGCAGTAATGGATAGATAGACGGAATTCAGCCATTGATGCGGTAATAGCTTTGCGGCTCCTCCTCCATACGGACAGCCGACACCAGTTCGTCCAAGCGGAGCAGTTTCCCGTCGGTAGCCGTCACGGTGATGGCAGCAGGATTAAAACCAAGGGAGTTGCTCTCCGGCACCAGTGTCAGGCGTATCCATTCCCGGCTACCGTTACCTGTATCCACATTGTGCGTACCCAGAAATTCCTTCCGGTAATGCCGCTGTACTGCCTCGCTGATGTCCGATAGGGTCACACCCAGCAAGCGCAACTGTTCACTGTCATATTCCAGTCTCCACTCCATGGGCGTGGCACCGCTGAGTTCCACCTTATAGATACCCGGAATATTTGCCAGCCGCGGCTTGATATGCTCCTCGGCATACTGCTGAATCAATATCGGAGTGGAAGGGGCATTCAGTGTGAAGGACATGAAAGGGCGTGAGGCGTTCTCGTCGGGCACTTTCATGTGAATGGTGGGATAGCTGACACCTTCGGGCAATTGGGGCCACGTCTGCCGGATGATGGTGGAAGCTTCGAAGCGGACTGCCTCGACATCGGCATGCTTGTCCAGCTCCACAGTAATGTTGCCGTAGCCGTTACCCGAGGTGGAGTTCAGCCGCTTCACTCCGCGGATACGCGCCAGCATGGATTCCAGCTTGCTGGTCACTTCCATCTCCACCACCGCGACGAAGTGCCAGGCATGCTGAAGCCCACCGTGAAGCCGGGCAGGCTGCGTGACGGATTCAGCTTGACGGGGAGCAGCGGTATCAACGCCACCCCTACCAAAGCAAGGCAGACAAACGCCACTATGACGGTGAAGGAAGAAACTCGTTTCATCAGTTATTATAATCAAATTTTTCCGACAGCGAAAATCCGCTGGCAAAGTCGTGCAACGTCAGTTTCCGTATCTTGTAATAATTCAGCCAGTAGTCCTGCAAGGCGGAGATGTAATTGCGTTGCGCTTCCTGCTGGCGGTTCAGCGAGAGGGTCAGGCTGTTGATGTCTGCCTTGCCGATAATGAAGCGCTGGCGGGTTTCGTTATACGCCAGGATGGCAAGGTCGAGGGCCTCTTCGGCACTGGCGACGAGGGCTTGCTGGACGTTGAAGTCGCTGACGGTCATGATAACCTCCTCCTCAATGCTGATTTCACTCTGCCGGGCAGAAGTCTTCACCACGTTCAGATTGTTCCTCGCCATGTTGTATTTGCCTTTCCTCACGCCCCAGTCCACCAGTGGAATGGAGACACTGACCGACACCATCTCCTGCTGCATGGGATGCCTGTATGCTTCACCGAATTTCTCTGCCACCTGGTTGAAGCCGACGCTGGCGTTGATGCTGGCGTTGAAGCGCGATTCCTTCTTCGTCTTGTCTACTGTCTGCTCGGCTTCCAGCACTTCCTGACGAAGCCCCAGAAATTCCGGATTGTTGGCTTGAGCGGCCAGCAAAGCCTCATCAACCGGTATGGTCAGCGCCCTCGGACGTCCCGGAAGCGACACCCTGATATCCGTGTTCTTCTCCATATTCAGGAAAGATGCCAACGAAAACATGGCGCGCTTCAAGGCACTGGCGGCATTCTGCAAAGTATTGCGGGCATTCACCACGTCGAGTTTCAGCGTCAGCAGGTCGGCACGGCTGATGGCGGCTATTTTCAAGCGCTGCATGCCGATGCGGTAGAGGGTATCGGTGGAGACGGCATTGTCCTTGGCCAAATCATATTCCGCCTGTGCCATGGCAAGCGCAAAGAAATAGGTAGTGGCCTGCTCGGATACTCGCTCTGCATTGTAAATATACTCCTTCTTCACCTTTTCGTACTTCAGCGGCTCAATCCTGCGTTCCCAACGGAAAGGATTGTAACCGACCAGACTCTGCGAGTAGCCCAAACGAACCGGAACACTGGTGAACTGGGTATACTTGTTTCCACCGAAGCTCCGCATATAGCCCAGCTCCGTATCCAGATAGAACGTACCGCCCGTCAAGTCGAAATTCTGTCTGACGGCAAGATTGCCGTATGCATAGAAGGATTGCTGGCTGCGATAGATGTCAAGGTCCTGTTCGGAGTCGTAACGCTTGGTGATATCACGGTTGTACTGTGCCGGAGTCATGTTCAGCGTCAGGCTGGGAAGGCGGTTTGCCTTATAGGTGCGGTATTCCCAATAACCGGCCAGATACATGTTCTTGGTGCGGAAGGCTTCCAGCGAACTGTCATTCGCCAGGGCAATGGTCTGCTGCAAATCGAGCGTTATCCGCTGTTGGGCAAAAGCGGAAAGGGCTCCCAGACTGAACAAAAGTATAAGACTTAATTTCTTCATGCTCTTTCTTTTCTATAAATAAACCAATATATCAACGGGATGATGAACAGACTGACCAGTGTCCCCACGAACATCGCCCCAATCATCGCTATGGAAAGCGGCTTCTGCAGCTCCGAGCCCATGTCGAACGAGAACAGCAGCGGAACCATGGCAAATATCGTGGTGAGCGATGTCATGATGATGGGCCGGAGCCTTCTCCGTCCCGCCTCGTGGATGGCCTCGAGCAACGGCATCCCCTCTTTCCGTAATTCATTAATGGCATCCAGCTTCAGGATGGAGTCGTTGATGATGATACCGCACGTCACAATCAGTCCGATGGCAGACATCAGGTTCAGGGTATGCCCGCATATCCACAACAGCAGCAGGGCAAACGCCACATCTATCGGAATTTCCAGCAGTACGATGAGCGGCTGCACGAAGCTTTCGAACTGGGCGGCAAGAATGAAATACATCAGCAGGATAGAGATGAAAAGAATCACCACCAACTCGTCCAGCATCTGGCGGTTGGAGAAGAAACTGCCGGAAAAGGCCGTATCCCAGTCACCCGTGGCATCTGCCTCCCGCTTCACCTTTTCCATCAACTCCGGAGCATCGTCCACTTCATAGAAACGGAACGGTATATATTCACCGTTGCGTCCTGCCGTAATCGTTTTCAAATCCTCAGCCGGACGCACCTTTACCAGCTCCCGAAGCGGAATATGCTCCACTTCGCCCTTACTGTCCGGACGGGTCTGTATCAATGTCTGCTGCAGCACCTCGTTCACTGTCCGCTCCTCGCCCACAATGCTGATAGGCAGGTATTGCTGGTAGGAATGGAGCATAGCTACGCTGTTCTCCTTGAACGCTGTCCGCAGCGTACGGTAAAGCTCGTCATACGAAACGTCATAGAGCAACAGCTTTTCCTGCAGGATGCTTATGTCAAGCTGGTTCTCGAAAGCGATACCTACGGGCGCTGTCCCCGTAAGCTCCGCAAACTGTTGTTCCAGTCCGCGCAATTCTTCCGCCGCCGGCGCCTTCTCCTTGTTACGGGCATAAAGTTCCGCCACCACATCGGCTCCCCGGTCACGAAAAGCTTCTCGAACACGGTTTCGGGTGGAGAAAAGGAGACTGTCGCCAACGGATATTCCCGCATCAACCACTCGCCCGCCTGCTTCTGCAAGGGAGCAATCCCGTCAGGCGAGGAAGTCTTGAAATACAATTCTGCCTCCGAAGAAGAGAGAGCCTGCTCACGGTTCAGCAGATAGTCCTGCTGGCCTATGGCAGCCGTCTGTTCCACAGTCTTGTCCAACAACTGTCCGAACAGCACATTCACACGATGCCGGTTCTCGTCCACATGTATATTTTCGTTCCATTCCACGTGGACTATCAGTTCATTCTGGTCTATCTGCGGCATACGCTCCTTGGCTATGGAATAAAACAGAAAGACACAAAGAGGAATAGAAACCACACAGAATATGATACTTACCGTCTTGTGGGAAAATACCCAGTCGATGCCCACATCATAAAAACGGTCCAGCGTATGTTCCTTCAACGGATTGTTGATGCGGATGCGGGAGAACCACGACCTGCCGCGCAACCCCGTCCGGTAGACCAGCATATAGAGGACCGGCAGCAGCATGATACCCGTGAAGTAGGAAACCAGCAGCCCCACCGTAACAGAGAATGCCTGGTCATAGAAAAGCGCTCCCGCAATGCCGCTCATAAATATCAGCGGCACAAACACGGCAACCGTGGTCAGGGATGAGCTCAGCATCGGCGTCACCACCTCACCCGTACCCGCCACGCAAGCCCGCCTCAACGAATAACCCCGTTCGCGGTACTGCGAAATATTTTCCGTGACAATGATGCTGCTGTCAATCATCATACCCAACGCCAGAATCAATCCGGACAGAGAAATTATATTGAGCGACATCCTGAACAGATAGAAGAACAAGAAACAGATTACAATGGACACCACCATGCTCAGCCGATGATGAACGGCGACTTGACATCCCCCAAGAAGAGTACCGCCACAATGCAGATGAACAAGAAACCCAACGACAAGTTCTGCTGCAGATTGGAGATGGTATAGTCCAGCAACTCCGTCTGGTTACGGCTGATGCTAAAATCAATGTCGGGATATACTTTCTTGAAGTAGTCCATCGTGCTGTTGATGGCAAGCTTCATGTCTTCCATATTCTCGTCCGCCTGCTTGATGACGGCAAGGGTAACGGCACGCTTGCCATTGCTCATGGAGACACCTTTCTCCTTGGCAGGAACAATCTCTACCCGGCAGAAGTCTCCCAAGCGGATGATACGTCCTTCCTTTCGCAGCAGGATGCCCTTCACGTCCTCCTCTGTCCGCAGCAGGGTGGAGAACTTGATGTTGTATTCGTAGTAGCCGTCGCGCACAGTCATGCTGCCCGGCTCCACGTTGTTTTGCGCCAGCACGTTTTCTATGTCTTCAATGGAGAGCCCCAACACAGCAAGCTTATCCGGGTCGGGCACAATCTGTAACTGGCGTTCGACCAAACCCGTGACATCCACCATTGCCACTTCTGCCAACTGCTCGATGCGACGCTTTATGACATTTTCGGCAAACTCGCACAAATCAAGAAACGCACGTTCGTCCGTCTTGCCGTATGCACTGTCGTTTTTTAGGGTCAGGTTGAGGTAGAAGACAGGAATGTCCGTCGCACTTGCCTTTATCACCTTCGGGCGTTCGGCATCCTTGGGCAGATAGTTCATGGCGGCGTCAATCTTCTCGTTCACTTCTATGAAGGCAAGGTCGGTATTCGTACCGAAGTCGAAGCCAGGCGGATGATGCCTGCACCATCGCGCGTCTCGCTGTCCATGTCCTTCAGTTTCGCCACCTGGATGAGCTGCTGCCGCAGAGGTTTCACCACCGTATTCTCTAATTCACGCGCCGAGGTATTCTGCGCCGACACCTGCACTGTAATTTCCGGGATGGCAATATCGGGCAGCAAGGATACCGGCAGGGTGAAGTAAGTCACCAGCCCGACAATGAAGCATGCTGTAAATGCCATCAGTACGGCAATAGGCCGCTGTATCAAAAACTTTATCAATTGAACTATGAATTTTGAATTACCACTTATCACTCATTATCTATCAACCACCTTCACCGATGCTTCATGTGCCAGATTCACATTTCCCGTCACAATGACCGTATCGCCTTCTTTCAGGGCATCGTCGGCCATACTATAGCTTTCCGCATTCTCCAGACCGGTCTGCACATAGTTCCACTGCGCCTTTCCGTCTTTCAGGGTAAACACCACCTGCTTGCCCGAACGCAACACCACGGCACTCTTCGGGATTACAAGCTGTCCGCCCAGAGAGCGGTGCACGTTCACCCTCACGTTCATCCCACTGAACAGCCGTCCCTTGCCATTGACGGCAGCCTTCACCTTAACCATCCCCTTGTCATCCACCAGAGGATTGATTTGGGTGATGCGCCCCTCCTGCCTAAAGCCGGCATCCGAATAAGGGGTAACAATCACCTTGTCGCCACTCTTTATCAACGGCAGTTCGCTTTCCAGCACCGTGAAGTCCACCTCCATACCTTGAGTGCCGATAATGGAGCAGAAGGCTTCCGAGGTACTTGCCTCGTTGAACGGTTTGGAGAACAGGTTCGCCACTACCCCGTCAAAAGGCGCAACCAGCGTGGCGTGTTCCTCTTCATACGCGGCAAGCTCATACTGGGCGAGGCTCTGGTCGTAACCGCTCCTCACGCGGGCCAGCTTCATGATGTCAGCAGGTACTTTGGAGGCATCCCCCACCGGATAGCCTTGCCCTATCAATACATCCTGCAACTCAAGTTCCGCTTTTTCCAAGGCATCCTTGGCCTGCGCGGTCTTGTTCTTCAGGCGGAACTTATCCAGTTCGGCAAGTTTCTGCCCTTTGCGCACCGGGTCACCGTTCTTCACGTAGATGTGTGCACTACACCGGTAGTCTCAAAACGCAAATCCGCCATGGCACCGGCGGTTACTTTTCCGTTGCTCACCAGTTCATGCTCAAAGGTCGCCCGCTTCAGGACTTTCACGGTCACTTCATTGCTTTCACTTGGCAGGACGGTTGCCACCCCTTCCTCGGACTCTTTTCCCTTTCCGGCATCGGAGCAGGCGGCAAGCAGGGCAACGGCCATGCATAGCAGGTATCGATAGTTCTGTGTCTTCATATTCATACTCAATTATAAATTGATAAAATTAATCGTTTCAAAAAAACGAACCGATATTTGCATGTGGACACTTTTTTCATAGCACTTTAGTAATTAGTTCGCTCATTATTAACGCTTTACGTTTTATTCATCTTTTTTTAATATGGACAAAAATAAGCTGAATCTTTTTTATTTCCTCCCTCATCTGTCGTATTGCCGTAGAATGCACTTTCGGCTCTTTCGTCAATACCATCCACTTCATTTTTTCAAACTTGTCCGGTTGCCTGAAGCTTGGTTCCGCATAAAGCTTCGCAAGCAGATAATAGGGATAAATACGTCCCGGCAAACGATGGGTGGAACGGATAAACCAGTCTTCCGCTGACAAGCAATCACCCATCTGCTGATAGTTTTTGCCTATCACATTCAGTATCATGGGGTCACAACTACGCTGTAAAGCTTCTTTCAAAATACGGTTGGATTTACCGAACTGCTGCTGCTTGTGCAATCCATGCCCATATTCGAACAAGAAAGATGCCCGGTCCCTCAACAGAGGATAAAGGCGCCCGTACTCTTTCTCTGCCGATTGATACGCACCTGCATTATACAGCACCCGCGCATTCATCCACTCCCGGCAAGCCTGCTCCACTTGCAAGTCATTCTTCAGGCGAAAACCGCCAATGATGCCTACTAATACAGCCACCCCCAACCATTGCCAACGGTCGGCACCGAACAAGCACGCTACAAGCAATCCTCCAAATGTAACGATAAATACCGGAAGTTGTAGCGGATAGGAGGAAAAAGAGAATATCATCAAAGAAAGAATAGCCCCACAGATACCATAACGTCCTTTACGGACTCCCCTATACAAACACAGCACGACCACAACCAATAGACATACAGCCAAAGGAATGCCCAGTTCGACCGCAGCCTGCAGATATTCATTGAATGCATATTCCGGACTTCCCGCCACACGTTCCTCCCACAGTTCATAATCACCTGCTGCAAAATAAGTTTCCTGCGCATTTCCGTAGGCTGCTGCGAAATTATGAATCCCATATCCGGTCAACGGCTTTTCTGCAATGGCACGACAAGTTATCTTCCACATGAAAAGACGGCCACGTGCAGAATCGGGTTTCAAGACAAACAGTAAATAGCCTGCCAATAGCAAGACACAGAATCCACCGACCACTACCATCACCACACGCTGCCTTTGCTGCTGCCATAATAATCTGAACTTATCCGTCCAATCCATATGCCAAGCATATACACACAGACAGGAAACTCCTGCCGCCAACCATGCCGAACGGCTCATCCTGCCGGAAGCACACAAAGGATAAGCAGCATCACACCACCAGCGACCATAGTTCCAGCCTTATCCATCACCTTTTCCCATCTTCTTCCATCATTCCGGTCAGAGCAGAGAATCTCCCCCCTCTTGGTCAGCCATTGATACAGACAGACCGGAAGTATCATGCCAAATAGCCGGAATAAGGCCCCGGATTGAAGAAAGAACCTGTCAATACATACAAGGAATGGTTGGACACAGCATAACCATAAAGCTGCCTCAATCCCCAAACAGCCTCAATGCCCCCCAGCATTACCAATACCCACGAAACCGGTATAAAAAGAAAATACCTTTTTTCCATCATCAATCCAGCCATCAACAGACATCCTGCAACTACCAATGCACTTTTATCGAAATAGAGCCATTGCCCTATAACATCAGCTACAGGAAGTCCGGAAGAAACGTTACATGCCAAAGACAATAAAACTATACAAGCAATGTAGACCAAACTTCCAGCCAATAGATTACGTACATTATTCATTCTATCTATCAAATATTCAATAGTATTCTATAATTCACCAAAAGATTTGTTTCCCGTCTTTATATTCAAAAATCCGTTCATCTTTACCGGCTGTGTGATTCTTCAGATAAAATAAAGCACCTTGAAACCCTGAATAGACAATAGAATCTGACACAGCCATTTGCCGCCCGACAGAATTCCATTTTCCTCCACCCCAATAAAACAATTCATACAAATTACCTTTATAAATAAAATTCACCTCATTACGAGGAGTATACACCACCTTCTCCACACGATGGGGACTTCCAAAGTCCATCCCGGTCCATCCTCCATCCGGATGTATATAATCAAATGAAGTATCCGGATTACCGTCAAATGCGTTCAAATATTCATGTGTATTGTCTTCAAAACTTCCCGGAGTACCTATGATTTCCCCATATAGAGGTATGGTATCTTCCGTATTCTCATAAAAAGCCAGTTCCGAGATATTACAGAAACATCCGTCAGCACCCTTATAGCGCATATACCGATACGGTTTATCAGACTTCAACCGGGCCACAGTATATAGCCGATACGGAGCCTCCTTTATCAAAAGTAGAGTATCCTTCCACCCAAAGTCTGCCCGGTCGCTTCCTTCCACTACTCCCCCAATCATCCGGTCATTGAAAAGAACACTCAAAGTAAGATGGCACTTCCTATACAAGACCAATTCCTGCTTTTCAGCTTCCGGAACAATGAACCGTATCTTTCCGGTTTCACGCTCCAGAAGAAAAGGAGAAGATACTGCAGCGCATTCCTTTCCGTTCCAGGCAGCCAGCGTAAAGACCGCCCCGCCTCCCACATCCTCAAAACGAGCCTCCCCCTTCTTAAAGAAAGTATATCCTATAGGTTGCCATTGTAGTCTGTTGGCAAGGCACAAATACACCATATCCCCCTCACGAAACTGTCCGGAAAGCAAAGAATCCGGAAGAGCTACAGTCCAATTCCTGTTACCGGTATAAAGTGCAGTGACATCGCGGAAGAACGGACGTCGGAATGCCGGGTAAACATCGGAATATTTCCCCAGTTTCCGTACCGCCTCCTTATCAATACTATAGGTTGCCCGGTACATTTTTCCCCTCGAAATGCTATATTCTTCCGCTTTGCTCCATACTTCTTCATAAGGAAGATTTGCAATGTATGTCTTTCCTTCCTTATCCAAAACAAAATTCCAGAAATGAGAGGCATTGTTGTCTCCCAATACCATCACCCTATCTACTCCGCACGGAATGCCCAATGCCCGCAACACATATATCATGGCATCCGTAAACTCTCGGCAACTGCCCGTATGCCATTTCAGTACATCCGGTCCCAAATGAGGTCCCACCGGAAAAAGAGCCGTATTCCGGTAGTTCGCTTTCCGCAACGTATCCATCAACAACTGGGCGGCAACCTTAGGATTATCAGCTCATCTGTCTTCCTGAATTCATCCAAAATCGGGCTATAGCACTCATAAATTTCTTTGCGCCAGAGAGAAAGCGGCTCATCCCCTATTCTATAAGGCAATATATATTCGCAGAAAGTATCAAAATCAACATGCTTTCCCCAAGGTTGCTCCCGCCAGACTTTGAATGCCCATTCTATATGATTGACCAAAAAAGCGGAATCCACCGTCATAATGTCCCTCTTATAAGTCAATTGATTTATAGAAAATTCTCCATCTGCTCTTTTCAAGGAATCAATCAACTCTTGCACATGCCTGGAATAAGGAAATGAAACGTATTCACTGAAATACTTCCTGTAATTCTCCAAGGCCTTTCCCTCGTAAGCACCATGAAAAGGCATATTCTCTATCAGAAAACAAGCAGCACGATATTTGTCACCGTCCTCTTCCTTGTAACGGTCCAGTACCTTTTGCAACTCCGCACGGTTATCACCGGCAAGATTCAAAGCTGTGTCCAACCACTGATTTTCCGAAGAACAAGCCACAAACAGACCTGCTGTAAACCATACCCATACACACCAATGTTTCATATCACTATTCCATTTTTTCTATTCCAATCTGAAAGGCAGTCCAATCAATCCTTACAATCCGATACAAATACCTGCTTACCAGCTTCCATATGAAATATCAGTTCTTCTTCTCCACGGGTACTGTCATGCAAATAGAGCAAAGCTCCCGATGGTATCCCGTCATATGGTAGAAAAGGTTTTTCGGCAATTTTCTTCCCCAATGAGTTCCAACAGCCCTCTCCCCAATAGAAGAGTTCATAATAATCCCTATCCTGACAAAGTTATCATCGTTACGGGGCATATACATAAAATTGTCTATAGTAACAACCTTTCCAAAATCCACCGTTACACTTGCACCGGGTTTTGATGAAATGAAATACGACAACGGTTCATTATCATAGACCTGATAGGCAAAAGTATTTGCTGTGGCTGGAGCATCTCCAACTGTCTATAGGGACAATCTCTTCCTCTCCTTTATAAAAATGCATTTCGGCAACTTCCGCATATCCCTCTGCCGAAGAACAAAAACGGGCATAGCGACCCCTTACCGGTTTCTCAAGAATAACGTGATTATAATTGATACCGGGCGTATCTTTCACAGTACACAACAACTCCGCATTTTTAAAATCCTTATCACAAGCCGCCTCAAAATGCCCGTCTTTTATCCCTCCCATATAGTTCCTGATACGTTCCGAAAGAGGGTATTTCCGATACAATTCAGTAGAATAGCACTTGGAGGTATCTGCAACATAAGGATGTATATCCTTGCCATCAAAATAAAAAGGATTTCCAATAGGGCGATACTGCCCGTTTGCGAATGCCAACAATATATAAACCTGCCTCGAAGCCAAATTCCTGAAAAGCGCTTTTCCACTTTCTACCTTAGTAAAATCTATTCCCCGCCACCCATAAGCACTGAACAACCCCACATAAACATAATTCCCGTCCATCCCTTCTACCGGCAGTTCCAGATTCGAATCAAAATAATTATCCGACACTTTTCTTGCAAACACATCCTTAAAAGCAGCCGGTACGGACCGGTTCCGCATAAAATCGCCATCCATGTCCCATTGTCTGCCAAAACACCGGCGGTAAACCACGCTCGGGCGCCGACTGTCAATATAGAAGCTTCCCCGTTCCGGCTTCCGGGAAGGGAAAGTAAAAGGAAGGCAGACACCCGTTACATCCCTCACCACATTCCACACATGCCCTTTCCGTGTTTCCGCATTGAAAGTATAGAAATCATAGGCTACCGGGACGCCGATGGCCCGCATCACATAAATCATAAAATCACAAGCATCCTGACACTTGCCGATACGATTATGCAGCAGGTACTCTCCTCCCAAATGCGGATAGTTAAAGACCCACGTAAACCGGTAAGGGTCTTCCTTCTGCAAATACTCCCAAACTACGCTAATCGCCTCCACTACATCGATACCCGTATAAACCTCGTCCAGCAAAAAGGAATAACGGTCATGGTATATCTGCCGCCAGTTGTCCGGAGTCTCATTTCCGATACGATAGGGAAGCAGCCATTCACAGAAATCTGCAAAAGAAAGGGAAGCATTCCACGGACGCTTTTTCCAACCATCAAAAGCCAAATCAATGTTATTTATCAAGAATTCAGCCCTTATATTCAGTACATCCGGTTTTCTCTGCAATCCGGAAGGGGTATAATAATCCCAATCCGGTACGGCAGTATCCTTCAGCATCACCCCATAAGCATCTGCCGAAGCCAGCACTGTTTTCAAAGAATCCAGTTCTTCACCTTCAAGGGCATAGTGATAAGGCATATTTTCTATCAAGAAACAAGCGGCTTTATATTTTTCAGGCTCATCTTTATAATGTTCCAGTACCTTTTCCAGTTCGCCTTTGTTGGTTGCAGCACACTCCAGTGCGTACTCCAATCTGCCGGAAGCATTGCAAGCCTCCAATATCCCGGCAATCAATAATATCCAGAGCAATTTAAACAGAACTTTCATCTTAGTCTATTCTTTTAAAGATACGTTTCCATCTCATTTTTCCAGTATTCGGGCTGACGGACTTCCATACCAGCCATGCCCTTCCCACTATAAATGGTTCCGGCAGTAATCCCCAGTAGCGGGAATCTTTTGAATTCACCATCTTGTCACCCGAAACAAAATAATAGTTCTCACAGAAGCGGTAATTGTGTATCACACTGTCCCCCAGCAGAACCGAATCTCCATGCAATGTCAGTTTCTTTTTCTGTTCCCACTCTATCACGTTCCGATACAGCAACCGTGTTTCCGGATTCATTCCTACACGCTGCCTTTGGCCGGTATATAAAGAGGCCCAAACTCGCTGATAGTCCACCCATTACAGCCACCATCGGGAAAGCTCTTAAGAACAAGGCCCCGCTCCTCCGTCATTCCCGAAGATATCAATTCATCCAATTCCTCCTGCGCCTGCACATTTCCTGCGATACCATCAAATCCGGACACACGATAATGTGTATTCCTTATCTCCAACGTATCACCCGGCACGGCGATACAGCGCTTCACGTAATACAACATCACGTCCAGCGCAATGCTGTCCCACCTGCCCGGATAAGGAAAATTGAACACTAGTACATCATTCCGCTGAAAATTTCTCCATCCGGACATACGGTGCATCCTCACCTCCTTTTTCTCCACGGCATCAAGCACATTGAATAGGCGTGCTCCACCCGAACATTTATCCACCAGAATACAATCACCCGCCAGCAACGACGGTTCCATCGAGTCCGACGGTATCTTGAAGGAGGTCACCACAAACACCTGCAATACTATCAGTATCACAACAAGCAGGCACAGACAGAATAATACGTTTGTTATTCCATTCAACCATTTTTTCAATTGCAGCCGCTCCTTCATCCCATCAATCAGTTATTTTGCATCCCCACTAATCTTCAAAACCAACGGAGAATTTTCTGTATTGCAATATACCGTTATCGTCTTGTCGAAGTGCTCCGGATGTTCGGCTTTATAAACCACTTCCAAAGCTATTTCCTTACCCGGTAATGCCGGTTCCTTTGAATAAGCTACGGTAGTACAACCACAAGAAGTGGCAACATCTTGTATAACCAATGGTTTGTCACCCACATTCTTCAATATAAAAGTTGCTTTTTGTTCCTCCTGCCAATCAAAGTTACCTAAATGCAAAAATGAGACATCTATATGGACTTTAGTCTGGGTAATGCCTTTTCCAGCAGTTGATACAATATCATTCCCACGAATAATTTTCAGATACAATTCTTTTATTTTAGGATTAAGAATTGGATTCCCCATCGCTAACACTTTATTATCCTTATCCAGCAAAAAAGTTTGGAAAGCCATATCAGATGGAAAATGATTTAAGCGATTAAGTTTATCATTTTCATCTATACAAACTGGATAGTCAAAGCCATTCTTTTTTAAAGCATACAATAATTCTATTTCACTTTTTGAATGTAAAAACAGTAATACAGAAACCTTTCCTGGATAAGTTGAATCCAACCGATGTATAAACTCCCTCCACATAGGCAGTTGCAATTTACAACTGAAACATCCAGCCGAATCCACATAGCTAAGAATTGTATATTGCAAATGAGCCGGATATTGAACAGTATCCTTTCCATATAATGTAAAATATAGATTATTTGGGAAAATAATTTCTTTTTTTTCCCACTCTTTTACTAAATGTGTCATATCATCATTTTTCTTCTCGTACAAGCAAAAAAGAACAATACAATAATCGACAATATTATAAATAAATACCCATCCTTCATCACCAAATTATTTCATTAACCACATTTTCTCAAATTCATATTCTATCACTTCAAAAAGAGCAAAATTACACATCTACAGGAAAGCCGAAAACGGCATATTCCAAATCATTATTTAATCCTAAACACAATACCATGTTTCTCTTTTTATCATACGTTATACTTTTTATCGGCTATCCAGCTCAACAATAAAACGGGGAGTACCATTCCAATCAAATAACAGAACTTCTTTGAGAAGAAAGCTTGTGCTCTATTTTGTGCGGCTTGTTCCAAATTTCTCTCATTATAAAGAGCATATATATAATTATCGTCCGAGGTAACCGATGAGACACTCAGCTTTGTCTGAAAGCCCAATGATCCATCGCTACTATTAAACACTGGAAGAGTGCAAATATGTGATTTTACAAGAGCAACATTGTTTAAGTCGCTGTAATCATATATCTCCATAACATCACCGTAGACGGAAAACCAAGCAATCCGTTTTTTCTCACTCGAAATAGTACAAGGGCCCTGCAATGTTTGGGAAACAATCTCCGGAGAGATATTAGGAATCACGATGTTTTCACCAATTTTTCTATATTGTCCGTTTGCTTTCATCAGAAAACGTTTTTCATCGCCCACCAATAAGAAGAAAGCCAATTCATTATCATAGGCAACTTCACAGAATCGAGTATCGATACTGATAGAATCTTTCCTTACTTTCTTTATTTTATTATTAAGCGATAATAGAAAAACAGACTGAGTTGCTAAATCCGAAGCATACACTTCTCCTGCACTCTTGCCAACACCTATAGTCTGAACACTTATGGCTTCATCTCGTCCCTGCCCTTTATTCAATCCATGAGAAAATATTTTCTTTTCGCAATCATAAAAAGTCAGCAGTTGAGGTAACGCCGGTTCTAAAAACACAAGATAATCACCATCCGACAATATAGCTTCTGGCATGCTTAATGAATCAGTTGGAACGTAGTCTTGAACCACCATTTCTTTACTTATGCTATTTGAAAACAAGTCCAAGAATGTTTGAGGCTTATTTTCACAAGAGCACATTACAATCAATAATAAAAGAAATTTTATTTTCATAATATTTTCACTTAACGTAAAACAATCAACATCAAAATAATCACTAATAAAAACGCTGCATTCAAAGCATTAAATACATCTGCAATGATTTTTAAAATAAGGAATCAAAGCATTTATTAAGTACGTCCTAATTACATGACAATGATTCCTTACCTATCTCATAAGTATATCTAATCTATATTCAAGAATGTCATAGATGACTACAACGAAAATCAACAATACAAATTAGATAACACTAATTCATCATACCTCAAATCATCTTGAAGCACACACATATGGGGCTTTAATATCCCCCTTACAAGTGCCCCAAAGTGCCAAACAACATTCTATAGTTGTTTCACCACTACCTGCCAATGCTTCCACATTAGCCAATGTCAAATCAGATAATACTTCAGATTTCTGATTTGCATAAACTCCATATCCTGCAATCGCTGCAAATGCTGCAACAAAAGCTATCTTAATCATTTTCTTCATACTACTCTTCAGTTTTATTAGTAATGCGAATCAGTAGTTGAACTCTGATTCCTTGTTTTAGAAAATTAGATAAATGAATGCGATGGCAATTTTGCCCATCGTATGTACTAAAAGTCCAGATGTAGATCTGACTTTCATCGCTCTTTGAATATTTGTTTTTTCATTCAGCCAGTTGAAAAAAGATTCTATCGGTTGTCTGACCTTTGATACTGCAGTTGAAAACAGGTCTCTGCCCGCTTTCTCTCTTTGAGTAATAATAGGCTC
>ENA-OQCX01000206-OQCX01000206.1-human-gut-metagenome-genome-assembly--contig:-NODE-206-length-31133-cov-2.936980_pt1 | contig 31133 bp, 41 predicted proteins | sample MGYA00242762_ERZ504587 | MGnify/ENA primary metagenome ERZ504587 (study PRJEB26092, sample SAMD00036337) | human gut metagenome | host: Homo sapiens | study: EMG produced TPA metagenomics assembly of...
ACCGGTAGACCATGCCCTCGGTGGACAGCATACTTCTTATTTTTACAATTAAACACTTTTAAATTTTACATAAACAGGAGGAAACTTATGACTCAGTATACAACTCAGATGGATGCCGCAAGAAAAGGCATCGTAACACCACAGATCAAAACCGTTGCAGAAAAGGAACACATGCCTGTAGAAAAAATGATGCAGCTCGTAGCAGAAGGTAAGGTTGCCATCTGTGCGAACAAACACCACACCTGCCTGAACCCGGAAGGTGTCGGAAGCATGCTCCGCACCAAGATCAATGTAAACCTTGGTGTATCCAGAGACTGCAAGGATTATGACATTGAAATGCAGAAAGTCATGAAAGCCGTAGACCTCGGTGCTGAAGCGATCATGGACCTCTCCAGCCATGGAAACACACAGCCATTCCGTCAGAAACTGACACATGAATGTCCGGCAATGATCGGAACTGTTCCGGTATATGACAGTGTCATCCACTATCAGAGAGACCTCTCTGAACTGACTGCTCATGATTTCATCGATGTGATCCGTCTGCACGCAGAAGATGGCGTTGACTTCGTTACTCTTCACTGTGGAATCACCCGCAAGACTATCGAACAGATCAAGAAGCACAAACGTAAAATGAATATCGTAAGCCGTGGCGGAAGCCTTGTCTTCGCATGGATGAGCATGACCGGCGAAGAAAACCCGTTCTATGAATACTTCGATGAGATCCTTGATATCTGTGAAGAGCATGACGTGACGATCTCCCTCGGAGATGCCTGCCGTCCGGGATGCCTTGCTGACGCTACTGATGTATGCCAGATCGAGGAGCTTGTCCGTCTTGGTGAGCTCACCAAACGCGCATGGGATCACAACGTACAGGTTATGGTCGAGGGACCGGGACACGTTCCTCTCGATCAGGTTGCAGCCAACATGAAAGTACAGCAGACTATCTGCATGGGTGCTCCATTCTATGTACTTGGACCTCTCGTTACAGATATCGCACCTGGCTATGACCACATCACAGCAGCGATCGGTGGTGCCGTTGCCGCTATGAACGGAGCTGCTTTCCTCTGCTATGTAACACCGGCTGAACATCTGGCACTTCCGAATGTTGATGATGTTAAACAGGGAATCATCGCTTCCAAGATCGCAGCCCATGCGGCAGATATCGCCAAAGGTATCCCGCACGCCAGAGATATCGATGACAAGATGGCTGATGCACGCCGTGTTCTTGACTGGGATGCACAGTTTGCCTGCGCCCTCGACCCGGAGACAGCCAAAGCGATCCGCGACGACCGTCTTCCGGAGGACGACCACAGTGATACCTGCAGTATGTGCGGTAAATTCTGTGCTGTTCGAAGCATGAACAAAGCTCTTGCAGGAGAACACATTGATATCCTGTAATCTGTAATCTTATTTAATCTAGTTTCGCATCCGGCTGCGCACCCAGCCAGCCGCGAGAAGGGAACCGGGGATCATCATGAGCCACAGGACAGGCTTCATGGGATCCCCGGTTTTTGGATGCGTGGAAGCTGCCTGCCCTTTTTTCTCTGCATTCTGGTTTGGTGCACCTTCATCTGAAACTGCCTCTGGTTCTGGTGTTGGTGTCTCTGCTGTCCTGTATACCTCGATCTCAGTCTTTGATGTTACTTTTCGTTCCCCTGTTTCTGTTGTTGTCACGCTGACTCATTTACAAGTTTCTGGTCTTTCAGTTTCTCCGGAAGCGTCACCTCCGCCAGAAGCCCCACAGAACACCCTGGCTCGATCTTCTCGATCCGTGCTTTCGTCCTGGCTTTGTTCAGTACGATCCCTTCTGCTTCCAGAAACCGCACCGAAACATTCTGAAGCTGAAATTTTTCTGTCGTTACCACGGAGTGAAGTGTCCTCTCCCCGGTGTTTCGGATGCATATCTGAAAAGTGACTTTATCTCCCGGCACTGCCATTGTGCGGTCAGCCGTCTTTGTGACCTGAAAATCTGCTTTGAGCGGGAGGATTTCTGTCTCACTGCTTTGTTCCACTGAGACAAGGCTTCGAAGTTCGCCCGTTTCTTCCTCTTCATACTCTGCAGTTCCATTCAGATACAGGCAGATCTTTCCCGACTGTGTCTCTGGAAGCTGTACAGAAAAATAAAATTCTTTTTTTATCCCTGTTTCCAGCTTTTCCAGTTTCAGGTTCTTTTCCTGGATTTCTGCATCTTCCGCTTCTTCCCATGTTCCCTCCAGCGATGTATCCGAAAAAGTGCTCTGAAGACAGATGTTTTTGAGAGGACATTTGCCCGTGTTTTCCACTGAGATCGTATAGAGCAGTTCTTTCCCTGCTTTGATCTGGGTCTGCTGCGGGGTTATCCACATTTTGTACGATGGTGTCTGATCCTTTTCCTCCGAATCGGTGAACGGCGGTATATCTGTTGCAGTGGGAGATTCTGTAATTTCCGGTATTTCGGTTATTTCCAGAGTTTCCGCTGCTTCCATTGTCCTTATCTCATCCACCACTTCTGCCAAATCCAGCTCCTGTTCTGTCTCAGACTCTTCGGGCGGATTTATTTCTTCCGCATCTTCCAGAAAAATATCACTTTCCGCCAACTCTGCTCCCAGAACCGCACTCCCACTTCCCATCAGAAGCGAACAGGACATGATAAGGGCTGCACCTGTCATTTTCCAGTTTCTCCATATTTTATTTTTCATAAAAACATACTCCTTTTTACTCTGCTTTACTGTTGTTTCTGTCCAGGAATATGTTCACACAGTCATAGGCATCTCCCCTTCCCTTCCGTTCTGTTTACAGATCTAATCAAAAATGGAATGTTTTCGTCGAACGACGATAAGAAAAAATAACTCTCAAATGGAATCCTGCGAAATAAGATTCCGACTTAATGAATGTAACATGTTCTGCTCAGATATACAAGGATATCCTGTAATTATAAAATTTATTTAAGATTTATTTATAAAATTTCGATTTCTTTTAGAATCCGTACACAGTTTGCACACATTTATTTCTTATAATAGGTCTTGGATAGATGAATAACCACTCTCTATCTCCCCCCTCAAAAAAGTTAAGGAAACAGGTCGCCTGAGTTCAGGCGGCTTTTCCTTATGTCTTTATTTCTCCGGTGCAGGCGGGTATTCATTGCACAGAAGACGGTATGGCGGCTCGTCTTCCTCAATTTCCGGGAAACGACCTACTGGCGGTTCGAAGCGGTTGTCGGTATTGTCATCGTTACACTGGCTGACTTCTCCGATCAGGACTGCACCTGTTCCCGGTTCTACTTCAAAATCATGGTACATTCCCTGCATAATGCTGATGCTCATTCCCGGTTCCAGGCGGACCTGCGTGCCTGCCGGAACTACTCTGGTCTCTCCGTCGATATGGACTGTCACATCATTCTGCTTATCAATAGACTCATCCGGCAGAGAATTAAAAACACGGATCAGGATGTTTCCACCGCCTCTGTTGATAATATCCTCCATCTTGTACCAGTGAAAATGATTCGGAGCGTACTGTCCCTCTTTTAAATAGAGAAATTTTTCTGCGTTATGGTTTTTTATATTTATCCTGCATCTTAAGATTTCCGTTACGGATCGTAAACAGTGAAAATCCTACTTCATCAAACTTTCCGAGACCATAATCTGTGATATCCCATCCCAGCATGTTGTCACGGATCTCATCAAACTCATGCCCCTTTGATTTCCATTCTTCCGGCGTGAAATCTGCAAACTTCGGAAGGAAATATTGATATTCCCTCAGCATATTTTCCAAGTCTTTTAATGCTTTGTTGATTTCTGATCTTTTCATAACTGCCGTCTCCTTTTTGTATTATTTTATCCTATCTAGTGTAGTGAGCATAATGCTCCATGTGTTTCTGTACTCTTCTCCAGATTTCAGAGCATGCAGGTTCTTCTGTTTCTCCAGATCTTCTACGATATTTTTGCGGGAAGGAAGGGAACTCCATGGTTCTACACACATATAATCTACTTCCGCATGTGGCCAGTGCCAGAATCCCAGATAATCCATATTCGGAAATGCAACTCGAATCTCTTTCTCGCCTTTTTCACTGTTGATCCTTATTTCTTCTGGCATATTTTTTAATACGATCGCATCATTGTCGAACAATGTATGTTCCAGATTCAGGTATCGCCCCTGTACAAGCTGCAATGGTTCATCCTTTTCCAGTACAAAACAGTCCTCTGAAAGAAGGATGCGGCGTGGTTTGGCTCCCTCGCCAAAATCAATTCGATAATCTTCAAATTTCAGGTCATCTTCAAACGGGATCTGAAAACCCGGATGTCCTCCGATGCCAAAATATATGGTTTTGTCATCTGTATTTTTTACAAGATAAGTAATCGAAATTTTTTCATTTTCCAGTTTCCATGTAATATCCAGCACAAATTTAAACGGATATTGTCTTTCCGTTTCCGGTGAATCCTCCAGTCTCAGTGTCAGTTCCTCTTCTTTGTGTTCCACCAGGTTCAGCTCTGCAGTTGGAAGAAATCCATGTATATCCATATGATACGTCTGTCCCTGGTATGTATAACTCTGATCGGTCATCCTTCCTATATAAGGAAAAAGATTCGGTCCTCTGTCTGTCCATGTTGCAGCATCCCCCTGCCAGAGATATTCTCTGCCCTGTGCGTCACGGATCGACTGAAATTCCCCTCCTCTGGATGATATCTCCAGAGTTAGTTTCTGATTTTTGATTGTATAGTTCATGCTTTTAACCTCCTATTCTGTCAGTATATCATGCCAAGGGGATGTATTCTATCTTTTTATTGCAATTCCACGCCCATTCTTTTATAATATAGATAATTATTCACACCAAGTTATACCAAAACTGAAAAGAAACGAGGAATCCATATGAGCGAAAAAACCGTAGTTGTTGCTCTTGGTCACAAAGCCCTTGGCACAACACTTCCAGAACAGAAACTTGCTACCAGAGAAACTGCTAAAGCAATTGCAGATCTTGTAGAAGAAGGCACACGTGTTGTCATCTCCCACAGTAACGGACCACAGGTCGGCATGATCCACACAGCAATGAATGAATTCGGTAAAGCACATCCGGATTACACTTTTGCTCCGATGTCTGTCTGCTCTGCCATGAGCCAGGGTTACATCGGATATGACCTCCAGAATGCGATCCGTGCTGAGCTCATCTCCCGCGGTATTTACAAACCGGTTGCCACGATCCTGACCCAGGTTGTTATCGATCCATACGATGATGCTTTCGGTGAACCTGAGAAGGTGATCGGTCGTGTCCTCAACGCAGAGGAAGCGGAGGCAGAGGAAGATAAGGGTAACTTTGTTACCGAGACTGCACCTGGCGAATACCGCCGTATCCTTGCAGCTCCGAAGCCGCAGCGCATCGTCGAGATCGAGACAGTACGTGCCCTTACAGATGCCGGTCAGGTCGTGATCGCAGCCGGCGGCGGCGGAATTCCTGTTATGGAACAGGGAATCAACTCCATGGTGCAAGTGCCATCATTGAGAAGGATTTTGCAAGCGGACTTCTTGCAGAGGAGCTGAACGCAGATACTCTTCTGATCCTCACTAGTGTTGAGAAAGTCAGCCTCAACAAAGATACTGACCATGAAACCTACCTCGGTGCGCTTTCCGCAGAAGAAGCACAGAAATACATCGATGAAGGTCAGTTTGCTGCAGGCTCCATGCTTCCTAAGATCGAGGCAGGTCTTTCCTTCCTCAGCAAAGGCGAAAACCGCCGTGCGATCATCACGGACATCGCTCACGCCAAAGACGGCTACAGAGAAAAAACCGGAACTATCCTCAAATAATTACGGTATATCCCCCAACCATATCAGAACGCTGCCCTGTGCATCCCGTGCAGGCGGCGTTCTTCTTTTGTGCATCGTATCAGCGTGTCATTTGTGTCGTTTAATCTAATCTTTCCACTTAGGCACTATTTCGTTAATATATATAGGAAGTATTTACTAGTTTTTTACACGCACAAATGACGATGAGGTGACTTATAATGACAGAATTAAATCCTTTGGATCGTATCCAGGAATTATGTGATGAGCGTAACTGGTCTTACTATCAACTGGCGAAAGTATCCGGAATCGCGTATTCCACGCTCAGTACAATGATAAACAAACATAATATGCCTTCCCTTCCTACTCTGCAGAAACTCTGCTCCGGGTTCGGCATCTCCATTACCGACTTTTTTGATCCAGGAAACAGCAGCAAAGGGCTTACTTCTGACCAGGCACAGTGTCTGAAACTTTTTACTGCACTGAGTCCGGAGGACAAAACTCTGGCGATCACCTATATGAAGGGACTGTCAAAAACCTTATAAAACCATCCAGATCCTGCATTTACGGGCTGCCATGTTACTGGCAGCTCTTTTTTATCTCTCTCCAAAGCAGTCGCACAATTTTCAAAGTTTTCTCCTCCATTCATTGTTTTTTTCTGTCATTTCCTATATAATAAATAGCAGATTCGATATTTTTTCGCAGAAATGGAGTAGCAAAAATGGAACTAAAAAACAGAACTTTATCTAATTTTGCAGAACTGGTGCGGACCGGCGAATGCAAAAATTACCGTGGCAGGCTCAAAGTCGGCGTTGACCTTGGTACTGCTAATACCGTACTTGCTGTTGTGGACAGCAACAACCGCCCGATTGCCGGAGCTTCTGCTCCTTCCCATGCGATCCGTGACGGTGTGATCGTCAATTATTATGAATCCGTTCAGCTTGTCACCAAACTTAAAAATGAGCTTGAAGAAAAACTCGGCACGGAGCTTCTCTACGGTGCCGCAGCGATCCCTCCAGGAGTTTCCGAGGGCAGTATCAAAAGCATCGGCTATGTCCTCGAAGGAGCCGGTTTTGAAGTAACCAACATCGTAGATGAACCGACTGCTGCTTCTGCCGTGCTCAAGATCACTGACGGTGCAGTTGTCGATGTCGGCGGCGGCACTACCGGAATCAGCATCCTCAAGGATGGCAAGGTCATCTATACCGACGATGAGGCAACAGGCGGAAGCCACATGACCATGACCGTTGCAGGTCATTACAAGATTCCTTACGAGGACGCTGAAGTTCTCAAGACTGACCCTGAAAAGGAAGCTGAGATTTTTCCTGTTATCAAGGCTACTGTTGAGAAGATGGCAACAATCACCGAAAGATTTCTCCAGGGATATGAGTCCCTGCGGTTTACGTCGTAGGCGGTTCTGCCAGCTTCAAAGAATTCACGACCGTATTCGAGAAGAAACTCAAACTTCCGGTCTACCGTCCTGTCCACCCGCTTCTTGTAACACCACTTGGCATCGCTTACTACTGCGAGCTGCCGCCGGTAACACCTAAGAAGAAATAAATTTCTCCTTATATACCAAAAGAGTACAGACATGACTTTCACTTTCGTCATATCTGTACTCTTTTTGTATACTTAAAACTCTATCTGCTTACATAGATTTACGCTCTGCGATCTCGGCCATCTTCGCTTCATTCAATCGTGTGTCACCATGAACACGGCTATAGGAAAGATATCCGTTCATACGGTCGATCTTTGTCAGGTTACGTGAGCCGCATACCGGGCATACGTCCATTTCCAGCTCCTGGTGACCGCAGTCATCGCAGTAAGCCAGAGAAAGGTTTACACCCTCATAATAGCCCAGGTCCATCGCTCTGCGGATCAGGGTACGGATGGCTTCTTTGTTGTAGCCGATCGGATAACGGACATACTGGATCTTACCGCCGTTGCAGAGTTCCCAAAAACGTCCCTCCAGATCCTGTTTCTCAATCGGAGTCACATCCTCGGTAACATGGCAGTGGAAGCTATTGCTGACATACGGTCTGTCAGAAACACCCTCTACGATTCCATACATCTTGCGGAACTGCTCAACCTGAAGACCACAGAGGCTCTCTGCCGGTGTTCCGTAGATCGCATAGAGGTATCCGTCCTCCTGCTTGAACTGGTTTACTTTGTCATTGATATATTTCAGTACTTCCAGTGCAAACTGTCCATCCTCGCGGATAGATTTGCCGTTGTAAAGCTCCTGAAGCTCATTCAGGGCTGTGATCCCGAAGGAAGCTGTCATCGGTTTGAGGATCTTGCCGATCTTTTCGTTCGGTTTGAGATGACCGCCGTAGAAACCGCCCTCACAGTAAGCAAGCGGGTTCGTGGATGCTCTCATCTGTCCCAGGTACTCATAGGTGCGGATGTGGAGATTTCGGATCATCTGCAGGTAAAAATCAAGAACCTCGTAAAAATCTCTGCTCTCTGCTCTTGCTTTCGCCAGGATCATCGGAAGATGAAGACTGACTGCACCGATATTGAAACGTCCTACAAATACAGGCTTGTCATTCTCATCTGCCGGATACATGCCGCCTCTCTCATACCATGGACTTAAGAATGCACGGCATCCCATCGGGCTGATAACCTTGCCATACTGCTTGTACATGCTTGCGATATAGCCCTTGCCAGTCAGAGAAAGCCAGTCCGGATACATGGTCTTGGAGGAGCAGTCAACGCCCTCCTCAAAGATGTCCTCGCACGGTTTGCCCGGTCCATGAAGATTCTCATCATACAGAAATACGATCTTAGGGAAAAGAACCGGCTTCTTATGGCCTTTCTTACCCTGACCGCCCTTGTGCACCTGCAGAAGAGAAATATTACACATCTTCTCGAACTGACCTGTACCAAGTCCGAGTGTCACAGTAACAAACGGATAGTCACCACGGAAGAACCTACCGTATTCAGCTTGTACTCGATTCCCTGCCATCCCTGATCAAAATCTCTCCGGACTTTGTCCAGCGCGTACTCGATAGCTCTCTCTTCTCTGCCGGTCCAGTTCTCATCGGAGTATTTCATAAATTCGCTGACGTATTTGTCATAACTCTTCTGTGCGTATGGTCCGAGGATCTTGTCGACCTCCGGCACTGTAAAGCCACCGTACTGCTGTGCTGCTGTACTCAGGATGATATCACCCATGACATCAAATGCAGTATCCAGTGTCTTCGGCTCGTTGTACCAGACATTCCCCATCTCGAAACCGCCGCTTAAAACTGCCCCCACATCAAACAGGCAGCAGTTCATCGTGTCCAGTCGTGCAGACTGATCGTGAATATAGATGTATCCGTCCTTGCATGCCTGCAGCTCATTGCGGTTCATAAAAAACTTCCTGTATAATTCCTTGTTCAGTTCGTTAAAGATCAGCTTCTCTTGGTAGCAACAAGAGCGCTGTCTGTATTTGCATTACTCTTGTCACCGATATAGCGGATTGCCTGGCTCTTGGTATAGACATCATCCATCATATGGATAAAATCCAGCTTGTAGTTGCGGTAATCACGGTAGCTCTTGGCAACCGCCGGATTCACACGCTCCAGTGCGCCCTCTACGATATTGTGCATCTCCTGGATCTCGATCTCATTCTTTCCAAGAGAATCTGCATGTTCCTGCGCGAACTGGCAGATAAATTCCTTCTCTTCATCTGAAAATTTATAAAGAATACGTGCGGCTGATTTATTTACCGCCTTGACGATCTTCTGCGGATCAAATTCTTCTCTTGTGCCGTCTTTTTTGATTACATAGATCATACCTTTGTCTCTCCTGTTTGCTATAATATAAGCTTTTCTATTCTTTTCGCCTTCCCCATATCTTGTATTGCTTATGAGAGTATACCACAACATCATGTAAAATAAAAGGGGATATTTCATTTTTTATTGTCTGAAATTTCCCCTTGTTTTTGCCATATTCTGAACATTTGTTTGCACCGCATAAAGTCACCTGTGGACCGTCATCCAAACATCATTTACGTGGTCAGATCATGCGGACAGTAACATTTATTTTAGACTCATTTTCAAAATAATGCAAGGTTAAAATTGCAATACAGAAAATTTCTTGCTATAATTAAGCCTAGTAAAATTTGAGGAGGAAATATTATGGATGAAATTAAAATCCCTGCCGGTTATCATTCAGATCTGAGTCTGCATGATACACAGGTTGCAATTAAAAACAGTCAAAGACTTTTTCCAGCAGACCCTCGCCCAGAAGCTGAATCTTCTTCGTGTTTCTGCACCGGTTTTTGTATCCCCGTCTTCAGGTCTCAACGATAACCTGAATGGCGTAGAACGTCCTGTAAGCTTTGACATCAAAGGACAGGAAGAAAAAGAAAACGCTGAGATCGTACACTCCCTTGCCAAATGGAAACGCTACGCACTCAAAAAATATGGCTTCGCTCACGGCGAAGGACTGTATACTGACATGATCGCGATCCGTCGTGATGAAGATCTCGACAACATCCACTCCATCTATGTAGACCAGTGGGATTGGGAGAAGATCATCTCCAAAGAAGAACGTACCATGGAAACTCTGATCAACACCGTTCGCTCCATCTACAGCGTTCTCCGCAAGACAGAGAAATACATGGCTGTCCAGTATGACTACATTGAAGAGATTCTTCCTAAAGAAATCGCTTTCGTTTCCACTCAGGAACTGGTTGACATGTATCCTGATCTGACACCAAAGGAAAGAGAATACAAGATCGTCAAGGAGAAAGGTGCTGTCTTTCTTATGCAGGTTGGTAAGACCTTATCCAACGGAGAGCGTCACGATGGACGTGCCCCGGACTACGATGACTGGGAACTGAACGGAGATATCCTTGTATACTATCCGGTTCTTGATATCGCTCTGGAGCTTTCTTCTATGGGTATCCGTGTTGATGAGGATTCTCTTGACTCCCAGCTCACAGAAGCAGGCTGTGACGACCGCAGAGAGCTTCCATTCCAGAAAGCGATCCTTAACAAAGAACTGCCATATACCATCGGCGGCGGTATCGGCCAGTCCCGTATCTGTATGTTCTTCCTCCGCAAAGCTCATATCGGTGAAGTACATGTATCCATTTGGCCGGAATCTGTGCGCAAAGCAGCAGAGGAAGGCGGAGTAAATCTGCTGTAAAACCTTCTTATTTTTCAGGATTTATAGTGATTTTTCACCAATTTTTAATATTTAAACAATTGACATTCTGTACCCCGCATACTATCATAATAAGAGCATCTGAACTATAAACCAAGCCAGATACACTGAATGAGTATAGAAAGACAGAGGTACTGATTGTGAATATTTTGTTTTTTTTAACACCTAAGAGTGACGTTGCTTATATATTTGAGGACGAAACACTTCGTCAGACCGTCGAGAAGATGGAGCACCGAAAATTCTCCTGTATCCCAATTCTTAACAAAGAGGGTAAATACACCGGAACGATCTCCGAGGGAGATCTTCTGTGGGGAATCAAGCGTCTCAACATCAATATCACAGACCTGAAGCAGATGGAGGATGTTTCCATCATGGCGATCCCGCGCCGTGCCACTTACAAGCCGGTTCATGCGGACGCAGATATGGAGGATCTTCTGGATCGTGCCATCAACCAGAACTATGTTCCTGTCATAGATGACAAGGGGTCTTTTATTGGCATCATCACCCGTAAGGAGATCATCAAATACTGTTATAAGGAAATGAAGGAATTAAGTGCCCTTCGTGCCCAAATGGAAGAAGCCGAATAACAGGATTTTATTCCGTAATCAAATAGAACCGGTTTCCCGTGTGCTTTATCCTGCACCGGAGCCGGTTCTTTTTTATCTTCTTTTATCGTCCAGATCAGTCCGGGATGACCGGCACTGCATCTTTCGGGATCGGGCATACATATCCATCTTTTGTACGTTTTTCAAACTCTGCTCTTGCTTCATCCAGAAGTGAAGTATCTTCAAACAGATCGATCGCGGTCGCTGCGAGGACTTTTCCTGCACACAGGGCTGCTTTATGACCGATCTCTGTGCGGTCACAGGAAACATTCTGCCAGCTGTGTCCCGGGCAGCCGTTTGGCCATGCCGCAACGTGGATCTGTGCTGTCGGGGTCAGCCAGCTTACATCTCCAACATCCGTAGACCCTGCTTTGAACGCATCTTTCTGATAGAGAGGTGTCAGGAATGCATTCATTGCATGTCCATATTCTTTCTGCATCTTCTCCACCTGTTCTTTCGCTTCCTCGTCGTTTTCTGCCGCAACACCAGGAACCGCGCTGTGATCGTAGGTTTCTGCGAGTGCATCCGCGAAAGCATTCTCCTCGTCTGTGTACTGCGGAACGCCCAGTTCTTTGAAGTTTTTATAGAGGACGCGCTCAAGGGCAAAGTTGCTCACGGTATCGGCGAGTCCGTCGATAAATTTCTTCTCGTAAGTAGTCTCCGTCATCAGAGCCGCGCCTTCTGCGATCTTGTCGACACGTTTCTGGAGTTCTACCGCCTCAGCCACATGATTGGAACGTACCATATAGAGGACGCTTGCACGAGGCTGTACCACGTTCGGGCTGCATCCGCCTGCGTCTGTGATCGCATAATGGATCCTTGCCTTGTCGCTCATATGCTCTCTCAAAAACTGCACGCCAATATTCATAAGTTCTACTGCATCAAGGGCGCTTCGTCCCATCTCCGGGGCTCCTGCCGCGTGAGAGGCGATTCCTGTAAACTTGTACTGTGTCTGGATACAGGAGTTGGAGGAACCGGTTGCAACTTCATTGACGTCTTCCGGATGCCAGGTAAGGGCTGCGTCGAGTTTTTTCCAGACTCCGTCACGCGCATGAATGCCTTTGCAGCACCGCCCTCTTCTCCCGGGCAGCCATAGAGGATCACGGTTCCGGAAATGTCATTTTTCTCAAGATATGCTTTCACTCCAAGTGCTGCCGCAAAAGCTCCTGCACCAAGGATGTTATGTCCGCATCCATGGCCGTTACCGCCGACGTGGATCTCTTTTCGCTCAGTTGCACCTGCTTCCTGAGAAAGCCCTGAAAGCGCGTCATACTCTGCGAGGATTCCGATATACGGACGTCCGTGGCCATAAGATGCCGCAAAAGCCGTCTCGATATTGCTGGTTCCACGCTCCACTTCGAATCCCTCTTTTTCCAGAGCTTCGCAGTAGGTTTCGGCTGACTTAAATTCCTGGAGGGAAAGCTCTGCAAATCCCCAGATCTTATCTGCGATACCGGTGATCAGAGATTTTTTTTTCTTCGATCGTCTGCAGTGCAGACTGTTTTTCTGCTGTCATAATATAATACCTTCTTTCGACATGATTTATCTTTATTCACGAAAAGGCAACCAGAATCTTCCGGTTACCTTCTCGTTAATCTTTGTTGATTTTATAAAACTTTGGATAAAAATTCCTGCAGACGCGGGTTGCTCGGGTTATCAAAGATTTCTGACGGTGTTCCGTCTACGAGAAGTTTCCCGTCTGCCATAAAAAGTACACGGTTTCCAACCTCTCTTGCAAATCCCATCTCGTGTGTTACCACGACCATGGTCATGCCTTCCTTCGCAAGTTCTTTCATAACATCCAAAACCTCTCCTACCATCTCCGGGTCAAGTGCGGAAGTCGGCTCGTCAAACAGCATGACTTCCGGTTCCATTGCAAGTGCGCGGACGATCGCAACACGCTGTTTCTGTCCGCCGGAAAGCTGGATCGGATATGCATTGGCACGGTCAGCAAGTCCTACACGCGCAAGAAGCTCCAGAGCTTTTTTCTCGGCATCTTCTTTGGAAACACCTTTGACCTTCATAGGTGCCAGGGTCATGTTGTCAAGGATCGTCATATGCGGGAACAGGTTAAAATGCTGGAACACCATTCCCATTTTCTGACGAAGATCGTCGATGTTGAGCTTTACAGTCTTGCCGGAAGCGTCCTTGTATTTCTTCTTGGTGATATCCACACCGTTGAAGATGATCTCACCGTCTGTCGGCTCTTCCAGAAGGTTCAGGCTTCGAAGAAAAGTGGATTTACCGGAACCTGACGGTCCGATGACTACCATAACATCACCTTTGTTGATGTTGACTGTCACATCATCCAGAGCCTTGATCGCGCCCCTGTGATAATGTTTCTTGAGGTTTTTTACCTGGATCATACTATCGTTTGTCGCCATGCTCATTCTCCTTTCGAAATATGCGATCAGTTTGGAGGTCGGGAAGCACAGGCAGAAATAGATCGCTGTTGCTACCAGCAGAGGCTCGATGATGATAAAGGTCGCACCTTTGACTGCGTTTACTGCAGACATGATATCCTGTACACCGATGGTGTATGTAATCGCAGATTCCTTGATGATAACAACGAATTCATTTGCAATCGCCGGAAGGATATTCTTGAGTGCCTGCGGAAGAATGATGTAACGCAGGTTCATTGTCTGAGAAAGTCCCAGAGAACGGGCTGCCTCTGTCTGTCCCTGATCGATGGACTGGATACCTGCACGGATGATCTCACAGAGGTAAGCACCGGAGTTCATTCCAAGTGCAACGACACCAGGGAAAAATCTGTTGAATTTGATAAATCCAAACATCTGGAAAGACGGAAGGTCGATCATTCCGAACACACCATAGTAGATGATGAAGATCTGTACCAGTACAGGTGTGGAACGAAGGATCTCAACGTATGCAGTTGCGATAAAAGAAAGGGGATTGAATTTTGAGAGCCATACCAGCGGTCCTCCCTCTCTCAGATGTCCATTACGGTCTACTGCGAGAGCGCGGAACGGACGGATGTTTGACATACGCATCAGCGCAAGGATCAGTGCGAGCACAAAACCGATCGCAACGGTGAACAGGGATAACAGTACAGTTACCAGAAGTCCCTGTCTGAACAGCTGTGCATATGGGGCAATTTTGCCAAAATTAGATAATTTAATAAAACTGTCCATAAAAATTCCTTTCTTAATAATGTAATAAATTGATCGTCAGCAAAATTCCTCCCCATCAGTTCTGGGGAGGAATCCATTATCCATTGCTTGTATTACCAGTCAGGTTGATCTGCTTATTCAGCATCTTCTGCAGTGTCATCTGTCTCCGGAACTGCACCGTTGTCGTCCAGTGTTCCTTCATATGTCTGACCTGCTGCAAGCTCTGTTGCATCTGCGATGAATTTGTCCATGGAACCGTCATCAAGTGCATCTGCGATCGCTGCGTTTACAGCTTTGAGAAGTGCATCGTTTCCTTTTGAAACACCGATTGCAGATCCTACGGTATCATACGGTACATCACATACGATCACAAGATCCGGATAGTTCTTCTGATAGCTCTCTGCTACTGCTGTCTCGATGAATGCACCATCCATCTTACCTGTCAGAAGCTCTGTGATAAGGTCAGTAACCTTAGGAAGAGATACGATATCAGCATCCGGTGTGTTCTCGTTTGCAAGATCAAGCTGGATAGAACCTGTCTGTGCTCCGATGGAGTAATCCTTGTTGTTTGCATCTTCAAGAGATTTGAACTGATCTGCTTTGTCTTTGACAGTTACGAAGGACTGTCCACCCTGATAGTACAGGTCTGAGAACTCCATAGCATCCTCACGTGCCGGATCTGGGGAAAGACCAGCCATGCCAAGGTCTACGTTCTTCTGAGCAAGTTCGCTTAATACACCGTCAAAGTCCATCGGGACTACTTCCAGTTCCAGTCCCATCTTGTCTGCGATGTACTTAGCCAGATCCATGTCAAATCCTGCCAGTGTCGGGTTGCCGTCATCATCGATAGAATAGAATTCATACGGTGCGAAGTCCGGGCTTGTTGCTACTGTAAGTTTGCCATCTGTAACGGTCTCTACATCGTCTGCTGCAAATGTCGGTACTGCCATAGATACAGTCATAACTGCACCAAGAGCGATTGCTGTGATTTTCTTTAAGTTCATCTTCTTTTCCTCCTCGTTTTCCTGGAATATTTATGCAGGAAAAATGCATAATTCCTCTTCATTTTTCTTATTGTATCATAATCCGCAGAAAATACAAGCAATTCTTTCTTTTAGTGCAATACAAAAATTTTAGCATTGTCGCTTTTTACGCAGAAATGCACTTCTCATACTTGCATATTTTTCTGTATTTTCTTATAATAGAAAGAAACACTTTCATAATTTAAAATATTGCAGTAAATTTTTCCTGTTTTTTCGGATTATTTTCTGTAATCTTTTTTCGAAGGCAAAGGGGGAAGAGTTATGGGAATGAATCAGACACCTGCTTCTGAACGGGTACATATCAGTTTTTTTGGAAAAAGAAATGCCGGGAAATCGAGTGTGATCAATGCTGTGACCGGGCAGGATCTTGCGATCGTTTCTTCTGTGATGGGAACTACGACGGATCCTGTATACAAATCCATGGAACTGCTGCCGCTTGGCCCTGTGGTTGTCATTGACACACCGGGGATTGATGATGAGGGCGAACTTGGTGCGCTTCGCGTGCGCAAAAGCTATCAGGTCCTGAACAAGACGGATATTGCGATCCTGGTCGTGGACAGCACCACTGGAAAGGGTGAAGAGGAATTTGCGCTTCTTCATAAATTCCATGAGAAGCACATTCCGTATCTTGTTGTTTACAATAAGATTGATCTTCTTTCTGTCGAAGAGATCAAGAATCTCGCAATGTCAGTCCGCGCCGGGGAAGTTCTGGCCAGTGCAGCTGATGGCATGAACATCCAGGAACTAAAAGAAAAGATCGCCACTCTGAAACCGGAAGATACACACCAGTATCCACTGATCCAGGATCTGATCGAGCCGCTTGATCTGGTGATCCTGGTCGTCCCGATCGACAAGGCCGCACCGAAAGGCCGTCTGATCCTGCCGCAGCAGCAGACGATCCGTGATATTCTGGAACGTGGCGCACTTTCCTTGTTGTGCGGGATACGGAGTTAAAAAGTACTCTGGATCATTTTCTGGCGCAGGGTGTCTGTCCGAAACTGGTTGTCACTGACAGCCAGGCATTTGCGCGTGTTTCAAAAGATGTACCGGAGAATATCACTCTGACTTCGTTTTCTATTCTTTTTGCACGATATAAAGGAGAACTGGAGACACAGCTGAAAGGCGTTGCCGCACTTTCTTCTATCGAGGATGGCGACCATATCCTGATCGCAGAAGGATGTACGCATCATCGTCAATGTGGAGATATTGGAACCTGCAAGATGCCTGAGTGGATCCGAAACTATACAGGAAAAGAACCTGTATTTGAATTTACTTCCGGCACAGAATTCCCGGATGATGTTTCTTCCTATAAAATGGTCGTTCACTGCGGCGGCTGCATGCTGAATGAACGCGAAATGAAATACCGCATCGCCTGCTGCCAGGATCAGGGCGTGCCGATCACCAATTATGGTATTCTGATCGCACAGGTAACGGGAATTTTGAAACGCAGTCTTGGACCGTTTCCGGAAATGCAGGAGCTGGTTCCGTAAGTTCTTTTGATTTTCAAAAGAGTTTAGGCGTTATTCATAATAATTTTGAGTATTTTTTAGTTAAACTTCACAAAACTATAACATTTTTCCGTTATACTATGGTTCTATGATGTTGGAAAGTTTATCCAGCTTTTTAGTTTTTTACTAAAGATACTGTAACTGAATGGGGAGAATATTAATAAATAGGAGGACTTTTATGAAATTTACAAAAATGCACGGGATCGGCAACGATTATGTATACGTGAACTGCTTCAAGGAAACAGTAACCAATCCATCTGCTGTGGCAAAATTCGTCAGCGACCGCCATTTCGGAATCGGATCAGATGGTCTGATCCTGATCAAACCGTCTGACGTGGCAGACTGTGAGATGGATATGTACAATCTCGACGGCTCTCAGGTGCTATGTGCGGAAATGGAATCAGATGTGTTGCCAAGTATGCTTATGATTACGGCATCGTCAACAAGACCAGCATCTCTGTTGCAACCAAAAGCGGTATCAAGTATCTGGATCTGACACTTGGGGATGACGGCAAAGTTGCCCTCGTTAAAGTAAATATGGGATCCCCGATTCTGACAGCAAACCAGATTCCGATCGTTTCCAGCAAGGAACAGGTCATCGACGAACCGCTGGATGTAGATGGTACTACTTACCGTATCACAGGTGTTTCCATGGGAAATCCACATGCGATCGTATATATGGATGACATTGACAATCTCGAAATCGAAAAGATCGGTCCGAAATTCGAAAACCACATTGATTTCCCGGACCGTATCAACACAGAATTCGTCAAAGTCATTGACCGCCACACACTCCAGATGCGTGTCTGGGAACGTGGCTCCGGCGAAACCCTCGCCTGCGGCACCGGTGCCTGCGCCGTAGCTGTAGCCTCCACCCCTGAACGGACTCGTTGACGAAGGCGAACCAGTCACCGTCAAACTCCTCGGCGGCAACCTCCAGATCTTCTGGAACCGCCAGGAAAACCTTGTATATATGACAGGACCGGCTACTACGGTGTTTGATGGGGAGATTGATCTTTCATTTCTTAAGTAGTCTGTAACAGAAAAAAGCACTGAACTCATGACATCATCATGATTTCAGTGCTTTTTCTTATTATTCCACATTATTTTTCAATTCATATTCTGCCTCTATTTTTGTTTTTTCATTCTCAAGTTCAAGGCGAATCTTTTCGTACTTCGTAGCGAATTCCCTATCTGTCATTTGTTCTGCTTTGAATTGCTCTAATGTTTTCATATTTTCACAGTCCTTCTCGATAAACGTGATTTATAGTTGCCTGAGCGTGCTCCAGTTCTTTCTTTTTGATAATGCTTCGCGGTCGATCAGGATTGCTAGCATTTCGTCTACTACGTCCTCCGGGCGGGGATTGGAGACGCGGTAGAGGTAGCCTAACATTCGCGTAGCCGTATAATCTGTATTCATCTGCCGGTAGGCGATTTCCTTGCAGAAGTCATCCGGGTAGCCCTTTTCACACAAGACATGATATAACTCATCTGATCTGGATTCCATGATCTTACACCTCCATTTATTTCTGCGTTTACTGTATACACAGTATACCCGCTTCCACTCTAACTCTCAATATTATCTCAAAAAAATCGTTATTGTTCACTCCGTTCACAGCAACTTGGTCAAAATGCATTCCAAATCACCTTCGGTGATGGCATTTTCCCCGTAGGTCTCTACCTGTGAACAGTTACAAAAAATCCCCGGATATAATTTCATATAAATCGGAGGTGATAAAATATGAGATACAATCTACCGGATAGAGTTTTCAGAGAACTTACCACACTTGCACAGAAATATTCTGTTACGAAAATCATACTATTTGGTTCACGCGCGCGAGGTACACATACAGAACGAAGCGATATTGATATTGTTGTATACGGTGGAGATTTCGATAATTTTTACTGGGATGTCAAAGAAAATATATATTCACTCTTAATATTCGATATTATACAAGCAGACGCACCAATTTCAGATACACTAAAAGAAGAAATAAAAAAAGATGGTATCACCATCTACGAAAACAAACCAAAATCACTCACAACATCAATTTTTCAGAATCAGTAAAGTCAACACCCTCCCGTCCTCCACGACGAAGAACTCTGTACCCTTCCTACCACCATTCATCCCGTCGAAAACACCGGCGAGGGGTGTGCCGAGGGGACTGCGAAGTCCCCTTGGCGATTATTTTCGGCTTCTCAAGCCAAACATTTCCTCTTCCTAAGAGAAATACTTCTCCTTTATGATCTCCACCGGCATCTCCTCACCCGTCCAAAGCTTGAAGGACGCAGCTCCCTGATACAGCAGCATGTACATACCGTTACCAGTCTTGCATCCTGCTTCCTTTGCTTCACGGAGCAGTCTTGTTTCCTGTGGATTGTAAATTACATCGAATACAAACAGATCCTTATGGAACATACTTGTATCTGTGATGATCGTTCTGTCTACATTCGGAGCCATTCCAACAGAAGTACCATTTACAAGGATTGCGCTCTCTGCGATAGAAGCACGAAGTACTTCCGGATCTGAGAAGTCATGCAGAGTTACCTTGCACTCTGTGCGCTCATTCAGTTTCGCAACGATCTCCTCAGCTCTTCCGAAGAAGTTGTCTCTCACGTTAAATACATTGATCTCTGCTACGCCATCCAGTGCAGCCTGTACCAGAATCGCTGTAGCTGCTCCGCCGGCACCGAGAAGAGTCATTTTCTTGCCGATGATATCTACACCGTTCTCAGCAACTGCTCTCATAAATCCAACACCGTCTGTTGTGTAAGCAGTCAGCACGCCGTTATCATTAACGATCGTATTGCATGCTCCTGAAATCTCAGATGCAGGAGATACTTTATCTGCAAGTTTGCACATGATATTCTTGCCCGGCATGGTAATGTTCCAGCCTCTTGCGCCCATGGTACGAAGCCCCTGAACTGCTTCCGGCATCTTATCTTCCGGTACATCAAATGCAAGATATGTATAATCCAGCCCCAGCTGATCGCATGCTTCATTGTGCATTTCCGGAGAAACACTGTGTGCGACCGGGCTTCCAAGTAAACATAATAATCCGGTGTGTCCTGTGATATGTTTTGACATAATCCATATTCCTTTCCGCGTATCAAAATTTGGCGATTTCGCTCACCTGTATATAGCTCTCATTATACACACTTTAAAGTGATAAAGCAAGCAGAACATTTAAAAAAGCCACAGAGACGAAGTTTCATCCCCATGGCTTTCCTGGTTTCTATTTAGATTCCAAGTTTTTCTTTCATGTAATCTACCGGAGTATCTTTTCCAGTGTAAAGTTTGATGGCGATGAGTGCCTGGAACAGCATCATGCTCATACCATTGTAAACTTTTTCGCATCCTGCTTCTTTTGCCTGTTTCATCATAACAGTTTCGCGTGGTGCGTAAACTGTGTCAGTTACGATCAGATCTTTCTTGAAGAAAGAAGTGTCCGGGATGTTGGAAAGGTCTTCCAGTGGGTGCATTCCTACACCTGTTGCATCGCAGAACAGATCTGCTGCATGCATTTTTTCTTTGAGGAGGTCATGATCTGCAAGGTCATTCATTGTAGCTTTGCAGTTTGTGTTCTTGTTAATCAGGTCAACGATCTCTTCTCCACGGCTGTAGAATTTATCTTTGATGTTGAAGATCTCGATCTCTGCGATTCCGTCAAGAGCTCCGCGTACTGCGATTGCTGTAGCAGCTCCGCCGGTTCCGATCAGAACCATCTTCATTCCTTTGAAATCAATGCCTTCTTCTTTGAGTCCCTGCCAGTATCCCATACCGTCAGTGTTGTAGCCTTTGAGTTTTCCTGTAACCTGTCCGTTTTCGTCACGCATGTTTACAACTGTGTTGATAGCACCGCATAATTTGGCAGCTTCATCAACTTCGTCCAGATATTTGTGAACAACAGTTTTGTTCGGCATGGAGATGTTGGATCCAAGCATTTTGAGAGCACGGATACTCTGAACAGCGTCTTTGAGGGAATCGTTGTCTACTTCAAATGCAAGCTGGATAACGTCATCGCCGTTTTTGTCGTATGCGAGGTTATGAGTTGTCGGAGACTGTGTGTGACGGATCGGGTAAGCCATTAATCCTACTAATTCTGTATGTCCTGTTACGTTTGGCATGATTTTTTCCTCTTTTCTTTTTAATAAAAACTTTGCTCCCTTGGTATCATTTATTCAAGTGGTTCCAGATGCAGGAATCCCTGAGACTCCAGTACGTTCAGTACTGCACGCCTTCCATGGTACCTTCCATGATACGGCGGGCACGAACGGAATCACCGATGGTGTATACATAAGTATCTGTATCATTGAAAGCTTCTTCAAGTTCCGGAAGTACCGGGTTGTTGGAACGCATTCCAAGGCAGTTGAAGCCGAGGTCGAATTCCATATCCTTGATCTGTCCGTCCGGAAGTTTTACTGTGAATGCATTTTCCTTCACTTCCTGAAGTGCTGTGTTTACATATTCCTTAACACCATATTTGTCGTGAGTCTCACGCATGGAACATTTGGTGATCGGGTCTGCAAGCATACCGATCTGAGGAAGCATATCGATGATCGTACACTCTGCTCCGCGAGGTGCAAAATATTCGATAACGTCAAGTCCAACGGATCCACCGCCGACTACAACGACCTTTTTGCCCTTACATGCTTCATCCGGATATTTGCCGGCGTTCAGGTTGTTGATCATATCAAAGATCGTAGCCACGTTTCCGGCCTCGATGTTTTCTTTGAGACCTTTGATCGGCGGGACAAGCGGTACAGAACCTGTTGCGTTTACAACGATGTCCGGTTTGAACTGTTTTACTTTGTCAACAGTTGCTTCTGTGTTCAGGAAAACATAAAGATTCTTCAGTCTGGCTGCACGGGCTTCCAGATATTTCGGGAAATCTTTCATACGGGTCTTGCTCGGAAGATCTGAGATGAATGTGGAGAGACCTCCAAGGTGATCCTTCTTCTCCAGAACGAATACGTTACAGCCTACTTCTGCTGCTGTACATGCAGCTTCCAGACCTGCTGTACCACCACCAACAACTACAACATTGCAGTTCTTGTTGACTTTGAGTGCTTTATAGATATCGCCTTCCGGTACAGCCGGGTTGACTGTACAACGGATCGGACGGTTAACACCGATACGGTTTCCGGCACATCCAACATTACATGAGATACATTTACGAAGAAGATCTTCCTCGCCATTCTCAACTTTCTTAACCCAGTTTGGCTCTGCGATAAGGCCACGTCCCATTCCGACGATATCTACATCGCCGCTCTCGAGAACTTTCTCGACGATCTTAGGATCACGGTAGTTACCTGCATTGATAACCGGTTTCTTGAATTTGTCCTTTACGGCTCTTGCCATGTAGGATCTCCATCCATCCGGAAGGTAGTTGGAGTCGATCTGATACTGAAGAGATGGGTTCAGGGCACAGGAAACATCGTACATATCTACGAACTCATCGAGATATTCCAGATATTCCAGAGTGTCTTCCAGAGTGTTTCCACCCGGTACTCTCTCTTCTGCGGAGATACGAACAATGATCGGGAACCAAGGTCCTACGTTCTTACGAACTTCTTCGAGTACCATACGCGGGAAACGAAGACGGTTCTCTACGGAACCTCCGAACTCGTCTGTTCTCTTATTATAGTAAGGGGAGATGAACTGGCTCATCAGATAAGAATGTCCGCAGTGGATCTCGATCGCATCGAAACCGATCGCCTGGACACGCTTTGCAGCCTCTCCATATTTCTTAACAGTTGTAAGGATTTCTTCCTTTGTCATCGGACGCGGAACTTCTCCGCCGGTCTTTGTCGGGATATTGGAAGAAGAAACGGTCTCCATTCCGGTTCTTGCAGAAGAGGCTGAAGCTCCGGCGTGGTTTACCTGGATCGCTACTGTAGCACCATTCTTATGAAGGTTTTCTACGAGCTGATAATAACGCGGCATAAAGCTGTCGTGGTCGATACGGATCTGGCTGGTGCCGTTGGATCCTACCGGATACTCAATGTTGGCATTTTCCAGAATGATTAAACCTGTGCCGCCTTTTGCGCGGAGTGAGTAATAATTCATGTGACGGTTACTCATCTCACCGCTTGTCTCACCATAGTTTGTTCCCATCGGGGTCATTGCGATACGGTTCTTGATAGTAGTTCTTTTGATTGTTATAGGTTCAAAAATCTTTGGGTATTCACTCTTCATGAAATAATCTCCTTATTCATTTAACATCATATTCATAATGTGAGTGGCCATCCTTTGTTTGTGACACCTTTATCATAACTCTTTGTATTAAAAATTAACAATATCTTTCAGATAAATTTTTGATACGTTTTCGGTATCATTTGCATCATCTGCCTGCTGTTCCTTCATATATTTGATAAAACGCTCCACTGCCGGCAGACGATATCTGTCTTTCATCCAGAACATAAAAACCTGGCGGTAGATCTCGAGCCCCATGATCTTGTGGATCTTGATGCCGTCTGCATTCAGAAGTATATCCGTCTGCGGCATCAGTGCGATACCAAAATTCTCCCTTACCAGAGATACTATAGAATATTCATCCGGACATTCCACGATCGTATTCGGATTTACCTGATATTTCCTGTACAGATACTTGGCATAAGTTCCCATCCAGGATGCACTCTCATAGCCGATCACCGGGTAATGGTCCAGTTCCACCAGCGGAACTTCCTGCATCTCTGAAAGGGGATGTTCCTTCGGCGTGATGATCACCAGCTCCTGTGCGCTGAGCGGAAAAAACTCCATATCATCCATCTTGAGATAACCGCCGAAACCAACGTCCAGCTCGCCTGTACGAACCTTCTCGGCAATTGCCGGTGTATGATTCTGCCAGAAATTAAAGACTACGTTCTTATTTTCTTCCTGGTTCAGAAATTTCCTTACTTTATGAGGAATATAATGCCCCGCAAGCGGAAAAATATAACCGATATCGATCTTTCCGCCATCTGAAGAAAGTTCCTGCATTTTCCCCACTGCCACGTCACAGTCTCCTGCAATCCTGTCTGCATGTTCCAGAAAAGCTTGCCCGCTTTTGTAAGTGTTACGCCCCTGCCTTTTTTTTCAAATAAAGCAACTCCCAGCTCGCTCTCGAGGGCTGCCATGGAACGGCTCAGAGACGGCTGCGAAATATACAGTTCTTCTGCTGCCTGATGATAATTTTCCAGCCGTGCGACCTTCTGAAAATACAAGATCTGATTCAGTGTCATGATTGATTCCTCCTATATAAATATATTCCCCAATATCCTGTCCCGGATTTCTACTTTCATTAATCATTATAATTTTGTTCCTAGTATATCACATTAATGCATTCAATGCATTGGTTTTTCGCTTTAAAAGCATTAGACTACACGAATTGTACCTGTTAAAATACAGATAAATGTTATTTTTTTTAACAGGCTTTTGATAAAAGCTTTTTCATTAAAAAAGGCATTCATTGTTTGTGACAGAACAAAACACAAGTAAAAAAAACAAATGTTTCACAGGAAAAGGAGAGAACCATGAACAAAAAGTACCTGCCAAGTGCATTGATCCTGTACTTGAACTATTTTATCCACGGTGTTGGATGTTCTATCTTAGGACAGGCAGTTATTAAGGAAGCTCTGGCAACCGCATGGGGTGTGGAAGCATGGCAATCACCGCAATTTCAGCAGCATTAGGTCTTGGACGACTGATCGCCCTTCCTTTTGCAGGCCCGCTTTCAGACAAATTAGGACGCCGTATTTCCACAGCGATCGGAAGTGCTTCCTATGCAATCTATCTGGTCGGTCTGGCACTCGCATTTAATGCCGGAACAAACGGCGGATACACAATCGCTTATGTATGCGCGATCGTCGGCGGTATCGCAAACTCATTCCTTGACACAGGTATCTACCCGGCAGTTTCCGAGATCATCTACAAAGCTCCTGGCGTTGCTACAATGGGAATCAAATTCTTCATCGCTATCGCTCAGATGATGCTTCCATTCGTACTCGGTGCAACCGTAGCTACTACTGCTGCAGGACTTACTTCCTACAACCGTTTATTCTTCGGATGTGGAATCATCTACCTTGTACTTTTTGTACTGGTATTCCTGTTCCCGCTTCCGGATGCAGACCAGAAAGCAGCCGGCAAGAAAGAAGGACTTATCGACAGCCTGAAACACACTCATTTCTCACTTGAATCCGTAGCTATGATCCTGATCGGATTCACCTGCACAGGTACTTTCCAGTTATGGCTGAACTGTGCACAGAACTTTGCAAAAGAAAACGTAGGCTGGGCTGACCCGTCTATCATGCAGACATATTACTCAGCAGGAACCCTGATCGCACTTGTTGTAACAGCACTGCTCACAAGAAAGATCAAAGACGTTCGTTTCATCGTGATCTACCCGGTTATCTGCCTTGCAACTCTGATCGTTGTACTTATGGGACAGAGCCAGACACTTATGATTGCTGGTGCATTCATCATCGGATGGGCAGGCGCAGGCGGACTTCTGCAGATTGCAACTTCTGTATGCAACATGCTCTTCCCTAAAATCAAGGGAACTGTAACCGCGCTCGTTATGATCGCATCTTCCCTCTGCAACTACACGATCCTGACAGCAGCATCCAAAATGCAGCCATCTCAGGTTATGACAATGAACATCGTTCTTACAGCAGTCGGTGTTGTACTTGGACTGTATGTAACATCCGTTACAAAAAAATGGTTGCACTTGCTGAAGCAGAGAACTAAAATGAAAACCAAGGGTGAAAAGCCAACTAAATAGAAAGGACCCAAATCATGAATACAGTAAAAATCCGTGATATCGAGATCGGCGCAGGCGCACCGAAGATTATCGTTCCTATCGTTGGTGTTACAAAAGAAGACATCATCGAAGAAGCAAAAACCTTTGATTCTATTCCGGTTGATGTTGTTGAATGGCGTGTAGACTGGTTTGAAGGCGTTTTTGATTTTGCAAAAGTAGAAGATGTACTCAAGGATCTTCGTGCAGCACTTGGAAGCATCCCGCTTCTTATGACATTCCGTACTTCCAAAGAAGGCGGCGAGAAAGCGATCGAGCCGGAAGCTTATGCAGAACTCAACATCAAAGCAGCTCAGACCGGATATGTAGATCTGATCGACGTAGAGATCTTCACAGGTGATGAGATTGTTAAGAAGATCATCGACGGTGCTCACGCAGCAGGCGTTAAGGTTATCGCTTCCAACCACGACTTCTTCAAAACTCCTGCAAAAGCAGATATCATCTATCGTCTCCGCAAGATGCAGGACATGAACGCAGACATTCCGAAAATTGCAGTTATGCCACAGAACAAGAAAGACGTTCTCACACTTCTGGCTGCAACAGAGGAAATGGCTACAGACTATGCAGACAGACCGATCATCACAATGTCCATGGCAGGCACCGGCGTTATCAGCCGTCTCTGCGGTGAAGTATTTGGTTCTTCCATGACTTTTGGTGCAGCAAAGAAAGCATCCGCACCGGGACAGATGGGAGTAAACGATCTGAACACAGTCCTTGGACTTCTTCATAACGCTATGTAATATAGCCAAATCGCATTATATAATATTTACTTCTTGAAAACGCCGGTATTTTATTTACAATAGAAATACCGGTGTTTTATAACTGTAAAGCATTAAACAGTTATTGCGGAAAAGCATCTATATTTACTTTTAAGGGAGGTCATCCATGAAAAAAACACTTCACTGGCTGGACGAAAACCTCGAAGAATTTATTCTGGTCATTTTTCTGATTGCCATGACACTGATCATGGGTATTCAGGTATTATGCCGATACGTTCTTGGAATGTCCCTGTCCTGGTCTGAGGAACTCACCAGATACCTGTTTATCTGGTGCGGCTTTTTGAGCGTCAGCTACTGCAGCAAGAAATGCCTGTCGATCAAGATCGAACAGTTTGTTGCAATTTTCCCACGCAGAGGCAAGGCGATCTTCAAGGTTGTGAACCACACCTTCGAACTCATCTTCTTTATCTACATGATCCCGTTTGCCTGGTCCTATATGATGTCTTCTGTGCACAGCGGACAGCTTTCCCCGGCCTGCGGCATCCCGATGTATTACATTCAGGCGGCTCCGTTCGTATCTTTCATCCTGGTCGCATTCCGCGTCCTGCAGCGCTGGATCATCGAGTTCCGCGTAGCAAGAGGTGAAAATGTCTTTGACCCGGCTCACCCGGAGCGCAACACACCAGAGTCCTTCATCCAGGCAAATGCAGAATCTCCTGCTGAACAGGCCATCGGTGCAGGAATTGACAACCGTATCAACACCATCAAGAATTCAAATGAGGAGGAACACTAATGCCAGTCGTTGTTTTATTTATCATTTTTGTTTTATTACTGGTCATCGCTGTTCCGGTATCGATCACACTGGGAATTACATCTGTTCTTCCTTCCATCTGTGATCCTTCCTTTACGGTAGGTGCCAAATATCTGATCCGTGCGATGTTCGGCGGTCTGGATTCTTTTCCGCTGCTCGCCGTCCCAATGTTCGTATTGTCCGGTATCATCATGGCAAAAGGCGGCATCTCCAAGAAATTATTCGATGTTTTCGCTTACTTTCTTGGTAAATTCACAGCAGGAATGCCGTGTGCCGTTATCGTAACCTGCCTTTTCTACGGTGCGATCTCCGGATCTGCTCCGGCTACTGTTGCAGCCGTAGGAAGTATGACCATCCGATCCTTACCAATCTGGGATATGACCTGACATTTTCCACTGCAATCGTTGCCGTTGCCGGAGGCCTGGGGGTTATCATCCTCCGAGTATCCCGTTCATCATGTACGGTATGGCATCCGGTGCTTCCGTCAGCGACCTGTTCCTTGCCGGAATCGTCCCTGGCCTCATGATCGGAGCCCTGCTCATGATCTATGCGATCTATCACTGCAAACGCTACGGCGAGGACAAAGCCAAGATCCATGCCGAAGTTCAGGAGCTTCATGACAAAGGACTTCTGAAAGTGCTCAAAGAAAGCTTCTTCGCTCTCTTGAGCCGGTCATCATCCTTGGATGTATCTACAGCGGTGTCGCTTCTCCGACAGAAGCCGCTGTTATCTCTGTATTTTATGCACTGATCATCAGCCTTTTTGTATACAAGAGCATCCATATCCGCGATATCTGGGGAATCCTGGTGGAAGCGATCCGTACTTTCACCCCAATCCTCTTCATCCTGGCTGCTTCCACTGCATTCTCCAGAGTCCTGACTCTGATGCAGGTTCCACAGACAGTCAGTGAATTTATCCTGAACAACTTCCACAGCCCGGTTGCGATCCTGCTGATCATCAACCTGTTCCTCCTGATTGTCGGAATGGTTATGGATACCACACCGGCAATCCTGATCCTTACACCGATTCTGCTCCCTATCGTGCAGGCGATCGGTATGGACCCGATCCAGTTTGGTGTGATCATGGTTGTAAACCTTGCCATCGGATTTGTTACTCCTCCAATTGGAGTCAATCTGTTCGTTGCAAGTTCCCTTACCGATGTTCCAGTCATGGCAATCGCCAAAAAAGCCATGCCAATGATCGTATTCTTCCTGATCGCCCTTCTTCTGATCACTTTTATTCCGGCGATCTCAATTGGAATCTTATAGGAGGAGAAAGATGAAAAAATTTACTACTTATAATTCAGACAAAAAAATCCGTCGTATCCTCCGTACAGTCCCGGTACTGGCTGCAGCTGGAATCCTGAGCGTTGCCCTTACCGGCTGCGGCTCTTCCGATGAAGAAGTACAGCGTTATTCCTGGCCGCTGGCAACCGCCAGCCCGGAGGATACCGTAACACAGATCTTCGCCGAGAAGTTTGCAGAAGAAGTCTCAGACTTAAGCAACGGCAAAATGAAGATTCAGGTTTACGCAAACTCCACCCTCGGCGGTGACCGTGACCTTCTGGAGACCTGTGCAGACGGCGACATTCCGTTTGTCGTTCAGAATACTGCACCTCAGGTTTCTTCATGAGCGACCTTGCTGTATTTGACCTTCCGTGCGTATTCGATTCTCTGGATGACTGCCGTAAAAAGATCGACGATCCACAGTTCAACAGCCTGATCAGCGACGTCTATACCGAAGGCGGCTATCATCTTCTTGGTATGGCAGACCAGGGCTTCCGTGTTATGAGTACAAACAAACCGGTCAACAGCCTTGCAGACTTTAAAGGCCAGAAGATCCGTACCATGGAAAACAGCTACCATCTTGCTTTCTGGAAAGCGCTTGGTGCAAACCCAACCCCGATGAGTTTCAGCGAAGTGTACATCGGCCTGCAGCAGCACACCATCGATGCACAGGAAAACCCATACGAGGTCATCGTTTCCAACAATCTCTATGAACAGCAGGATTATGTTGTAGAAACCAACCATCTTCCGCATCTGATCTCCCTGATCGTCAATGACGATTTCTTCAAGGATCTTCCGGAGGATGAACAGGAGATCATGACAGAGGCTGCCCAGCTTGCCACAGAATACGCAAGAGAACAGTCCGATGCCAGAATCGCAGACAAAGTCGCCGTGATCGAGGACAGCGGAACACAGATCATCAAACTTTCTGATGAGACACGCAAAGAGATCCGCGAGGCTTCTCAGGGCGTTTACGATTCCATCAGGGAAAAGATCAATCCCGATATCTATAATCCTATATGGAAGGGATCGAGCAGTAACTTTCTGCCGGTCATCTAAATCAAAGCCTTCAAAAAGGAACCCCGCACAGCCTGTTCCAAAGCGCTGTACGAGGTTCCTTTTCTTATTACATCTCTTTTATTCTTTTACATTCAGATATACATCTTCTTTTGAATGGAATCCTCCATCCACGATGACTTCGTCCATGTTTTCTGCAGTCACTGCGATCGGTGTGATCTTGTAATATGGGATCTCGCCGGAACCGTCATCTGTGGTCTCTGTGACCGGGATCTCACAGTCTTTTGAGGTAATGTCTGTACCGTTTCCGAGTGCCACTGCGAGGATCGCCGCTGTGCTTGCCTCCTGCTCGATCGGTTTGTAGACTGTCATGGTCTGTGTCCCCTCTACAATCCGCTGGCAGGCTGCCAGATCTGCATCCTGCGCAACCAGTGCCACCTGTCCTGCGAGACGGTTTTCTGCCAGGACTTTGACTGCCTGGCTTGCCAGATCATCATTGCCGCACATCACGCCCACAATGTCGTCTGTCACCTCAAGGCCTTTGTTTACATGCGTTGCTGCCATCTCAGCGAGCCAGTTATCACAGTATCCTGTATAGACGATCTTGAGTTTGCTTCCTTTCAGAGCCTTACGGAAACCAAGTTCTACCTCCTCTACATTTTTGTCCGTAGGAGAACCGTTGATCGCGAAGATATTTCCACCGTCCGGGCATGCCTCGACCAAAGCCTCTCCCATCAGGTTCCTACCATCTCATTGTCGATCGTGATATAGAGGTCTGCATCCACATTTGCGATCATCCGGTCATAGCAGACTACTTTGATCCCCTTGTCCTTCGCTTCTTTTACCACATCATACAGAGCCTCTCCGTCGATCGGGATGATCACGATCACGTCCATTTCCTTCTGGATAAAGTATTCGATCTGTGAGATCTGTTCATCCACATCACCGCCTGCCACCTGGACATTTACTTCTGCCCCAAGCCCCTGTGCCGTAGATACGAACATATCCCGGTCGCGAAGCCATCTCTCGATCACAAAGGAATCAAAACTAAACCCTATCTTTACTTCCTGATTTTCTTTGTTATTATTTTCTTCTGCCTGCTGCCCACTGTCCTGTGTTCTTTCTGAAGTTTTACTTCCACATCCAACTCCAAGAACACATATACACAAAAACAGGCATATTACTTTTTTCCGTTTCTTCATATTGCTGCTCCTACCCTCATCTTCATCTGAGTGTTTTGTTTTGCCGAATCTTTCCCAGATCGTTTAACACTATCCTAATCTTTCTCTGAATTCACTGGGG
>ENA-OQCX01000207-OQCX01000207.1-human-gut-metagenome-genome-assembly--contig:-NODE-207-length-31098-cov-2.166672_pt1 | contig 31098 bp, 44 predicted proteins | sample MGYA00242762_ERZ504587 | MGnify/ENA primary metagenome ERZ504587 (study PRJEB26092, sample SAMD00036337) | human gut metagenome | host: Homo sapiens | study: EMG produced TPA metagenomics assembly of...
CATAAATATAATGACCTCCATACAATACCTTTTGCAGGATCGGAAACAACTACTATATCACCCTTAACTTTAGTTATAACTACATAATGCAATAAGGAATCGTCAATCACTACATGTGCAATAACAGGTATAGGTAATTTAGAGGTTAATGATTCCTTATCAGCTTCAACAACCTTTTGCTGAAAACCAAAATGTTCAATTACCTTTACAAGACCGTATGCACTAGTACCTTGTCGATCCGTACCTGCAATATCCCTAATTTTTGCATAACACTATTCATCTAAATAAATTTCAGTTTTTGATTTGAGCTCTTTAATAAATTTATTTTCATCTATTTCATCGGATAAAAATTTATCTACAATATCACCTATAACCTCTGTGTTATAATAATTATACAATCCATAAAGTCTATAGCTTTTTATGTTATCAACGTAATCCTTTGCATATATAAAATTAGCTTCTGAAATATTTGCAATGTTATTAATATACTTTACCTCTTTTGCTTTATCAAATAATTTACTGTAAGATTCATTGTTGACGGGATATTCCCAGCCACTTCCGTAAGAGGTTGTCGGTAGATATTCCTCTATATTCGCTCCGCAAAAATCACTCTGCACCTTTTCCGATAACGCATACTCAATAAACTCAAGAGCTTTTTCTTTGTTGTCGGAATTATTGCTAATAAAAATTGCATCGGTTATAACACCCGTGGACTCACCGTCTTTATTCGGTGTATTCAAAATTATAGGCTCGTCATTATCATTTTCAATGTCTGCAATTTCATCATATAACGCAAATAATTCAATCTGACCGTTCGATGATAACATTGGCACTATGTTATCTTCATTTTTCTCATTACTGCTGTATAGTTCTTTTAGTGAGGTGACAGACTTTCTAAAGTCATCGCTATCGAAATCATATTTTTGAGAATAGAAGTCAACATTTTCATCTATTAAATTAAGAAAAACATTTTTATAATCCTCAACGCCGGAAAACAGAGCTTGATTATTATCATCATTATTAATATTTCCGCTCAATTCTTTGATGTTACCGTATGTTAAATCCGGTTGTTCGTTGTCTAAATATTTTGATAATTTGCTTGATGAGGAGAGTAAAATCTGAGGCTCAAATGTTACAGGAATAAAATATCTTTTTCCATCGTAAACACCCGCATCAAGAATATTAGAATTATAATCGGATAATTTCAATTTATCCTTGTCTTCGCTATTAGAAATAATATCGTCAATATTTGCAAATACACCCTGTTTAATAAGTTTTTCTGTTGATAATGATAATAGAGATAATTCACCAGATGTAATAATATCAGGACCTTTCCCCGCCATAAGCTCAGTTGTAAGTTGACTTGTCATTTTTTCAATATTATCAAACTCAACAATATTGATTCTATTTTGAACATTCTCACATTTTTCATTATATTGATATATTAAAATAGAAACTGGTGATACTTGCGGTTCATAGTGATAATAAGTAATTGTATTCTCCTCTTTTTTGTCTGCTTCACATCCGACGCAGGTTAAAACAGAAAATATTAATACGACTGCCAATAAAATACTTACAAATTTTTTCATCAGCTTACTCCTCTGTATAATAATAATTTACTTTAAACAAAAGTTTATTGATACAACTATGTCAAAATTTACGGATAACATGTTAAAGTATATAGGAAATGATGTTGCTATTTAATTATTATCCAAGAAATACAACACTTGAATTTCCTGTTACCTGATATAATCCTAGTCCTGGACTGTACGTATTTGCATAATTTAGTGCAGCTTTTGTATGTGCTGTTGCATTAGTGCATTTTTTTACTCCGTCCTTAATTTTACTTGATAATGAATTTTTGTTTTTTGTTGTAATCAACCTTCTTATTATTTTATCAAAAAAAATATTTGTGAATGTTGATTTTTGCAAAATGGTAATAAATCCGACAAAAAATACACTCTATAATTCTTATTTAGGGAAGCAGCTTTAAACCTTATTTAAATTTTTCGATAATAAAAGTTTCAAATTCCTGCAACACAAAGCCAAAGTATCATAATGGAATTAACGCAAATACGGCTAGAACATAAAATTCAATACAAATCAAAAATGCTATCCTTTTTCTTGGCATAACGCCTTAAAGAAGAATAGCATTTTTTAGAATATTTGATTTTAAACAGGTAAAAATAGTGGGTTTTAGGTAAAATTCGGTTGTCTAAAATTACCGAAACTATGAATTCATTATTCTTCTCCGAAATAACTACATCTCCCCATACTTCTTGGCAATACTTTTTACTATAGAAATTCCCTTGCCGTGATTTTTCTTATCTGCCTTATCAGTATGCAACAAAGGATTTTTAGACAATACGGAATCAATAATTTTATTTTTGCATTTAAAAAATGCAGTTTGTAAGAACAGCCGTGCAAGAGGAATGTTCCGGTTTTACGGTGCAAACAGAACAGGGTGATTTTCAGGCAGAATTGTACATAACCGCTAAAACAGAATATTTTTAAGACGGTGTAATACTGTAAAACATGAAACATCCTCATAGATTAAAAATCAAGACCACCCAAGAAAATAGGCGGTCCTTGATTTTAGAGAGATTTTATTTTTAAAAGGAGTTAGAAATTAGCTTATTTTATTTGTTTATACCAAAAATATATTTTGTAGTTTGGGTATAGTTTTCGTTTGCTTTTAATATTGTCGTAGGAAAATTCTTGTGATTTACAGCATCGGGAAAGCCCTGGGTTTCAAGACAAAACGCTGGATTTTCTCCGTATGTTGCTGAATCCTTTCCCATATTGGACAAAACATCGACATAATTTGCTGTATATACATGGACACCTTTTTGAGAAGTATAGCATTTTAATGTGATTCCGCTATCAATACCCTCAGCTTCGGCCGCAAGCACAAATTCTTCATCAGAATGATTCAGCACAAACATATGATCAATACCGTTTGCAAAACCAATCTGCTCGTTTTTTCTGTCAATACCATTTCCAATTAACTTGGGTTCGGTAAAATCAAACGATGTATTCTTAACGGGAGTTATCTCTCCTGTGGGATTGAGGTTTGAATTTATCGGTATGAAGAAATTTGCATTTATTTTCAGCTTGTGATTTTCTGTAACTTTACCGCTTTTATGTCCGTTAAGATTGAAATATGAATGATTGGTCAGATTACATATTGTGTCTTTGTCGGAAACTGCCGACCATTTTATCGTAAGTACATTTTCATCATCAAATGTGTAGCGTACAAAGACCTTCATATTTCCGGGATAGCCCTCATCACCATCGGGACTATCAAGCATAAATAGAACTGTATTTGGAACTTTATCATCAACTACCGCAAGCCACACTTTGCGGCTAAAGCTGTTAAATCCACCGTGTAGATGGTTACTTCCATTGTTTACAGGGAGCTGATAATCTTCTCCGTTAAGAGTAAACTTGCCGTAGGCAATTCTTCCGCAACATCTTCCGACAGTAGCACCGAAGTATGTTCCGTCAAATTCATAACCGTCAATGTGCTCATAGCCGAGAACTACATCTCTAATACTACCGTTTTTGTCGGGAACTTTTATCGAAACGACACTTGCGCCTAAATCACATAATGTCACGCTTGCTCCGCTGTTATTTCTATTGTATAAAGATGAGTGTTTTCACCTTTGGATGTAGGTTCAAAATTCACTACCCTTACCTTTGACATTTTAGCACTTCCTTTACTACAGCGTCTTTATAAATTTATCAAAAGCCTTTTGTCCTTCAGGAGTTCTTTTGAATACACCTGCATCCAAAAGAACATTAAGAAACACCTTTCCTATCTCATTTTGAATTATTGAATCAATATTATTTTCATTGATTTCATCATACTGCGAAACAAATTCATTTACCCATTCGGAATGTTTGCTGATTTTCGGAATTTCACTTACATCCTTGTGATTAAGAATAGCATCCTTTAAAATAGCCATTTCATCTTTAAGCCTTGAGGGCAATACTGCAAGTCCCATAACTTCAATAAGGCCGATATTTTCTTTTTTAATATGATGCAAATTCGCATGAGGATGAAATACTCCCAGAGGATGCTCTTCACTTGTAATATTATTTCTGAGAACGAGGTCAATAACAAATTTCCATCCTTTGTAAAAGCAATCGGAGTAATAGTGTTGTGAATTTCACCGTCTGTTTCGGCAAAAATGCCAACATCTGCGTCCGTGTACGCTCTCCAACTCTTTAGAATATAAGAAGATAATGAAATAATGCTGTCCTTGTTTTTACCTGTCAATCTTACAACTGACATAGGCCACTTTACAATTCCGCACTCCACATCATCAAAGCCGTTAACAATAAACTTTCTTTCAACCTCTGCCCTATTAAGTGCAAAGCTGTATCTGCCACCCTGAAAATGTTCATGTGTAAGTATTGAACCGCCTACAATCGGCAAATCAGCATTCGAACCGATTATATAATGCGGAAACTGTGAAATAAAATCAAACAGTTTTCTGAATGTGGAATCATTGATTACCATTGGTGTATGCTCACCGTTAAATACAATACAATGTTCATTGTAATAAACATACGGAGAATATTGCATAAACCAGTTATCTCCATCAATGGTGAGCGGAATAATTCTGTGATTATCTCTTGCAGGATGATTTACTCTTCCGGCATATCCTTCATTTTCCTTACAAAGCAAACATTTCGGATAGCCCGACTGTTTTTGAAGTTTTGCCGCTGCAATAGCTTTCGGATCTTTTTCAGGCTTTGAAAGATTTACAGTGATATCAATATCACCGTATTCGGTTGATGTTTTCCACTTTAAGTCTTTCTTAATACGATATCTTCTTATATAATCGGTATCGCAGCTGAATTTATAGTAACTATCGGTTGCAAGTTTAGGAGAACAGCTATAATTCTGCCAAAATTCTCTTATTACTTCTGACGGTCGCTTAACAAGTGAAGCCATAAGTTTCACATCAAATAAGTCGCGATATGTTACTGTATTTTCGGGAATGATTCCTTTTTCGTATGCATAATCAAGAAGTCCCGACAAAATTTCTTCGAGAGTATCCTCATTATCTGCTGTAAGGCAAGTACAACTGTCATCTGGTTCATCCATATGGAACAACGACAAAAGCCTATTTTGCGTGTAGATTATATCCTCTTTTTCAATAAGCCCTGTATTGATTCCGTATGAAACAAGTCTTAATATTAAGCCGTAAACGCTGTTCTTCATAAATACCGCCTCACTTATTATAGCCGTTGGGATGTGTTGAATGCCATTTCCACGCTGTTTTAATAATTGTTCCCAGATCATCATACTCAGGTTTCCAGCCAAGTACAGTTTTCGCCTTATCGCTTGATGCAATCAATACAGCAGGATCGCCGCTTCTTCTGCTTTCTTCAACAACCTTAATATCTTTCTGTGTAACCTCTTTTGCTTTTTCAATTACCTCACGAACAGAAAAACCTACACCGTTGCAAGATTGAATATATCACTTTTACCGCCCTTCATAAGATATTCAACTGCAAGAATATGAGCCTGTGCAAGGTCAGTGACATGGATATAATCACGAATACAAGTTCCGTCAGATGTGGGATAATCAGTACCAAAAATACTTATGTGGTCACGGGTACCCTGTGCCGCCTGAAGAATAATCGGAATAAGGTGGGTTTCAGGATTATGTGCCTCACCGATTTTTCCGCTGATATGTGCTCCGCATGCATTGAAATATCTGAGAGAAACATATCTTAAACCGTGTGCTTTTTCAACCCAATAGAACATTCTCTCCATGGATTTTTTTGTTTCTCCGTAGCAGTTTGTCGGATTTGTCGGATCGGTTTCAAGAATAGGAGTTCTCTCAGGCTCACCGTATGTTGCCGCTGTTGATGAAAATACAATCTTATCAATTCCGTGAGCAACCATTGACTGAAGCAAAACCTTTGTGCCGTTGAGGTTATTATCATAATATTTGAGAGGGTTGGTCATACTTTCACCGACAAGTGAATTGGCTGCAAAATGAATTACAGCATCAATACCTTTTTCTTTATCAAAAACGCTGTCAATTTCACTTCTGTTTCTGAGATCACCTTTATAAAATTTTGCTTTGGGATGAACCGCCTCGATATGACCTGTTTCAAGGTTATCGAATACAACAACCTCATTACCGCTTTCAATAAGTCTGTAAACTGTATGCGAACCGATATATCCGGCACCGCCTAAAACAAGAATTTTCATTTTGTCCTCCTTAATAAAAACAAAACCTACATAATTACATTACTTTTATTCCGCCGTATTTTCTCACTTTGAGAACATGGCATGAGTTTCTCCGAAAATTTTATTTATAAATTCTTTGTAATTACTTACAAAATCATTTTTGACAAACGCCTGAATTGTACCTGCAAATCCACCGCCGTGAACACGGCACACGCCGTAATTGCGAAGAAGGCTTTCGCTGAGTGCAAGGGCTACCGAGATGTTCTGATGTTGAATATCTCTTGTTGTATATACATTCTGAAGATACTTAAACGATGAATTACCGGATTTTCTGATTGCGTCAAGGAATTCAACAAACTTACCGTTTTCAAGTTGACGAAACGGCATTTTTAACATTATGCTCCTCATTAAAGAAATGAATTGCACGAAGTACCGGTCTGTCGCCAACAGCCTCACGAATTTCGTCAAGGCGAATATAAAATTCGTTTGAATCACAATCTCTCAGATAATCTTCTCCGAGAAAATTTGCAACCTTTTTCATTTCCGAGGGAATCATAGCATAATCATCTGTAAGATCAACATGATCACCCTTTGTGTCAACAATACAAAGACTGTAATCATATTTTTCAAATTCGGTAGGTACTTTCTTAACAATTGGCTTTGTCGGATCTTTAAAGTCAATGTTAACCATTCCTCCGACTGAACAAGCCATTTGATCCATAAGTCCGCACGGTTTTTTGAAAAATACATTTTCAGCATACTGAGAAATCTGAGCAATCTCAACTGAATTTATTTTCATATCATTATATAAACCGGAAATAATAGTTCCGACAACTACCTCAAAAGCTGCTGACGATGAAAGTCCTGCACCAACAAGTACATCACTTGTTGCATAAGCATTGAATCCACCAATTTTGTATCCATGATCCTTAAGTCCACGAAGAACACCTCTGATGAGGCTGACCGTTGTGCCTGCCTCATCATCATTAACTTCGAGGTCATTTATATTGAGAGTAATCATATCATAACCGTCAGAAACAAATCTTACAACATCATTGTTATTCTTGGCCGACACAGCAATAGTATCAAGATTAATTGATGTTGCAAGCACCATTCCATGCTGGTGATCTGTATGATTACCGCAAACCTCACTTCTGCCGGGAGCACTGAATATTGCTACTTTATCAGGGCAAAAAATTGTTTCATACTGCTCAATTGCATGAACATATCTTTTTTTCTGATAATCAATCATTGATGAATCTATATATATATCAGTGAAAAGATTATCAAATTCGCCGTTTGTAATTTTTTCAATTGCTGTTTTAGTATCAATCATTTTATTTACCTGCCTTTTCTGCAACTGTAGGAAGGAACATAGAAGGCTCTGTGTTACCGCTTTCATCAAGCTGTTGTGTCATATCAATCTTGCCTTCTCTTCTTGCACTGATTGTGTTTATAACCTTCTTCATCATACCGTCATTGAGTTTATATTTCTTTCTGTAAACAACATAAGCAATAAGCATACAAACCGCAGGAACAATGCACATAAGTGTACTGATTGATGCTACTGTTGCAAATGACTGTTCCTGACCCGGAATATACTGTGTGCTTCCAAGTGCCGCACCAATACCGAGTGCTGTAAGAGCCGCTGTAAATTTTACGATAAGCGTCTGGAGTGAGAATACAACGCCTTCATTTCTTGTTCCAAGCTTAAATTCACCGTAATCAACAACATCTGCAAGGAATACTGTTGCACAACCAAGTTCAAGACCTGTACCAAGTTTTACAATAACACCTGAGATTGATGTGAGCACAACATTGTGCGGAGCAAAAATACCTACGAACAAAAGCATTACAAGACCAAATGCAGGTAAAAGACACGCAAGAAGGAACGAAGTTTTTCTTGAAAGAAATTTTGTAACCTTAGGGAATACAATAAGACCTACAACCTCTGCGATTGATGCGCTGATCATAAATGATGACATCATTCCTGCGTTGCCGCAAACATATTTGAAATAATATGTAGCAACACCCATAATGCACTGAATGCCGATGTTGTAAAGGAAGATAAGAGTTACCGCCCAACGAAGTTGATCATTCTTGCCGATGATTGAGAAAATATCTTTAAACTTAACTTTCTTTTCCGGAACAGAATCATCTCTCTTTTTCGGAAGATTGATTACTGTAATACCGATTGTAAGAATAAATACAATTGCAATTATGATTGCAAATCTGTGATAACCTGCCTGATTTGTTGTGCCGCCGCCGAGAGCCTCAATAATTTGAACACCAAAGCCTGCAATAACAAGTGACTGACCGATACTTGCAAAGATTCTCGGAAGTACCGAAACTTTTTCTCTCTCCTCAGGATTTGAAGTGAGGTTAGGAATAATTGACCAATAAGGAATATCCATAATTGTGTAAGTCATACCCCAGAGTATGTAAGCTGCTGTTGCAAATACGCAAAGTCCAACGCCATCGAGGTGGAAGTCTGTGAATAAAACAACAAATACAATTGAATTAACCAGCGTACCTATTACAAGCCATGGAATAAATTTACCCCATCTGCTGCGTGTGTTATCAACAATCATACCCATAAACAAATCATTAAAGGCATCCCATAACTTTGCGACAAAGAACATTACGCCGATAAATACCGGGTTGACCTTGATGATGTCTGTGAAATAAATCATTGAAAATGTGGCAATCATACCATAAATCATATCTTTGCCGAGGGCACCTAAAGCAAAGGTGTATTTGATTCTACCCGGGATTTTGCCATCAAGTCTTGGTTGTGATGATGTCTGTTTCATAATTTTTCCTCCTTTTAATTTTAAATGAAACGCCGTGACAACCTGCACAAAAGATTTCGTTATTATTTAATAATAATGTTTCTTTTGTTTTCATGTTAACTAAATTATATGTTTTGTTTCGTAAACTGTCAATAGTTTTTGGTAAACATTTTTGCTTTCTCTGTTTTTCACTAAACACAACTTGATTTTTTAGTAATATTTCACTATAATGGTAGTGAGGTGATTCAATTGGCTACAATCAGAGATGTTGCCAAAAAGGCAAATGTATCAGTAGCTACTGTTTCAAGAGTGCTTAATAATGACACTACCCTCAGCACCTCGCTTGAAACGAAGCAAAAAATATTTGCAGCAGCTAAAGAACTTAATTATGTAAAGAAAAAAAAGGGTCACATCAGCACCTTCATGTCGCATTGGAATTCTACAATGGTTCTCTTCCAAACAGGAAATTGAAGATAATTATTACTTTTTGATGAGACAGGGTATCGAGGACTACTGTTCAAAAAAATAATATAAGTATTGTACGAACATTTAAAACAGACAATGACTATCAGAATGTACTTTCTGATGTTGATGGCATAATCTGCCTCGGAAAGTTTAGTAAACAAGAAATAAAATTACTGCATTCATTGAATAATAAAATTGTTTTTCTTGATATGACCGTTGAGAATATTGAAATCACATCCGTATCGCTCGACTTTCGTCAGGCAGTGTCCGATGCAATTAAATATCTATATGATTTAGGCCATAGAACAGTTGGCTTTATTGGAGGCATTGAACAGCTTTGAGGACGGAACGATATTTCCTGATAAACGACTCAACACTTTCACAGACATTTGCGATGAACTAAACATTAAATATGATGGGTTTATTATACAGGACAAATTTTCAACATCATCCGGTTATAAAATGATGTCAGAATGATCAGCAAAGGGAATCTACCCACAGCTATTTTTGCGGCAAGTGATCATATTGCAATCGGTGCAATGAGAGCTCTGCAAGAAAACGGTTACAAAATTCCTGAGGATATTTCTGTTATGGGATTCGATAACACGGAGCTTTCGGGATATACAAACCCTCCGCTTACTACGGTAAACGCACCTGTATATGCAATGGGGATTTACGGCATTAGATTTATTTTGAATATGATGAAATCTAAAAGCACCGATTATTTTTCTCCTATGCGTGTCTATCTGCCTTGTCCAATAAAAGTTCGCAACTCATGTGCAAAACCTAAAAGTTTATAATTATTATCGTTATCATACGATTGTATGCTATAATAAATTATAACTCCACAAATGATAGATTAAGTCGGAAGATTATAATTCTGTTAATGAATTATAATAACTAAAAATTCATTTTGCACCCCCTACTCAAAAGCTATAGTTTTAAAAGTAGTCTGCCCACTAACTGAGTTACGCAACCTGCGTGATGGATTTGGAGCTTATGGGAATAAGCTGAGTACAGCACATCTGACACGAAAATTTAAGGAGCTGTGAAGAAATGAAGTTTAAGACTTCGTTCTTCGCAACTCCTTTGTTTTTTGTGAAATAATAACGCAATTTTTAAAAAAGCATACTTCCCCCGAATATTGTTCAAAGCGAGCACTTGTTTCGCCCTACTCGATTAGTCCCAACATAACCGTTGAAAAATCGGGCAACAGAAATTTTGCATTTTACAAATCTATTGCCCGACCTGAATTTTAAATTTTAAACTGTCAATTTTTATTTTGCTAAAAGCTTAAATCCCATAATAACAACACCTAACACCACGAGGACAATGCCTGTTGCACGGTTCAGGGTTTTGGGATTGGCTTTATTGGCAAAGACGGCGGCAATTCTCGCCCATATAAGGGTGAACGCTATGCAGAGAATGAACACAAACCAATCGGGTGTGCCACCAATCATAAAGTGCGAAGCTGCGCCTGTCAGGGCGGTGAATGTCATAATGAATACGCTTGTGCCGACAGCGGTTTTCAATTCATAATTCAGCACGGTCGTCAAAATCAAAAGCATCATCATTCCTCCGCCCGCACCTATAAATCCGCAGATAAAGCCGATTAATATTCCGCAGATTACAGACTGGATCGCCCTCTTTTTTGCCGACACACCGAGCATAGCTTCTTTAGTTGTCATAACGGGACGGATGATAAATTTTATGCCGAGCAAAAATGTCATAAACACGGAAAATCCGCCCATTGTAGCTGATGGAACAATGCTTGCAACATAACTGCCGACAATCGTAAACGCAAGCACACTCGCCATCATAATCAAGCCGTTTCTGACATCGAGATTTTTATTTTTATGGTATGTATAAGCCGAAACTGCACTCGCCAAAACATCGGACGAAAGTGCGATTCCGACTGCCATATACGGATCCATATTAAGAAAAGTTATGAGCATCGGACTTATCACAGCCGCCGCACTCATTCCTGCAAAACCTGTTCCGAGACCTGCGCCCATTCCTGCAAAAAATGTAACTAAAATTGTAATAAATATATCCATTTAATTTCCTCTATAGAATAATATAGCTAAATTAAGTTTTATTTTAATTTTGCCGTTTCATAAACAAAAGCCGTGAAATCAGCATTATTACCGCAGTTCCGACAAGTATCTGCAACGGGTACAAAAGTACGCTTTCACTCGGAATAATCATACTCAAAATTGTCAATGCTCCGGCAGGCGGAATATAAATTTTTGTGCAATAAACAATTACAAGCATTATCGCCGTGGCTGTCAGTGCGGCAACTGTCAACGGCAATCCGAGAGTCATATTCAGCACATATCTTGAAACCGCTCCGACAAATGCACAGAGTGTTATCAGCAAAACCGTCTTTACCGGCTTGTTGCGAGCCTTATTTTTCGGACGGGAAAATTCCGTAAACGCCACAAGCAACGGCGGTGCAATTGCAAATTTAAAGCCCAACCAAATTGCGAAAAATCCCACAACGGCAACGCAGATTGTTCTTACGGCTGTGTCAATCACATCGCTCTTTGTATGCAGGTTTACCGACTGAAAATCCTCTTTATCTCTTATTTTAACTTTCAAAAGAAATCTGCGGAATAATACAACCGCAATTGTCAGCAAAAATGCGGCAATCGGGTATATAAAGCTCTCGGTCTGCATCATAACGGGCAACACAATTGCCGAAATCATCGGTGCAAATGTTGTTCCCGAAAGCATAAAGAGAATTTGTGCAAATACAAATGCAATCAATATTTCAAGATAAAGCCCGACTTTTATGTATCGGACTGTCAGCACACCCGCAACAGCGCAAATCGCAATTAACGCAATCATTCGGCTGTCATTGACTTTCCAACCTTGCTTTTGTGTAATCATATAACCAATTGCAAGTGCCGTTATTTCAGGAAAGATTATCTCCCACTCGCCCAATATTTCCGCAACAAAAGTCATTATACCGACAAGTACAAGCGTTAATACATACGGTAATGCGTTTTTAAGTGCTTTTGCAAAATTCAGTTTCCTCATTTTTTATACTTATACTCACTTTTCAATTCAAACTAACAGCACTATTGTATCATAAATCTGTCAGCATTAACAGACAAAATTTATTCACAGATTTTTTCCTTTAACAGCGTATCTGTCATTATGCGTGGATATGCAGGTCTTGCAAAAAAACGCTGTACATATTGGAGGTTCAGTATATGATAAAAACGGCGCAGAAATTAGCGGCGTTATTTAAGTCAGCTACGGTTTAGGTATCAAAATATAAATATTTGTACAGCAAAGCCTCCTGCAACTGCTTAAATTTTACACATTACAGGATAATGGGTGTTGCACAATAACATTTGAATTTATTCTGATTCATGTGTGTATTCTCCTTGTTTTTGTTGAATAATATACCAGTCTTGGCAATTCATGTCAACAATCTATTTATAATTCAGAATAATATCTATCATTTCTTGCTTTCCATTAGTATATGCCACTCTATCATCTGCATACTTACTTTCCAGTTCTTCCTTCACCCTCTCATACTGCAAAGCTATATTCTCATTAGCGTTTAGACAATCTCTAAAATGAATATAATTCTTCCACTCAGTTCCATTCCACTTCACAACATGAATATGGTGTGTCCTGATATCCTTTTCCATATCACCCATTACATAAAGAATCTGATATTCCACATCCGAACCACGATAAAAGATTCCTTCCTTCTGTAACTGCTCATTATGTAACATTATTCTCTCAAAATCGGTTACCCCAACGACAATATCAATAATCGGTTTCGCTTTAATTACCGGTATTGCTGTGCTCCCAATATGCTGTATATCAATAGCATCATCACCTAATATGGATTTAAGTGTCTTGATTGTTTGAATGGCAATCTCGTCCCACTGTTTATCATGTGGTTCAAGTTGCACTGTTCCTCTTTTTAATCCTAATGGCATAATAACATTTTCCTCTTTTCATTCTACAATAAACCTGTTTATATCTTTGTGTTATCAGGTTAATGTCTTCTAATATATGAAATGCAATTATCAAGGTGGTTTTTATCAACAATAGGTTCAAATGACTTACCACCCCATAAACCTTTTGGTATTTGTTCTACAAGAACAGGAAATTCTTTTCTCAATATTCTTGACGAAGCCCCAAATAAAAGTTGTCCTACTTTAGAAGGATCTACTTGCGTTTTTACTAAAACATGAATATGATTATATGCAACTGTACTTTCAACTAACTCTATCTCTTCTTTTTTATTAAAAATGTCTGCTATAATGCAACTTAATCTATCACGAATCTCATTGTCATAAAAAAGAGGTTTTCTGTATTTTGTAGCACCTACAAATTGATAATAATTTTCATATGCATCATTCTCGGATAACTGTTTCATTTTTATCTTCCTTCCAATCAATTACTCCGCCCACAAACAGAGCCAAACTAGAGCCATTTGATAAAACAAATGCCGGAAGCCCGCATAAATACAGGCTTTCGGCATTTTAATCCGTTATTCCCACTCGACAAATACTAATCAATTTTGTTTAGCAATTATTCTCTGTCGTATTCATAGTTCTTTTGATTATTTGATGTATCCATATTATCCTGCCTATACGAGCTAATGTTATCATTTTGTTATCGCTGTTGATAACATATACCTCTTTTAGCGTGGATAATAGTATATAAATTTTTGTGTAATTCTTACGCAGGGATTAAATCACTTCAAAGTCTCTCATTCTGACACATTCTCTATTCCCAATGATTGTGCAAATGTCTTTGCTTCGTTAAGCAATCTCCTGCGGACTAATTTGTTATTCCCATCAACATGTTCAGACTTAAACCATCTCTTTTCCCTTTTAAACACTCCATTAACCTGATCTTTAGTTGCTGATTCGCCAAAAATGTCCGTCATAAGGCAAAGAACATCTGTTGTTGTAAACCATTCGCCTTTTACCCTCGTTAGTTATGATATAAAGAATGAGCATCATCTTTTCTTTGAAATCTTTAAGAGATTTCACTTCTTGGATACTGTTCTAAGTTCAAATCGTCACAGTTGATTGTAGCATATGGAGAATCCACCTTTTGATGCTGTTTTCGAGGTTTAGATGACATTTTCTTTTCTTTAGTTTCTGCGGGATGCATATTTTTAATAGCTTCTTCTCCTTCTAAAGTTAAAACATATATTTTGGGAGTTGATCCTTTTGCAGAAACATCTTCCATAATTAATCCTTTTTTACCAACTCGCTTAATGACATACTTAGATTATTTGGCAAAGGTTTTTTGGCTTCGGAATATAGATCTTTAAGAGTAGCAGAGGAAAATGATGAAATACCATTTCGCTTCTCATTAAAATAAACAGCACAGATAATAAAGTCATAGTGTGCATCTGCTCCTTTTGACTTCACGAAAGAAGCAAGGCTCATCCTTGAAAAATCTGTTGTTGAATTTTCCACAGCTTGCTCTGGCAAAGCAGCTGTATTAGTTGTTGTCAAAACAGCTGGTTGCTGTGAATCTTGAGTCTCTATGTATTGAGCACTTCGTGCCACACTACGAGTGCGTACTATTGCGTCAATAGCGGCTGGCAAAAGAGTATTGTTGAAAATACTTCTTTCCCTTTCAACCAAATCAGAGAACCTTCTGCTTCAAATTTAATCTCACCGATTTCAAATTTTAACACGAATTCTGATTTTTCTTCCATTAAGTTATTAACCCCGCTTTGCTGTATAATTCTTCGAGCATAACTCGATAATTTAGTTTAATATCATCTATGTCTTTTTTCCAGCTGTATATGTTATGTTATGTGCAGAAAAATTGCCAACCATACGGAATGTGTCGAACTCACTTTTAATACGTGAGATTTTTAATATTTGATTGTTTTTAGCATTCTTAACTATGCCATCAAGCATAATATACCCTTTTCCCGTGGAGTCCTTTATCTGATCATCTATTCCATAATTTTGATATGACAGGACAAGTAAAACCTCAAACAATCTTCGCATTAAAACTGCCGCCGCATCGTAACAATTATTTGCATAGGAGTGATTTATTTGATAAATTAACTGATCTAAATATTTCCGCTTTCCTACAAATTTTTGTTCATCAATTAATTCACTATCTGAGTCAATAGTAATGTTATCTTCCCATAAAACTGCATATTCTTTTTCCGTGCTTTGTAAAATTGCTGGAATAAACTCTATTGTGGCAGTCTTTCCCTTGGAGTTAACAAATGCCTTTTCTTTTCCCTTAGTTAAATTAGTCTTTAATCTTGAACTATTGAACATTAAACCCACACTGCACGAATAAATTAGAAATTAATGGCATTGAAAAAAGTGATTCGTCAGTTTCTTTATAATGAAAGAAACAAAGGAGTTTTGCTTTCTCACTCTCACTTCTATCAGCTAATTTTGTTTTTTCAATAAAATCAAGTATCTTCATTCTAAAATAGTCCTCTACATTATTTTCTCGGTCCTAAGAACTTGTCTCCATTCAAATGAATCATATGATCCGGCATATCTGCAATCCAAACCTCTGTTTCCCAAGCAAGCGTTTCAGAAAACTTCTTAAAAGTCTTAAAGTCAAGAAATGCAGTTACATAAATTTTACCCGCTGTAACGCCTTCTGTCATTTCTTCAATCTCTTTAATCCTCTTAGGTTCCATCGGCCCGACAGAAGTAACAGACTCGATAAAATAAAGCCAATTCTTTTCTTCAGAGTAAAGGACTACATCTGGCATTTTATCGTGAAGTGTAATTGCAAATCCCAGTTCTTGAAGCCTCTCTACATTCTTAACCAAATCTTTTTCCGTGGTATCCCCTACATAAAGGCACTCGGTATTCGGTGCAAATCGAGGTGCAAATTCCTCAATAATAGCCTTTTGTAGTTGATTATGCTTTCCAGGCGAAAAAGTAAGTCTCTCCATTAATCCGCACAGGCATTTTTCTCATTGTACGCTTAGACGCATACAGATCAATCAGTGTTTCATGAGATTGCAAAAATTTCTGTTTTTCTGATTCCCAATGTTCTGTTCCAAAACAGCGAATAAGCGAGAGCATTTCATCAGTCAGACGATAGCGATAGTTCGGGCTATTGGTCGCTTTTCCATTATCCTCAATAAACGCAGCATTCCTAAAATGGTGCATAGCTTGCTTTCGAAAAGTCTCTCGCTATTTTCCGCATAGGCACGCCATAGTTTTCCTTCGTATACGCTATAACATCGTGAATGCGAATCCAACCATTTACGGCACTCGACCATTCATCATCTTCCTTTATATCTGCCATAGCCAAAAGAACATAACCGCACAAATCCGCCTGCTGCTTAGCTGGCACTTGCAATTCTTTCAGTATCTCTCTTGCTTCCTCGATTTTGCTCATAAATGAAACTCCTTAAAATTTGGTCGCATCTCGCTTCTGTCATATCACGAGATTTAATCAGCGCTTTGCCCATTTGCTCTATGCTTTCCAAAGGCGGTACAGGCATAGAATTGATCTCTGTCGAATTGACTTGAGTTGAACCGTTTAGGATTCTATAGTAACAATCATAAAGGGTTGAATTAAATAATACATATAGCCCATAAACAATGCATTCCGATAGTTCTTTTAGACCGCCAATGAAATTAATTTTGTTTGAGTGCTGATTTTCGAATAGTCAGGGTATTTCCTTGCAAGATATACACCACACTGTAACCGCCGATGTTCTTCTTTAGCCGTAAATCTTTTTACAAAAAGATAATTTGCATTCGGTTGCAACAGACTTGCCTGATTAGTAACGATATACTCGTGTTCTTTGCCAATAGGAAATACAACTTTCCCGTCTTGTATATGCTGTGAGTAGAACAACGGTACTGCCTGGTCTTCTGGCACATTGCGCAAAACTTCTCTGTTTCTAAAATCAACAGTCAAGCCCGTTTTCATTTTTAATCCAATGCTCGGCAATGTATTTGTCCACCTATTCAGCAGTTCGAGTGTCTCTACCTCTTGTTCATTCGTAACCAAATAAACATACTTATCTTCTCCTGAAACAACAGTGTTGTACACTGCTTCAAAAGTTGTTTTATTTGAAAAATCCTTGTTACTCTGTGTTGTTGTAATAACAATATTCTCTGGAATGGTCGTTGCTTTTCTGACTTTTATAATCATAGTTTCCTGCAAGACGCTCTCATTTTCGAACACCTTATCACGACTAACAAACAAGTGAATATGTTCTAAAACTCCGTTTTTCAAGAATTTCTGGCGAAATTTTTTGAAATATGCTCCCGAAGTCCAAGAGCGAGGAATGATATATACTAATTCGCCATTTGGACACAAATCAAACATTCCCATAGCAGCAAAAAGAAAATACAGATTGGGTGCACCATAACAAATATCAGGCATTGCTTTAGCCTCTGGAGCGTCTTTTGCTATCTTCATATAAGGCGGATTACCGATTACCATATCGTATTTAAGAGGATTGGGCTCAGCCCCAAGCATTCCATTGTACTCTAACACTTGACTCAAAATATAGTTATCTTCTCGTATTTCATAGTCAACTCTTAATGTAGAATACTGACAAACCCACTGAAGATTTGCTCTCAACAACTCAATGATTTGAGGATCGTTTCATAACATACCAAGTGTATATACCGTAGCTGCGGTGTCTTTTGTAATTTTTCAATTAGCGCAACAGACAATATGCCAGAGCCAGCGCCGGCGTCAAGAATATGAAGCTGCTCTTTATTTACAGGCACTTCAAATAACTCAGCCATAAATACAGCAGTTTCTTTGCTTGTAAAAAACTGTCCGTATTTTTTTCGCTGAGACTTCGGCATCTGTTCAATATATTTCTTCGTAGTTTCAAGGGCAAAATCAAGCAGGCTCATTTTCTATAAACTCCATTACATCACCAATATCACAGGCCAACACAGAACATATCTTACACAAACTTCCAGTGACACAAATTCATTGCGGCTCATTTTAGCAAGAACATTAAAGCTGACTCCTGCCGCATTCTTCAAATCAGTTCGATTCATTTTCTCATCAATTAGCAGTTTCCATAGTTTATCATAACTAACAGTCATTTCATTACCCCATTCGTAAGGATAAGTATATTATAGCACAAATCAAACGAAAATTCAAGTTTAACTCACGCTTATATGAGTAGTTCTCAAATTAAATCAAAAAAATAGCGGATGGCAAGTCACCATCCGCTATTGCATTAACTGTAGATTAGTTCTGCATTTACAATCTCCGCCACTCTATTGCGAATGTTGTTCATCCTGCAAACCTATTCCATTTGATTTTCTGCCTTTAGCTGCTCGGTCACACCCTCACGCTCCGTCATTTGTTCTACCAGCCGAAGAAACATATCTTCAGCCTGCTTGTCGATATCCGCAAGATAACTGTCCAGCTTGCCGCTTGTGAGCAGGTTGGTGTAAAGCACCTTGCGGTGCTGTTTGAGATAGCGCAGATGCCGCTGTCCCCATACTCCAATAGGCTTGTTTTCTTTTTCAGTGGGTAAGGACAGACAGGGGAGAAGATAATCTCCCTGCCGTACATAAGCGCCGCCCACTTCTTCAAAAATCGTCTTTGCCATTGTTTTTTCCTACCTTTCGTAATCTTTATTTTTAGAGCGTTTTCCACGCTCCGGTGACTGTTGTTCACGAGCCGAAATCGGCTCATAATAAATACTTTTTTCCTGCTTTTTGAATTTTTCAAGAATACCGCTGATAAACTCCTTGACCTTTTGCGGCGCAATCTTTAACGCCTCAAGGTACGGTCTGCACTTTTCGGTCAATTCCCGCAGCGCAGTTCTTAGCTTTGAAATCTCGCTTTGCAGCGACCATATTTGACGGGACAGTCTACCATTTTCCTCTCTCAATCGCTGCGCTTCAGATTCCGCCGAGTAACTGCGCTTTGCCAGCGTTGTCAGCTTTTCGTAGTCCTCAGCCGATACCGTGTATTTGCCCGTGAAGGACTTTTGCCGGAGCTATCAATCTCCGCAAAGGTCATAAACGCCTTGTGATTATCGTTATAGCGGCTTGCTCAGCAACAATTCTCTGTTCAATATCTGCCAGCCTTTTTTCGTCCTGCTGGATTTTATACCCCAGCGAAGTCAGGTTTTCTGCAGTACTGCCTCGCTCGCCACGGTCAAAGCCCTCAAATCCTGCGTCCTTCATATATTCGTAAAATTTATCCTGTAAAATGCTGTACGAGGTGTGATAGACAGGTTTCCCGTTGCTATTCAATATGGGATTCCCGTTTTCGTCCAGCGCTTTTTCCGATTTCCATTTCTTTGAATGGCTGACCTGATGAATTACCTCTTTCACTGTTCCCACCAGCGCCGGATCTTTACAGCGCTTCGACCAGCGCACCTCTTTGTCCACTACAGGCAGCGCCATAATGTGCAGATGATAGTGATAAACCGGCTTTTCGTACTTTTCGGTCATAGCGATATTCAGTTCGTCAGCGTGCATAACTGCGGAAATAATATTGTCTTTCCCATATAACTTCTCTGCAAAATGGAACGCTTCTTCATAGAAACGGCAGGCGAAATCATAACCGCCGTTTTTCTCGAAGTAGTCGGTATTCACATCCAATATCATCTCATTAAAGACCGTTGCATCCGCTTTCAGCCCCTTTAAGGATACCGTTCCGTCGGCAATCAGCCTGTCCAGATGTTCGTTGTAGGTCAGCTCGCCGCAGCTTTGAAAGTGAACATTCATCGGCGTGCGGGACAGATCAACATTCATATTTTCATAGCTTTCATTTTTTCTCTCGATGTGCCGTTCAAACTTTCCGACGCTCTCTCTCGTTCGCTTTTCCACACGGGCAACACTGAAATCTCCATTCGGCATTCGTATCCCTCCCTTCGTTTTGCGATACTGTGGGGCAGCACAGTTACGCACCTTTTTCAAAGTGCGTAACCCACTATGACACTTTCAACCTGACGGTTGCAAAGATGTCGTGGGCTCTCCGAGGGGCAAGGGCTGTCCTTTGAAAAGGACACCCTTGCAACCCCGTCTAAACTTTATTACTTCCCGAAAAAGGAACATTGCAAGGTTGCAGGTGTGCCAGCTTTTGCAATGTTGCAACCTTGAAAAGCTTCACTCTGTTTTTTCGGGAAGCTGCCAGTACCACTGATTGCCTTCTTTAACCGATTGAACATTCAGCGCTTTCTTCGCCTCGTCCAGCACACGCTTGGAGATACCCGCCGCCTGTGCTTTCTTCACCAATTCTTTCTGAGGGTATTTGCCCTTTGAAAGATATTCAAGGATAAGGTTTTCCGCCTGTTCGGATTTCTTTTCTCTCGGAATCCCACTGAGTAAATCGTCCACCGATATATCGTAATGTCCAAGCCAGCGAAATCCGTTTTCCCTGTCCAGCTCAAAAGCAATCGCTTCACCTTCGGGCGCAAGGGAAGACTTGTCCTGCACCATCACTCTGACCTGCGGATTGTCTTTGATTCTTCCAACAATCAGAACGCTTCTTGCAGAAGCCTGAAAGTCAATCGAGCCAAGCCCACGGTAAGACGACTTGTTTCCGCTGCCCTTGTTCATATGACCAACCAACAGAATAGCGCAGTCATATTTTTCTGCGATTCGTCCGAGCTGTGCCATCACATTACGGACTTCATTGGCGTTGTTCATATTGATATTCGCCCCCACATACGCCTGAATCGGATCAAGGATTACCACCCTTGCGCCAACCTCTATGATTGCTTTTTCAATGCGATCATCCAGCATACTGAGCGCCGCCTCCGATTCGTCTATCACTTTGATTTGCGTACAGTCCGCCTCAGCGGATTCCAGTCTCGGCTTGATGGTATCTTCCAGCCGTCCTCAGCAGTTTGATAGATAATCTTAACAGGCTCACGCTCGGTATCGTCATAGGGCAGTTGCTTCTCCCTTTGAGAGAAGCGCCGCCATCTTAACGCCAAAGTTGTTTTGCCCTCGCCGGGATCGCCCTGAATGATTGTGATTTTCCCATATGGATATATGGATACCAGAGCCAATTTACTTCCTTGCTTTGGACTTCATCCATACTGATGATTTTAAGTTCAGCCATTCATACCACCGCCTTCCAGAAGAAAAGCATTGATATTTCCGTTTTGATTGGTTATACTGTAATTAGTTACATGGAGTGACTGCCTATCATCTGCGCCAACAGATGTGTTTCGGGCGGTCATTTCTTTTTGCTGATCCATCCTGTTCTTCTCCTTTCAGACCACCGAGGATAACTGTTATCAGTTCAATCACATTCAACAGTTCATCGTTTACGTCGTTCCCTGCTTCAATTCTTCGTAACTCTGTAAGAACAGCGGCAAGTTCCTTGTGAAGTGACTTAAATACTCTCGGATTACCCTGCACCACCACATCTTGATTGAGGCAGCGGCGGTAACAGTATTCCTGTTTCGGCAATCCCGATAAGGCAACTGCTTTGTTAATGAGTTCATTTTCTTCAGGCGATACCCGAAACCCTACTGTAATATTCCTCCAACGGTTTTTGTTATCTCTGTTCTTAGCTGACATTTTCAAAATCTCCTTTCCCTAAATCATCTATCTATCTGCCATTTCCGTCTGCTTGGACGGAAACAGGTGTGCGTACTGATAAGTGATGTCAATGCTTTCGTGTCCTACACGGTCTGCAATCGCTACCGCCGAAAATCCCATATCAATCAGCAAACTTATATGGCTGTGACGCAAATCGTGAATCCGTATGCGTTTCACACCTGCGGCTTCCGCCCCTCTGTCCATCTCGTGATGGAGATAGCTTTTTGTTACCGTAAAGATACGGTCTTTCTTTTTCAAGCCGTAGAGCATACCGAGATATTCCTCATTTCCTCACAGAGAAAATGCGGCATTTTAATCGTGCGGTTGCTTTTCTTTGTTTTCGGTGTGGTAATCACATCTTCGCCGTGTAAACGCTGATAGGATTTGTTAATCGTGACCGTTTCTTTATCAAAGTTGAAATCTGCGGCGGTTAAGGCTAATAATTCGCCCTCACGAATGCCGCACCAGTAGAGCATTTCAAAAGCGTAAAAGGAAACAGGTTTATCCATCATTTCATAGGAAAATTTCTTATATTCTTCCTTTGTCCAAAACAGCATTTCCTTGTGTTCCTCACTCCCCATATTTCCCACCTTTGCGGCAGGATTGGAACGAAGTTCATAATAGCGTACAGCGTGATTGAAGATAGCCGACAACTGATTGTGCAGCGTTTTCAGATAGGTCTGTGAGTACGGTTTCTTCTTCTCGTCACGGTAAGCAGCATTTCATTCTGCCAAGTGATAATTTCTTTTGTGGAAATCTCGCTGATTTTCAACTTGCCGAAATAAGGTAGTATCTTTGTACGAATGATATGCTCCTTTGTCAGCCAAGTGTTTTCTTTCAGACGGTTTTTCACATCGTTGATATACAACTCCGTAAAGGCTTCAAAGCTCATATCGAGGTCAGACGAATTTTGGAGTTGAAACATTCGCTCCCATTCCTGCGCTTCTTTCTTTGTGGCGAAACCCCGCTTACATTTCTGCTTGCGTTCGCCTTTCCAATTCACATACCTTGCCATCACATACCAAGTTCCGTTGTCCTCATTTTTGAATACTGGCATTATTTATTCTCCTTTCCTGCTCCATAGAGCCTTTCATAAAAATACTGGCGGTTTACACGCCCTGCAATCGTAATAAATCCCTGTGCTTTCAGTTCCTCGTTCAGCTTTCTGATGAGCTTATAAGCATAGGGCTTTGATACGCTTAGTTCCTGTGCCACATCATCGGCACGAATAAATTTGTTTTCCATATCATCAGTCCTTTCATTAAATTTTCAAGTTGCCGTTCTCCCCGAATATCGTTCCTGCCCCCATTTCAGCGTCGTTATCTCGCTCGCTCTTGAACAAATCAAAAGGTCTTGGCGAAGTATCCTACTCGGACGGTCATTCAGTTTTTATTAAGCATATTTGCTTAGTGTTTTCTATTATACTAAGCAGATATGCTTGTGTCAAGAGGTCTTTGAGAAAATATTAAACTTTTTTGTTTCGTTTTCTCTTGACAATCCCTAAACATATCTGCTATACTGATTGCAGTACATAAACAAGGAGTGTAAACACTATGGCTATTGGCGAAAGAATACATTTTTTCAGAATTTTGCGTGGTATGACGCAAATATCTTGGTACGGCTGTCGGCTTTCCCGAACGGAGCGCAGATGTGCGTCTGGCACAGTACGAAACTGGCTCCCGTAAACCAAAAGCAGACTTAACGGCTGCATTGGCACAAGTGCTTGAGGTTTCGCCGCAAGCTCTCGATGTTCCCGACATTGACAGCTATATCGGTCTTATGCACACCCTATTTACCCTTGAAGATATTTACGGTCTTACCGTCAGTGAAGCAGACGGGGAAATCTGTCTGAAAGTCAACAAGGACAAAGGTAAGGACGCTGCCGAGTTTTCAAAAATGCTCTATGCTTGGAAAGAACAGGCGGACAAGCTATCTTCCGAGGAAATCAGCAGGGAAGAATACGACAACTGGCGTTATTACTATCCGAAGTTCGATACCACACAAATCTGGGCGAAAGTTCCGTCACAGGAGCTTAGCGATGCCTTAGTCGAAGCTTTTAAGGACAAGCTGAAAGAGTAATCTATCAGGGAGCTACCGCTATGATAATTCAAGAAATAGACGAAAACAAAAAAGCGATATCTGCATTTACTTCTTCTTGCCGATGAGCAAGAAGATATGGTAGACCGATATTTAGAGCGTGGCACAATGTATGTACTGGACGATAACGGAGTCAAGGCTGAATGCATTGTCACCGATGAGGGCAACGGTGTACTGGAAATCAAGAACATTGCTACATTGCCCGACTATCAAAAACAGGGCTATGCCCGAAAACTTATTGATTTTCTTGTTGCGAAATACTCTGAGAAATATTCGGTGCTACAAGTCGGAACCGGTGATAGTCCATTAACCATTCCTTTCTATGAAAAATGCGGCTTTATACGCTCTTATGTCGTAAAGGATTTCTTTATCGACAACTATGATCACCCGATTTTTGAGTGTGGAAAGCAGCTAATAGATATGGTATATTTACAAAAAGCGCTATAATTTTCACTTTGGCAACCTCATAAAGACGACAAAAAGCCCTTAGCTATGAGTTACTACCCACAGCTAAGGGCTTTCTAATATGGATTTATTTTGTCATACAAAACCAGCTCTAAATCATTCTGTAACCCGTAAACCACTGGATTGCAAGAATAATGGCTCTTATATGACTGTTATCAAATTGTTATCAAAAGACCTCTCGAAATGCCGTAAACCCGCATAAACACTGGTTTTTTACGACTTCTCAACTTATTCCCACTCGCTCCCTGTAAATCAATCTTAAACACATTTGTTTTATGAAATTTATCAGAGAGTATCTATAATTATTTGAATTATCAATAAAGCATACGCTATCCGATTTTTTGTTGCCATATCGTTGCCACAAGGTAGACAAATGCATTGAAATCCAATGACATTGACTAACGATATAACAGTTAAGACATTTAAACATCATTCATACCATTCGAAATCCAATCATGAAAATCATTTTTGACAACATTTGCCGTATAATACGCTCCGTTGCCCTCATCCGAATGGTATGTAAACCAACTCTTTACGTCTTTGTTAGGATTTCTTTCTTGCAGCTTGTCTATAAAATTGCTATAGCTGCAACTTGAATAAACCAGTGCTGAATTTCCTTTTTTTATTCCCTAATGAAGAAAAATTGGAGGCTCGTGTTACGGCTTTCCCCAATCCAACTTTGCTGTTGATTCCTACATCTTTACGACCGGCTTTTATGACAAGTTCTTGAGCAGTGGACATACCAATCCCTACTTTATTTCTGGTAATGAACGCTCATATAGGAGCTGGTTGAGCATTTGTCATATATGTGTTGATATAGAATGTTTTGTCTGCCAATTCAAATATATCACTTTTTTGGGGTGTAGTATAAATACCATATACACAATCACCCCTAATACCAATTTCTCTTAGATTATCATCATTTCGCAAGATTTCAATTATTTCAGATGTGAAACTGCGAATTACTTTTGAAACTTTTTCTTTATCCTCATCAGCAAACAGCGTAGAGGAATCTCGCACATCAATAAATATTGCACTAACCCAACTATAATAACCATTTGAAAAAGTAAAAAGCTGAATCTGTCGGAACCTCATTCTGTTCAATTACTTTTAACTCATTGTCGAGTATATCTTCTATTCGTTCCTTACCTTTTTTATAATCATACGATGCCATAATTGCCTCCTCAATAGATATAAATGCCTATGAGCAAAAGGACAACAAATAAAATGAATCCTATGATCGTACGTCTTAGCCCATGATTGTATGTAGCATATTTAATGGATGCAATCTCTGCATTTATATATATTTGTTCAATCAAGTCGTTTAAAAGATCTTCTTTACTCATTTCGTAGAATCGCTGATTGTAAGTCTTGCAATCACCACTTTTTCTTATTCCAGAAAAGAAGATACGAGAATTTGCATTTGCTCTTCCGATAGCTCCTTCTGAAGTTTTTGCAACCAGAACACTTCCCAAATTAAACAGCCCTAATACCATAACAAAAATGGCAAACTGCAAAAACAGACCAAATAGAATATATTACAGAATGTATTTGTTTCGATACAACTTATTACAATATCAAAGATTGCACTCAAACCTTCATTTGTTAGGATGATTGCAAGAAGAACCCCAAATGTCGCTAAAGCAATTGAGGTTTTGTTATCACAATTTGTAACAAAACCAATGTTACGATCAAGCGTTTGAGTCGCAATTTCAATTTTATATTCAAGATCTTCCTTGTTCAACATAGTTTCTGCCATAGTCTTTGCTTCTGTTGTCACTACCATATCAAATACTCTCCTCAATCCATTTATCAAAATCGGTTTCAATTATACTACAGTGATAATAATCAACACCTCCGTAATAACCAAAGGAGTGAGGGCTTATCCACGACTTATACTTCTCGTTTTCTTTGCATAAATGCTCTATAACATTATCGTAGAACAAAGGACTCATTGCGATTTCAGAAACACCGTTTCTATTTGCAACATCCGATAAATGAGCTGCATCGACTACTGCTTTTCCGATCCATATTCTATCGTTTATACCACTTCCGTTTTGACCGGCTTTTATTATTAAATCTTGACTACATCCCAAACCAATTCCTGCTCGAATTGTCGAATATCCATTATTCGATAACAACTTGTTCAACATTTTCATAAAAGAATTTATTCGATATGCGTGGCGAAAGATTTCCACCAAATCCGCTTGATATGGTGAATTATAAATGCAATAAACACAGTCACCTCTAATTCCAATTTCTCGATAATTAATGTCATCTTTTAGAATTGAAATAAGTTCAGAACTAAAACATCTAATTATTCGAGCTGTGTCTTCATTGGGTGACTGAAATATTTTACTTGAATCAACAATATCAACAAATAAAGCACCAACCAAGCCGTTATCCCATTTTCATATGTAAACGCTGAATCTGATGACGGAACAAAATCTTTTTCTACTATTTTGGTTGAAGATTTTAAAATAGATTCGATAATTTCTTTTGATTTTTTATAGTCATACATAATTTTACTTCACCTATATCGTTACTTATTGTGTGTAGATTTATAGTGTTCAATTCTATTTATAATATAAAATTAGGAGGATTGCAACTATGGATATTGTAAAAGTATTTGGAACAAACTTAAAAAAATATCGTACTGAAATGGGGCTATCTCAAGAAGCTTTTGCTGATAAATGCGGTATGCACCGTACTTATATAAGTGCTATTGAATGCTATCGCAGAAGTATTTCTCTAGAAAATATACAAAGAATCGCAGATGCTCTTGGTATAGAAACTTATAAACTTTTTATTGAAAGCGGGGACTAATCAATGATATTCACACTTGAAGATTTTATTAGAGAGTTCACCAAAATAAAAAGGAATGGGCTGGATACAGACTCACAGATCAGGTCCGACAGGAATAGGCAAGACACTGGAAGATTTATTAGGAATTCCTGAAAACAATCTTGATCAACCTGATTTCGGTGATTATGAACTAAAATCAGGTAGAATTGATTCCCCAACTATGCTTACAATGTTTACACGTGCCCCTCAGCCTGCAAAAGCGAATACATATCTTCGTGAAAAATATGGATATTCTAGTAGCGTTTATGATAATGATGAGAAAGTACTTCACTCTACTCTGTCTGCCAATAGGTTTACTCCAATTGCCAATACGGGCAATATGTTAAGGATTCATTGTAGGCCTGATGGAATCTACATTGAGTCTCAAGATGTAATAGAAAGATATTTTTTGGTCAAGAGAAGCCTTGAGAAAAACGCTTTGAGAAAAAATATAAAAATAAATTTGTATAATGCTAAAGCACTAACTAGAGGCACAGGTTCTAACGAAGAATTTCATTTTATCGAAGCGTATGAGTCTCTGGTTTCGACTATGATGCTTTTATCACACTACTTGAAACTGGTAAAATCTATGTTGATTTACGAATTGGTCAGTACCATAATGGTAAAAATAAAGGAAAGACTCACGATCATGGTACTGGATTTAGAATTCGTGAAATAGATCAACCTTTGCTGTTTAAAGTACAAAACAGAATTGTTTGATAACATGCGCTGTACGAAAGTGCAGCGCACTATTTTTTTCTCAACACTACTATGTGTTCGTTAGTCATTGTCGATGATTTTACCCCACTCTCATTAGTAGGTGAATTTAGCAAAGGCATAACTTTATTAATAATATTTCTGTCAATAGTGTAAATATGTTCAAGGTTATATTCATTAGCAATTTCAGATATGATCTGGTCTGTTAAAAGAAGTTCCCCTTTAACGGTTCTATTACCAACCACCCAAAATTGATATCCACCTGACTTGGTTTTATTAGATATAGCAGCAATAGAATTACACAAGTCCAGATAAAAGCTATACACATCACCAGCTCGTTCCAAATCAACATCCTTAATTCGTTCAAGAGATGTTCTTAAGGTAACACTTGGTATAGTATACTCAAAACCATTTCTATACTTATTTCCACCCATCAATGTTTTATCTATACCCATAATTTCTCTTTCAGACAAATCAAAGAGATCCAGCCATTGTAAAGACAACCTGCTATATTCACCATACGCTACAGTTGTTCTACTGTCTCCGTAAGGTGGCGAAGTTACAACCAAGTCTACCGAATTATCCGGAACATCCTCTAGTGATGTTGCATTGTTGTTGAATATTGAAACCGTCGAATTACTTCCAATATCAGTACAAGCTTCATCAAAAGAATTCATTTTTTCAATATTACGGTTTAAAATAGTTGTAAATTCTTTTTATGACATCTGGTTCAAATTTATCAACCTTATTTGCCGGCATACGAAACATTTTGAATTCACCATTGCGTCTGTTTGAAACAAATCGTATTGTTTCGCTAAATGCAACGAATACAAAATCACGTATATCCTTATTAGTAATTTTATTTATTTTCCCTTTTATCAAAGACAATAGCAAAATTTACACGAGGTTTAAACCAGTATCCGAATATTCTTAAATTCTGGTATTTTTATATTGATATAATTATCCTGTGTGTATTTATGTAAATACTTTGGTGCTTCAGCGCCCCATCCATTTTTAGCTGTCAAATCCAGATTATAAACACATCGCATTATTTCATCTGCACCATTAATTTGAAGCGCAAATTGATTATAAACATTCTCTATTCGGTTATATAACGCCTGTGCCGATTGTTGCAATTGAGTTATATCTAAGCAAGTAGTTTTAACTTTACTTAAAAACAAAGCCAAAGGATTTATATCATTACCATAAATATTTTTTATTCCGGCAAGCATCCCCTCGACCAATACAGTTCCTGAACCCATGAAAGGATCAAAAACTGTTTCTACAGTTTGTACATCCTTCACCAATTTTATTATATTGCGACTAATAGGACAAACCATCATTGCAGGATAGTTGTGAATACCGTGCGTATATTCTCTAACATCATTATCTTTGAAATCCCAGTAATCATTTGGTAAAGAGGACAATGCCGATATTAATTTTTTATCCTCTTGAGTAAGTGCTTTTTTGTTTGTATCGTTTTGAATCATTTTAACAGTATCCCCTTGAAGTTTAGGTATTTCTCCTTCGTGAGTTTTAATCTCAACTGTACAAATAGTATCATTATGCCATCCACCATGAGGAACAAGTAAAATCCTTTCAATTTCAAAGCCGTACTTATACCCTATGCCACCACTATTCCAGCCAAACGTTATTACTTTTCCGCCTATCTTTACAATACGGGATATTTCGCGTTTATGATTTCCCCAAAAAGAAGCTTTAGTAGTGTCCCATGTCACATTGTAGCCGACATTATTGTAGCATTCACTAACTTGCCTTGGGGAATATGGAGGATCATATAAAACACCATCAACTGAATCACAGTCAAACATTTTCATAAAATCTAAAGCATCCATATGATAGTCTGTGTCAAATTCCAAACTAAGATCATTTGTAATGGTGGCAAGTTTGTTTTGATTTGCAAATGGATCAATCCATAACCCGTCGGTTAACTCTTCTGTTATCAAAGCATGTATAGGCTTAATGTCAAATGTATTTTTGTTTGGCATAGCCCACACTCGTTCAATGGAAATGTTTGTATTAACACGATTGCTTTTGCTTGTTACTTTTTTTCTTGCATCCGCTGGTTTTTCTGCATTTTCAGGGATTGTCCACACATTGCCTACACGTTGAGCACCAACTATACGTCCTTCGTTACAAAGCACCTGTACTCGTCTTGGTGTCATATCCCATTTTTCTGCTATTTGAGCAACACTTAAATAGTTCATACAAACCTCCACAATTTGATATCTTTATTATATACCGAAACGCGAATAAAAGCAAGGAGCATTTGCAACAATAAACATAAAAGAGGCAAGTATTTCTCCCTACCTCCATAATACTTACGCTGTGTAAATCAATTCTGAATTTACAATTTCTGTTGCACGATTACGAATATTGTTCATTCTCTGTACCCATAGCATTTGGTCGGTTGCTTTGAGTTCTTCGGTTATATTTTCTTTTTCAGCAAGTTCTTTTACCAGCCGGAGAAACATAGCGGTTGCCTGTTGCTCGATGTCATCAAGGTATGTGACAAGTTTGCCTGAAGTCATTAGGTTAGCATAAAGTACACGATGATTTTCTCGCAAAAATCGCTTGTGTCGCATAGACCATACGCCGATATTTGCTTGTTTTTCTTCTTTGGGCAGTTTCAAATCGGGGAGAAGATAATCCCCAACTTGTGTGTAAGTACCACCCATTTGTTCAAAAATTGTCTTTGCCATTATTTGTTTTCCTCCAAAAAATTATTTATCTTGAACGTGGATCGTCACGCTTGCGACCTTTAACATTCCTTGCTCGTTCAAGTAAATCGTCAATTTGTTTGTGTCCGAATACCTTGCGGAGCATGAATAGTCTTTGTTTTCTGCTCTCAGCCTTGTATTCTCTTCAGTAAGTTTATCATTGATTTTTTCAAGTCTTTCATTAGCACGATACAGGTTTCCGTTTGTGATGTTCAATCTGTGATAACTGT
>ENA-OQCX01000208-OQCX01000208.1-human-gut-metagenome-genome-assembly--contig:-NODE-208-length-30997-cov-6.095659_pt1 | contig 30997 bp, 33 predicted proteins | sample MGYA00242762_ERZ504587 | MGnify/ENA primary metagenome ERZ504587 (study PRJEB26092, sample SAMD00036337) | human gut metagenome | host: Homo sapiens | study: EMG produced TPA metagenomics assembly of...
CGTCCGGTAATCTTCAATGAGATAAGGGAACATGCTGATGCGGTACTGTTGTAACTTGGTGGCTGGGAAGTGAGGCCGGCAATGCCATATGCAATGTGTTGTGGGGAGAGTAATAATCCTTCGGCTAAATTGCCCATGACATTTCCTGCACACGTAGGACAGATCCCATTTATTATCAGAATAAGAGCACCGGCCGCCCTACCGCATTGAAACAGACCTATAAGGCATCTTATATCGATGCTTCCACTGAGCCTGCCTATCCTTTCGGATATGGGCTTTCGTACACGGATTTTGGATATTCTGATTTGAAACTGCTGCCGGGCAAGGCTGCAGGCGTCCATACGGAGGTGTCGGTAAAAGTGACTAATACCGGTAAGTGTGCAGGAGAGGAAGTAGTTCAATTGTATGTGCAGGATAAGGTAGCCTCTGTTACGCGTCCGATAAAGGAATTGAAGGGCTTCAGGAAAATTCATCTGAATGTGGGTGAAAGCAAAACTGTAGCTTTTCAGATAACTGACGATGCACTGGGATTCTATGACAATGAGATGAATTATATGGTAGAACCTGGTGATTTCGTCTTTATGGTGGGTGGCAGTAGTGATGATGTACAGCAGATTACCTATAACTTGAAAGAATAGGATTCTTACCCTATAAATGAAAAGCAAGGCTGTCTGGAATCATATCCGGACAGCCTTGCTTTTCTGTTTTAGTTGGTTATCACATTCGTGAAATACTCTTTGAACAGTTTTTCTGCCCGTTCCAGTTGTTCCGGAGTATTTTCCTTCACTTCTTTCAATTTGTAATCCCATCCCATGGCTTCGTATTTGTGAACACCCAGACGGTGATAAGGAAGTATTTCCACCCGTTGTATCTGCTGGTATTTGCCAAGACTTTCACCCAGCAGGCGGGTGTCTTCTTCCGAATCGCTGTAACCGGGGACCAGTACATAGCGCAGCCAGAAGGGGTGTTCATGTTCTTCGAGCCAGGCAGCGGTGCGGAGTGTCTGTTCGTTGCTTCGTCCCGTCAGCGTACGGTGGCGTTCGGGATTGAATTGCTTGATGTCCAGCAGCACGAGGTCAGTCAGACTAAAGAGCTCTTCCACCTTTTCATTCCAGATGCCTCCGTTACTGTCCAGACAGATATGGATGCCGTTCGCCTTCAGCTCCTTGAAAAGAGGAATCAGCGCTTCTGCTTGCAGGGTAGGCTCACCGCCGGAGAAAGTAATACCTCCTTTCTTCCCGAAGAATGCCTTTTGGCTGATAGCCATTTGCAGAATCTCTTCCGGAGTGGTGGGAGTGCCTCCTTTTACATCAATCGTATCCGGATTGGCACAATACAGACAACGGAATGGACATCCTTGCAGGAAAACGACGAGCCGGAGACCCGGCCCGTCGAATGTTCCCATACTTTCGTAGGAGTGTACATTTATCATATTACATTCTTTCGTGGAATGAACGGCTGATGACTTCCAACTGATGCTCGCGGCTCAACTTCACGAAGTTCACGGCATAGCCGGAAACGCGGATGGTGAGTTGCGGATACTTTTCAGGATGTTCCATGGCATCTTCCAGCATTTCGCGGTTCAGTACGTTTACGTTCAAATGGTGGGCACCTTTGGTGAAGTAGCCGTCCATCATGGTTACCAGGTTCTCTACACGTTCTTCCGGTGTCGGGCCCAGTGATTTAGGAACAATGGAGAACGTATTGCTGATGCCGTCCTGCGAGTCGCGGTAGCGCAATTTGGCTACGGAGCTCAAGGAAGCGATGGCACCGTTCTTGTCACGTCCGTGCATTGGGTTGGCACCCGGAGCAAAGGCAACACCTTTGGCGCGTCCGTCCGGAGTGGCACCGGTCTTCTTGCCGTACATCACGTTGGAGGTGATAGTCAGCAAGGAAAGGGTGGGACGGGCATTCTTGTAGACAGGCAGCTTTTTCAGTTCTTCGCTGAAATAGTAAACGAGGTCTACTCCCAGGTGGTCCACACGGTCGTCATTATTGCCGAAGCAGGGGAATGAGCCTTCAGTGTCGAAACCTTCGGTCAGGCCGATTTCGTTGCGGCGTGCAGTGACTTTGGCATATTTGATGGCGGACAGTGAGTCTATGGCGATGGAAAGGCCGGCAACACCGTATGCCAGATTGATGCGTGGGTTGGTATCGATGAATGCCATCTGGGCCTTCTCATAATAATACTTATCATGCATGTAGTGGATGATATTCATGGCCTCGTTGTAGACACGGGCTATTTCAGTCAGTACCTTCTTGTAGTTGGCCATAACTTCCTCAAACTTCAGTGTCTCGCCGGTCAATACGGGAATACCTTTCACCATGACAGTTCCGGTGTTTTCGCAACGGCCACCGTTGATGGCAAGCAGCAGGGCCTTGGCAAGGTTGGCACGTGCGCCGAAGAACTGGATTTGCTTGCCGATGGCTTGGTAGGATACACAGCAGGCAATGCCGTAATCGTCGCAGTTGCGCACTTCGCGCATCAGGTTGTCGTTTTCGTACTGGATGGAGCTGGTATCTACGGAAACTTTGGCGCAGAAATCCTTGAAGCTTCCGGCAGTTCGGGACTCCACAGTACGGTCAAGTTTGGTTCCGGAGAAGGACCGAGGTTGTATAGCGTCTGCAAGAAGCGGAAAGAAGTCTTGGTGACTTTCACGCGTCCGTCATTGAAGCGTCCTCCGATGGCTTCGGTCACCCAAGTCGGGTCACCGGCAAAGATATCATTGTACGACTGCATACGCAGATGGCGTACCATGCGCAGCTTGATGACGAACTGGTCTATCAGTCTTGCGCAAACGTCTCATTGATTTTTCCGTGAGCCAGATCGTATTCAATGAATATATCGAGGAACGAAGATACGTTACCCAATGACATGGCAGCACCGTCTTGCTCTTTGATGGCAGCAAGATATGCCATGTATACCCATTGCACGGCCTCTTGAGCTGATGTAGCCGGATGGCTGAGGTCGAGTCCGTAATATTCGCCCATAACCTTGATGTCCTTCAAAGCTTTGATTTGTTCCGCCACTTCTTCGCGTAGACGGATGCGTGCTTCGGTCATCGGGCCGGTGAGGTTGCGCAAGTCCTCCTGCTTGGCTTCAATCAGACGGTCGATGCCGTAGAGAGCCAATCGGCGGTAGTCGCCGATGATACGTCCGCGGGCATAGTTGTCGGGCAATCCGGTAAGGAATCCCAGTGAGCGGAAGGAACGGATTTCTTCGGTATATACATCGAATACGCCGTCGTTATGTGTTTTGCGGTAATGGGTGAAGATGTCTTTTACTTTATCGTCCACTTCCACTCCGTTTTCACGGCATGCTTTTGCTACCACGTTGATGCCTCCGAAAGGTTTGATGGATCGTTTCAACAGTTCATCAGTCTGCAAACCGACAATAAGTTCATTGTCCTTATCAATATACCCGGCTTTATGAGAAGTGATGGTAGATACGGTGGTATTGTCCAGTGAACGGACGCCATTGTTGTTCCTTTCTTCTTCGAGAGCCTTCAGACAGATGTCCCAGATACGTTTGGTACGTTCGGTAGGTCCCTGCAAGAAAGATGCATCCCCGGTATAGGGTGCGATGTTTTTACTGACGAAATCACTGACATTGATTTCTTTATTCCAAAGCCCATTGGTAAAGGTTTTGTTCAATTCCATAAAATTTGTTTTTGTTAGTAGGTTAGATAATGTTATCCTTTAGAGCGCACAAAAATACTGAATAAATTCCGTAATTTTATAAGAGATACTTCTCTTTTTATGTTGAACAGCATAAAATAACTATTATTAGGTAGTGAATGTCCGGGGGAGTAGAGATGTTAATACTTTCTTTATATGTGGTTTATGAATTGAAACAAGAACCGAATAATAATCTGCATTATTTACAAATGATGTAGGTTTAAGGAACAGTCGTATTCTGAACCTAATTCAGTCGTATAGTGAATGCCATTCAGTCGTATACTGAATAGGGTTCAATCGTATACTGAATGTGGTTCTTTGTAAATATACTGATAGCCAGTAAGTTATAAAACTCTGTCTTGCCCTTGATAAATTTCAACAAATAGCCTAAATGCCGTTATGTTCGTTCCGTAGTGGGTATAAACAAGAATTTTGGTATAATTGCTCTGTTTTTGTGCAGAAAAGTTTGTAGAATAAAAAATGATTTGTATCTTTGCACCGCTTTAAAAGAAAAGCACTTCTGAAAAAGAAGTTTTGGAGAGGTGGCAGAGTGGTCGATTGCGGCGGTCTTGAAAACCGTTGTGCTGCGAGGCACCCGGGGTTCGAATCCCTGTCTCTCCGCAGAACCTACTGGACAAAAGAGGACAGTAAGAGGACAAAAACCTACAAATCAGCGATTTGTAGGTTTTTTTATTGCCTATAAGTCTTGTTTCCAAGACAACAAAAGGACTATAAAAGACATAGTTTCGTTACTAAATCGTTACCTATTCCCTACCGGACAAAAACGGTAACGATTTGTCCGAAAATGACCGCAGGAAGTCCGAATTTGTCCACCGTCTAAATATCTCACATTTAAAGTGTTATCATTAGTTTTGTAACTTAAAAAATGTGAGGTTATGAAGAGTACATTCAAAGTCCTTTTCTATTTAAAGAAAGGGTCTGAAAAGAAGAACGGCGAGGTTATGATTATGGCAAGAATTACCATTGACGGTAAGTTATGCCAGTTTAGTACGAAACAAAGCATCCTGCCCGAAAACTGGAATATAGCAGCGGGTAAAGCTAAAGGTAAAGATGCAGGCAAAATAAATGCCTTATTAGAGGATATAAAAGCATCCCTGAATAATATCTACCACGAACAGCAACGGCGTGATAACTATGTGACAGCCGAAAAGGTGAAAAATGAATTTTTGGGACACAGTGAAAAACACGAAACCGTTTTAAACCTTTTCAAAAAGCACAATGACGATGTTAAGCAGTTGGTCGGCATATCTAAGACGATTGCCACCTATCGTAAATATGAAGTGACCCGCCGCCACCTTGCCGAGTTTATCCAAAGCAAATACAATATATCGGATATTGCTATCAATGAAATTACCCCGATGTTTATTACAGACTTCGAGTTGTATTTGCGTACTACCTGTAAATGTGGTTATAATACGACTGCCAAGTTTATGCAGTTCTTCAAACGCATTATCTTGATAGCCCGTAATAACGGCATCCTGATAGGCGACCCGTTCGCCAATTATAAAATCCGTTTGGAGAAAGTAGATAGGGGGTATTTATCAGAGGATGAAATTAAAATCATCCTTAAAAAGAAGATGGTTTCCGAACGGTTGGAAACGTCAGGGACTTGTTTATCTTTTCCTGTTTCACTGGTTTGGCTTATGTTGATGTCGCCAACCTTACCCAAGAGAATATACGCAAATCATTTGACGGCAAGTTATGGATAATCACCAAACGCCAAAAGACCAATACGGACGTAAATGTTCCTTTGCTGGATATTCCTAAAATGATATTGAAGAAATATAAAGGCAAGCTGCCGAACGGTAAGGTACTTCCGGTAATCAGCAATCAAAAACTTAATGCGTATTTGAAAGAAATAGCGGACGTTTGCGGGATTAAAAAGAACTTGACATTTCATCTTGCAAAACATAACATATTTTCTATCTAGTTGAAATATAGATAGTTATTACTTGTTCTACGGATGATAGGTAACGTTTTAGAAACGAGCGAATAGCTATATTTAGTTCTCTTTTGCATCATTCAAAGAACGATATTTTCAATGCAAATATACGTTTTACGTATAACAAAGACAAGCTTTTCCGGTTTCAATTGGTTTAAAATTAACCATCAGGAGGCCAATTTCACTCAAGTACACAGAAAAAGTTTTCTTTTCCCTAGTTAGCCTCTCTCTTTTATGAATTAGCCAAAGAAGTTAGATGGCGAATGAGAGATTTCATTCACCTACAACTTTTTGATATATTAGGAGTAAATTTTCACTTATGGGGCTTAAAAAGGCTATTTTTTATTCTATATTTCACTGTTTTTTTACTTCTATTTTATAAAAGGAAAAAAAGGAAATAAATGGCAAATGATAGATCTAAAATGATAATTGGTTTTCATTACAAATTGCTTTTATATGCAAAATAATTTGCTATTTTATTAATATTATGAGAACATTTCGTTTAGGGATAGCTGGTGGAAAAGTTTTGTCTCGTGCCTGTTTTTCACTGCTCGTCATCAGTAATATTTACTTTTCTTCTTGTGAGGATGATTTGGATCGGGGGCGTATTTCCGCAAACATATTTTTTACTCCTGAAATACGTGCTTACTGGGATCTATTGATCCGTTCCATGGCCAGCACAGAGGTACCACAGGATAGTGTCGCTTCTTTACAAGGTGGTTATCCTCTCTTTTTATCTTTACACCTTATATACCGCAGTATTACCGTTCCTTCAATAGTCAGAGAGGAGGAGGCAACGGGTCGGAAGACTCGTGTCACGTCTGTAACGACAAACAATATACACGATTATTTTAGGGTACTGGCTTATGCTTACACAAGTAGGTGGAGCGAGAACCAGCCCTGAGCTATTTCTACAATGCTATTGCCAGCAAGTCCCCGGTAGCAACTATACGCTTTCGTCTGAAGCAAGAGTACATAATGAACTGAAACTCTCTTTTGGAGAGTTCATAGTCTTTTGACTAAGGGCGTATAATCCGGGAAAATACAAATTGTATATTTAAAAAAAGTATAATGTCTCTGTAGGAAATATTCCTTTTATATGTGGAATTATTCCACATATGTGTTGTTCTATTCCACATGCAACTCTGTTGTTGTTAGATAATAATTATCTGATTACAAATGTATTACACTCTATTAATCTTTGCGTAACGTTTTGGCATACGTTTTATTCTATGATTTAATGCGGAATAGAAAATAGATATTAATTATACAATAAGATATAAATAATAATATTTGGCACTTATATACGACCTGACACCAATTAGTTAGGTCATAACAAAAAGTTATAGCCCGAAGAATCCGGGCTTTTTTATAAACAATTAAAATTAAAGGTTATGGAAAAGAAAGAAGAAAAGAAGGTTTCAACAAGTGAGAAATTGGTTGCATTACAAATTGCAAAAGAAATGGGAGGTTTTGATATTATGATAACTTTAAATGAAGAAAAGTACATCTCTGCTTTAACTAAAAGAGCAGAGATGATTCTTAAATGGGCTAGTCTTGATTTATTAGTATAAGAATATCACTAGCTTTTTCTTTGATATTTTCCAATATATCTCCACATGACAGTCGGATGGAAGTATATTTTTGTTCTATATTATCAACTACCCAAACAATTTGTTCTACAGGAACTAATATACTTCCATCATCTAATTTTGTAAGCTTAATAAATTTGCTCATTTTTTGTCGTTTTTAAAGGTTAATATTATCTGCAAATGTACTGTTTATAGTTTATAAGCAGTACATTGCTCTATATGTTGTATAAGGATGTTTTTTAGCATCCTTGCGAAAAACTTCCATGAAAATATATTGCAATTTCCTTGCATATATCGTTGAATTTTAGTATATTTCGGTAACTAAAAAAGAGACATTATGAAAGGCGAAAGTTTATACACAGTATTCTCAAAAGCTTTATCAAGTGAAAAGAAAGCTATTAAGTACTTTGAGAAAATGAGATGGGACGGCAAGGTTGTATCACCATTCGACGCAACATCTAAGGTGTACAAATGTGGTAATGGGAAATACAAATGCAAGAATACTGGACGATACTTTGATGTAAAAACAGGTACTCCATTTGCAAATACCAAGTTGCCTATGAAAAAATGGTTACTTGCAATATTCTTATTTCAAGCTGATAATGGCTGTATTTCTTCATGCCAATTAGCTCGTTTTTTAGAAATAACTCAAAAGTCGGCATGGTATATGCTTATGAAGATTAGAGAGTTTACAACTAAAGCTAATGCAAATAGTTCTAAATTATCTGGTGAAGTTGAAATAGACGAAACGTTTGTAGGTGGAAAGAATGGGAATCGCCATAAAGATAAGAAAGTAGAAAAATGTCAAGGACGTAGTTACAAGGACAAAGTTCCTGTATTTGGGATACTTGAAAGAGGTGGAAAACTTATCGCTAAAGTCGTACCAAATACCCAAGCTAGAACCTTAGTTCCTATTGTAAAGAAGAATGTAGAAGTAGGTAGTACTGTGTATACTGACGGATGGAGTTATAAAGGATTAGAAGGGAAATATGAACAGTTATCAGTAGATCATGGGAAGCATTTCTATGGTGAAACCTATGTTACTGATGATGGTGAAATAATCGTTGTCAGTACAAATGGCATTGAAAACGCATGGTCTTTATTCAAACGAAGATTGAAAGGAACTTATATTAGAGTAAGCAAAAAACATCTGCAAAAGTACGTTGATGAATTTGTATTCCGATTTAATACTCGGAATTTTACCGATTCTCAAAGATTTGATTTACTTTTGCGTAATATTGCTTAATTATGGGAAAGAAGAAATCTAAAAAGATTAGTGATTCAGCATACTTGAAATTACAAGAAATGATAACTGATGGTTTGGACTCCGTTTTGGAAAGCATGAACGAAGTTCTGAAAAATTATCCGTACCCTGAAAAGGAAGCAGGGGCTAAAGAAAAGCCTCCGGTTATTCTTATTAAAAAAGATAAGGGAAAGGAAAAAAAAGAAGAAGGACTAACCGTTTGTAATTTATGAAGTTATTCTTATATTTGCAGCGTATCATCGTATAGGTGATGCGCTTTTTTATGATAATATAGCTCAATCGTCCCTGAATCACCACCTCGAGAATGAACGAGTTATATATTACACACGTTGAGGAATCAGCATAGACGCAGATTTCTTGCTCGGTGTGTAATGGCTTGTGGTGAGCCAAGGACGTAGAGCAATTATCTGCGTCTTTTCATATACTGGCGTATGGTTATTGCTAATAGATTGGAAACATTATTATTTAGTATTAACCAATAAAACACATTTATTATGATTGTCTTAATAGCTTTCGGATTTCTTTTTCTTCTTCTTATTTTTGGTGGTATAATGGCGGTAATAGAAGAAAATAAAGATGAAAATGAATACTCTTTGTGGGAAGTAGATTTAGAAAAAAAGTATGGAATACCTACACTTAAAATAAAGCCTACCAATCAAAGCCTATCAAAAAATGTGGTTGTATTAGTTTATGATACTCGTAAAACCATTTACATCAATGGTAAAGGACGTAAATATTCTGACATTATAGATTTCAATGTGAACGACCAGACATCATATAAAACCACATCTTCAACTGGAAGTATGATAGGCAGAGGATTAGTTGGTGGGTTGTTATTAGGTGGTGTAGGAGCTTTAGCAGGAGCTACAACAGGAGAAAAATCTACGATAAAAGGGGCTTCTACATATCGGATTAATGTAATAATGAGAAATATGAATGACCCAATTGTCACTTATGTAGTCGTCCCTTAAAAAGTACTCATCTGCGGGATATTGCAAGAAAACAGTGTCCCGCAGATTTTTTCAACAAGTAGCCAAAGAACCCTCATGGCTCTTTTGAAGTTGTACGCTGCTGCGGCTAAGAGTAGATTGACAACATCCCCGAACACACCTTTATAAAAGTTGCGTCCTAAACGAAAGTCTGATTTCAAATGCCCGATAGTCGGCTCTATTCCTGCACGCTTGCAGAATAGCTTATGTTTCTTCTTGCGTGTGTAATAACTGTCTTTCCTGTTTGGAACATCGGGTATCAGTATCCCGGTGCCGCCCACCTCTTTCTTTCCTCTGTACCCCCTGTCCCCGGCCAACTTCCTGATCTTCTTTCCGGTAATGCGTTCCACCTGCCTGAGGGATTCTTCAATGGTATGCCCGTCATATTCATTCCAGAAAGACTTGGCACCCAGTATGACACCGGTAATTGAGCGGACGATTGAAACCTTGTTGCCGAACTCGTATTTCTTATGTTCTTTCCCCTTGCTGATACACTGCACCTCCGGTTCATGCAGGGAATAGATTTTCCCGGGAGAATTGCGCTTCTGTGAAAGCACCCGCTCAAAGAGGTCGAGCAGGGAGTCGTTGCCGTGGTTTTCTTTCAGGTTGCGCCTCAGTTCCCTGACAAGCCTTCCCGCAATGGTGCGCAGCCGCTTGTCCGCTTTCAGGGCCTTGCCACGGTTCTTGGGGTGGTTACGGAAACGCTGGTCACGGTAGATCTTCTTGAGGACAAAGGTATAGCTCTGGCGCAAAGGAAGCCTAAGGATTTTACGACAGACAACACTTTGCGGACTATCTTTTTATGCAACTTCGCATCCGTGGGATAAGTCACGTTCTTTTCCTGTACCGTGGAATCGATGAAGGCCGTGCAGTGATGGTCCGGGCCGTCGTCCTCCTGATTGACGCGGATACTTTCTGACAGAATCAGTTCCATGCCATTTTCTCCGACACGCTTACGGAAGTGTACCAGTTCGCTTGCATTGCAGGGATAGGAAGGCGTGAATTCCAACATACCGCAAAAGTACTGGTAATAAGCATTCTCGCTCCATTGTTCAACAACCGATTCATCGGACAGGTTACGCACGTGCTTAAGAATCAGAAGTCCGCACATCAGGCGGATGGGTTTGGCCGGACGACCGTTGACGGCACAGTATAGCGGGGAGAAAGCTTCTTCAAAACGGCGCCAGTCTATCTTATTGGCAAGCAGGTATAAGGGATGCCTGGGATTCAGCTGGTCTGTCAAAGAGCTGAACAAGGAGGCTGAGGGGTGGTCTTGTTTATCATAATAATCTGCAAGTTTTCAACCATAAAGATACAAAAACTTGCAGATATATCAAAGCAATTTATATATTAACATGTTGATTATTAGGCGTAAAAGCACATTCTAAGGGGCGACTATGTAACTTCTGAAAATGAATGTGCGCAGAAAATGATAGCAGTGCTGAAAAATATTATTGATTATAATGAGAAAATAGAAAAATAATTGCTATCTTAGCAGTCGAAAAAGAAACAGGCTCTTTCCAGCTAACACCAACTAGAAAGAGCTTTTTTATTATAACTAAAAGTTATGGCAAACGGCTAGGTGTTGAGTCGTATATAAGTGCCTAATATTTTATAAATAAAAATATGCTATGTCTCTTTTTTATTTGAATGAACATACGTCCTGTTATAATTATTCAAATTTTATAGAGGAAGGATTTCGCTACTATAAATTTGATAAAGGAATAAACTATGAAGAGCGACTGATAAAAGATTGTATTTTGTTTGTTCTGAAAGGAAATCTGCAGTTCTTGTATAACGAATTTGAGTTCACAGTTTCAGAGGGGAAAATGTTCTTTTGGAGCCGTGATAGCCTCTTCAACATGTATTCGTCGGAAGAAAGTGAAGTTGTTGTCGCCCTATTTGAAGGAGGTATATCGCCCTGCCAAAAAGCTTCTTTTTCAGATCTGTTCCATTTAAAAAAAATTATCAAATATCACATGGAATCTCTTGTAATAAAGGACGAGTTACTAAAATTTCTTGAACTTTTGGTTTGTTATCTGGAAGACGGAGCAAACTGTATACACTTTCATGAGACTAAGCTCAAAGAACTGTTTTGGAACATTCGTTTTTATTATTCTAGGGAGGAACAGGCAAACTTTTTCTACACAATTATCGGTCGATCCCAGGATTTAAGAAATAAGGTTCTGAACAATTACAAAGAATGCAGTACCGTAAAGGAACTAGCATCGTTGTGTGGGCTCTCTCTTCCTGCTTTTAAAAGGCAATTCATTGCGGAATTCGGGGAAACACCGAGCAAATGGATGAAGATGCAATTGTTAGGAGAAATTAAATATAGACTCTCGGTTACAGATTTGTCGTTAGGGAGCATTGCCGATGAATTCGACTTTGCTTCTTTGGCTCATTTTTCCAGATATTGTAAAAGATATCTGGGATGTCCTCCTAAAGAATGGAGAGAACAAATAAATAGACGTACAGAGAACTGATTTTAGGAGAGTTTTCAGATCCTGTTTATATGATGAATCGATTCGGATTGTTCAATGAGATTTCCGACTGTGTTATCCGTACTTTTTCTGCTTTATATGTCTGTTTTTTATATGTTATGTAATGCTACTTATGAAAAAGTTTTTTAGTTAGGTCTGAATCGTAGTTTCTCTGATGCACAAAATAAATTTTTGACTTTATGCTTGATAGTCAGAGTAAGATTTTGTTTAGATGTTCTGTCTTTTATCTTTTACAGTCACAAAAAGTTTCATTATTCATCAAATTGTCAGAGGCTTGTATTTTCATCGGGTTCGTATGAAACTAAATCCGATTCTATTATGAAAATACAATTATCTTTATAGGCAATCGTCTTGTTTATGGGGTTTACTGCGCAGGTTCAGGAATCAAATGAACATTAGATTTAAGTAGCTGAAAACATCCGAAGTGGAAATCGTACCGAACAAAATCCATTATCTCATTGAGATTCGAGAATATTCCGGAAGAGAGTTTGGCGGGAAATCTAAATCGGAAAAATATTGTACCAAAGTAGCATTGAGCCGAATTGAACAAGGTTTGATACAAACGCTAAACGAAGGGGATCCCGAAGGATACCATCCAGACACAAGAATGCGGTGACTTTTGGCGGTGACTGAAGCAAGACTTTTTAGTGGCTAAGAGTTTGACATTACACTGACAGATTTCAATCAGATAGATGAAGTACTCAAGCTGATAGACACGAAAGGGATCAACATCATGTGCATAGGTGATAAAAACAAAGCTATGTCGATGTACCACCCAAAGGAAGATCGAAGCATTAAAGGCGGCGTACCTGAAAGCGCTTTAGCTAATAGAGGCATTGGTCAATAAATTAGGACATGTGAGATGCATTGTGAAAGAAAAGCGCAGTATCATTTTCCCTTTTGCACAAAGCAATGTCAATGTCTCATCCTCCGATGCGGCATCGTTGGGCAATTTTCGTATTATTAAGGAGAGCTCCTCAATACTTGTGCGTTTTGAGATGTAGATTAGCCATAAAGTATCTCAAAAGACGTGGACGAATAGTGTTGTCGCCTAACTAAATCAGCCGAAACGGGGAATATGGTTCATTACTTCAGCTTTTCCTGTCCATGGCGCACCTACCGACTTCCTTTTTCAACCGCTCGCCTGTTCATTGGTCAGCCTTGCACGTTCCAACACTCCCCCTATTTCCTGCTACAGTACTCAAAATCGATCATAGAATCGGTCCGGTTCCGGATAAAGCCGTTATCCCTCTGTCGGTTGAATTTGGTTTCCAGTTTATCTTAGGTTTCTTCCTCTACTTTTCCCCGCATCAACCAATAACAGTATTTCATAGCGTTGTCTTGCAATTGCTGCATGCATTCAGTCAAACAAATATTAAAACAACAGGAAACGAAACAGTGATCTAACAGACGCCAAAGAACAATCCCCAGCCGATATCTTTCGTTGTCAATTGGAATCAGTTTAGTTTGCTTTGGATATATAGATAAAAAGGAGTAATCTTGAGTGTAAATGGTAAATAATAGAGCCGAAATGACAATATATGTCTGACTTTAATTATTTTTCTTTGCGCTGTAATTTTTGACACAAATCATAAATAATTATTAAGCCGTAGTATTCCATGAAAACATTTTACAAATTAAACTTTTTATCTCTTTTTTCCTGTCTTATCAGCTTCTCTTTGATTATAATAAATAATTAAAATAAATATGAGATTTTTTTTATTTTTCTGTTTTTTGTCCTGCTCTATCTGGAAGATGGATGCGGCAGTTTACGGAAGTGATACGTTGCGTTGCCGTATCTGCTTTCCTGTGGGCAGTTCCGTTGTGGATCTTTCCTATGGGGAGAACGGTTCGCGCTGGATGCCTTTGTGGCAGGGATTCATGCCCGGCAAGCAACAGCCGTGCTGTGCCGTTTGAGTCTGCATTCCGGTGCCTCTCCCGAAGGGGCTTGACCTTTAACCGACGTCTGTCAGATAAACGGCTCGCCTCTTTCCGTTCCATTCTTCAGGAGCGTCTTTTCTTGCCGGATTCGGTATTTACAACCGTCTCTTTGGGGGAGGATTGGGAGGGCTTAACCTCTCTTGTCGAGGAATCGGATATGCCCTGTCGGGAGGAAGTGTTGCGTATCCTTCGCAATACTCCTGTATGGGTGACCCGTAACGGTGTTGTCGTGGATTCCCGCAAACGGCAGTTGATGAATTTAAGGGGCGGACAGGCATGGCGATACATGCATGCACATTTTTTCCCCGAGCTCCGCAACACTTCGGTGGTCGAATGCGAATTTGCTCCTGTTGGGATGGAAAAAGAGCTAGCCCCCCCGGTGGGAGCAACGGAAGGCCAACCGGCTGATACGGTAATTGTTCGTGATACGGTTGAGAGGGTGATTGTTTTCGTGATACGGTCCAACTCCCCGTCCCTGTTGCCGGACCTTCCAAACCGTTCTACATGGGGCTCAAGACGAACCTTGTCTATGACGCCCTGCTTGTGCCGAACATCGGCGTGGAGTTCGCTCTTGGCAAGGGATGGACACTGGGGGGCAACTGGATGTACGGCTGGTGGAAAAATGACAGGCGCCACCGTTACTGGCGGGTGTACGGCGGGGAAGTCGGCCTGCGCAAATATTTCGGTCAGCGTGCATCCGATAAACCACTGACCGGCCACCACGTCGGTGTTTACGGCCAGTTGTTAACCTATGATTTCGAATTCGGGAGGCGCGGTTATATGGGTGGCGTCCCGGAGGGACATTGTGGGATAAGGCCCATTACGGTGTCGGTTTTGAATATGGCTATTCCCTGCCCGTGGCCAGAAGGCTGAACCTTGATTTCTCACTGGGCCTGGGATATTTGGGCGGAACATGTTACGAGTATGTTCCGGTTGATGCCTGCTACGTTTGGGAGAAAACGAGGACACGGCAGTGGGTGGGCCCGACCAAAGCGGAGATCTCGCTGGTATGGTTATTGGGCCGGGGCAATTACAATCAGGAGAAAGGAGGTAAACAATGAACAAGATGACTTATATCCTGCAAGCGTTCCTCATTTCAGCGGTTCTGGTATTCAGTTCATGCGAGCATAAGGAACTGTGTGATGACCATTCCCATACAGCCGGGCTGCACGTGGTTTTCGACTGGGTGCACGCACCCGATGCCAAACCGGAGACCATGCGCCTGTACCTGTTCCCTTTGGATGGCGGCAAGGCGCAGGCCTACGAATTCACGGATTACCGGGGAGGATATATTAACGTACCGGCAGGCCGTTATAGGGCCTTGTGTGTCAATTCGGACACGGAGTCCGTTCTTTACCGCAACATAGACCTCTTTGACAGCTTTGAGGCTTACGCTCCGGACGGCGCTCTGGCAGTAGGTTCATCAACCTCGGTTCCCCGGCAGAAGGCACGTGGACGAACGCATTGCCAGGTCTCCGGACCGGCTATACAGCGAGCGCCTGGACGATCTGGCCATTGAAATATCCAAGGAAGAGCAGACGGTAACCCTTTATCCGGAACTTTCGGTGTGCCGTTACCGGGTGGAGATCCGGAACGTGTCTAACCTGAAGTATCTTTCTCCGGAGGGTCTTTCCGGATCCTTATCGGGCCTGTCGGGAGGATTTCGGGTCGGTCGGAACGAACTTACGCCGGATCCGGCGACCGTTCCATTCGAGGTGGTTTCCGACGGGATCTCCACGCTAACGGCGGAATTTCTGGCTTTCGGCCAAGTGGGGATGGGAGAACCGGCGCACAAGCTGGTGATTTACGCTATCATGGCTGACGGCAGCAAGAATTATTACACCTTTGACGTCAGCAAACAGGTTGACGAAGCGGCCGATCCGCGGGATGTCTACATCTTATTGGATGGTCTCTCCCTGCCGAAGCCGATCGTAAATGGTGGAGGATTCCACCCTTCGGTCGATGAATGGCAGAATATAGACGTGGATGTTATAATGTGATGTAAAATGTGTATTTATTGATATAGAATCTTCGAAATTTTATTCATTAAACCTTTTTAATTTTTTATGAAAAAGTATTTTTTATTTTCGGCTATGGCTGCTGTAGCCTTAGCCTCGTGTACCAACGACGATGTTGTTGACGTGAACAAAGGAGGAGGTATTTCTTTCCGCGCGTCTTTGGATAAGGCGCGTACCAAGGTGGTAACAACCTTGAGCAATCTCGGGGCATTCAATGTAACAGCTATTGGTAATGGCAGCAATTATTTCACGAATTTGGAAGTCACCTCTCCAGATGGCGGGAATTCCTGGGAAACGGCAAGCACTTATTATTGGCCGAGTTATGGGCTCGCTTTTTTCGCATATGCACCTCAAACGCCTGGTGGCACAGTCGACATAAACAATGGAGGAAAGAGTATAACCGGCTTTTCTCCTGCGCAGGATGTCGCAGCGCAAAAAGACCTTGTCATTGCTTACAATAAGGGCACGAAGGCTGACAATGAAGGTCGGGAGTTCCCTTGAATTTCAAGCATGCCCTTTCTCAAATTGAAGTAAAGGCCAAATGTTCCAATGCAAATATGAAGATAGAGATTATAGGTGTCCGGATCGTGAATGCGGCGACATCGGCGAAGTTCACATTTCCGGAAACAGAAACTTTGTCATCATATGTTTTAGAACAATCTCAATGGGCAGACTGGTCAGGAAAAGATGGAGGTCATGAGAAGGCTTACTATATCAAGGGAAATAGCCCTGTGACACTGACGCTGACGCCCAATCCATCATGTTCGGGGATGATAATTTCATGCTTCTGCCGCAACAACTGACAAAGTGGCTGCAACGCCGATAAAACCGGGGCTTACCTGTCCGTACTTTGCCGTATTTCCAGTTTGGATGGCACTAATGAAACATTATTGTATCCTCAGCCGACAGATACAGACAATAAGAACGGAAAATATGCATTCTCCGCAGTGCCAATCGATACCAACTGGGAACCGGGCAAGAAATACACCTATACGCTGAACTTCTGCGGTGATAATGGAGGAGGAGGCCAGGTGGATCCTGATCCGGACCCGACCGATCCAGATGTAGATCCCGATCCAACCGATGACGATCCCGGCGATCCTATTCTGGGCAAACCTATATATTTCACTGTAACGGTTGACGATTGGCAAGACCAACCGATGGATATTGACATGAAGTAATTTGATTTTTGTGATTCATTTCAATGTGAATTGACTCTCTCAGTGTCCGGATAGGATTGGACAGGGATCGCTCTTGATATAGAGGGCAAGTGGAGGATCGCCGTATATCTTTCACCCTGTCCGTTCCTTGCCGGATATTTTACGAGATAATTATTTTCGATGTTTATATTATTGATACACATTTTTTAATGTCATATGTATATGAGACGATTTATATTTCTTTCTGGCAAAGCAGTCCTTTCTCGTTTGCTGCCTTTCGTTTTTATCGCCGGTATTTTTTGTCTTTCCTCCTGTGAGGATGAGCTGGAACGCGGTAAAACTTCCACAAGTATCTCTTTTACCCCTGTAATACAATCCAGCTGGGGTCCATCAACCCGTTCCAAAGCGGGTACAGACAACCCGCAAAGCACAGTCACATCTTTACAAGGCGGTCGCACTTCTCTTTACCTACACACCTTATACACCGACAGCATCGCCCTCCCTCCTTCGGACAGCCGGCTGATAGGGGCGTTCTTACCCGTGCCACTCCCATAAAGGATGTCAACATGTACGAGAGTTTCGGTGTCTCGGCTTACTCGTATACCGGTTCCTGGAGCGAAGACAAAACTCCCAACTACTTCTACAACGCCACAGCCAGCAAGTCCGACGGCGGCTATACGCTTTCCTCCACCCATTACTGGCCCGGTTCTCATATAAAATGAAGTTCTTCGCCTATGCTCCGACAGCCAACACTCAGTACGTACTTTCCGGCAGGACACAGGCAGGTTCTCCCACCATCAGCGTCACTATTCCGAGCGATGTCAACGACCAAAAAGACCTTCTCGTGGCAAAGACGGATGAACTGGCCGGCAACACCAACACTGCCGTGGCCCTTAGTTTCAATCATGCCCTTACCGCCATCAGGTTCGTGTGCGGAGATGACATGCAGGTAGGTACCGTAAAGAGCGTCAGTTTGAAAAACGTTTATTCCAAAGGGACTTACAATATGGGGACACAGACCTGGAGTGATTTGGATACACCTGCCACCTTCTCGCAGACATTGGATAAAGTGACAACAGGCACACCTGACGAGGCGCTCACGAGTGAAGCACAGACCTTCATGATGGTTCCGCAGACTCTTCCGGATGGTGCACAACTCGAAGTGGTATTCACTGACAATTCCAGCGTCGACCACACGCTGACCGCTGACATCAAAGGTACATCCTGGCCTGTTGGCAAGACTATCACTTATAAAATTTCCAGCAGTTCCATCAACTGGAGCTACACGCTTACCGTCTCGGGGCCAGCCGACTTTACCTATACCGGCGGTACACAGCCATACAGTGTCACCAGCTACCGTGAGAACACCCAAGGTGTTCAAGAAGCTGCCCCATGGACCGCACAATATTCAGTAGATAACGGAGTATCTTGGACAGACACCCGACCGGAGTGGCTGACTGCTTTCACGGCATCCGGAGCCGGCGGGACTTCTGCACAGCCATACGATGCAACGGTCAGCGTACAGACCGGTACGGATACATTCCCCCATACGACCGCGTTGCAAAATGCGACAGCCAAAGGGACTGCAGATACTCCCTATAACCTCTCCAACCAGACTGATGGCGGTCCAACAGATGAAAATACCGCCAACTGCTACGTTGTCAGCGCTCCGGGATACTACTCTTTCCCTCTGGTATATGGGAATGCCCTTAAAAATCGTTCAACCAACGAGTCTGCCTATAAGACAGGCAATACCGGAAGCAATATTCTGAGTAATTTCATCAACCATGCCGGCGCTGCAATCACCAACCCTTACATAAGCAGGAACGCTGATTGCACTCCTGCCAAAGCCGAACTTGTATGGCAGGACGCTCCGGATCTGCTTACTGATATAGAATACAACAATGCATGGGATGGCTTCATACTTTCAGTGTGAACAGGAATACTATCCGACAGGGTAATGCCGTTATTGCCATCAAGGATGGCAGCAACAACGTACTTTGGTCTTGGCATATCTGGGTTACCGATGAAGATATCAGCCGAACCATTGAGATAACCAATCATCAGGGATATAAATATCGCATGCTGCCTGTCAATCTCGGCTGGTGTGATGATGATGTCACAACTTATGCAGAGCGTAGTTGCAAGGTGAGATTCACTGCTGGAGACGCAAGCAAGGAAGTGACCATCAGACAAGTCTCGGCTTCAATCACAATAAGAGGCAATCATCCTTATTATCAGTGGGGCCGTAAAGATCCGTTGCGTCCTTCGAACGGATTGGCCGATACCAATAAAACTTGGTATGACAAGAATGGCACTTCTTCCCAAAGCAATCCTGCAACAGAGAACTTCTCTGCCGGCGTTACTTGTATTATGAACTATATTCTCAAACCCGATGTGATGCAGAATCAAGCTTCTGGCGATAATGCTTATGCGAATCTCTGGAGTGTCGATAACACCGTTTATACCGCCAATGACAATCCTGTTGTAAAAACGGTCTATGATCCCTCTCCTGTGGGCTTCAAACTTCCTCCCGGTAATGTTTTCACTGGATTCACAACAACCGGAGGCAGTATAAGTACGTCTTCTGAAATCAACGGAACGTGGAGCAGCAGTTCCTTGAAGGGATGGAATTTCTACACTGATTCTTCAAAGAGTAAAACCATCTTCTTCCCTGCGTCGGGGTATCGCTACCGTTCCAATGGCATGGTGAGCAAGGTTAGTAGCGACGGCTTCTATTGGTCGGCGGTTCCGTCCAGCCCGACCAAGGGTCACTACCTGTACTTCAGCTCGTTGCAAGTGATCCCTTTGAGCACCTCCAACTATCGGGCTGTCGGGTTTGGGGTGCGTTCTTGTCAAGAGTAAGGAATTGAGATAGAAGGTAGAAACACAAGGATTTGTTTGGTTGATTTAAATTATTCCTCAAGGGTTTTCTCAAGATAGGGCCCTTGGGGAATTACGTCTATGCTAATAATAAGGAGAAGAGCAGAATTTCATAAAGATATCATGAAATATAAGCATGAAATTTACAGTACTCATATTAGAAGGTAACTCCCTCAAGCTCTATCAGGTCATGGGACATGGTGGTGGCATTCATGCCTGTAGAAAGAAAGACCGGCAGAGGTTACAATATAGACAATTATTATATTACTTCCGCCAAAGCGAGGAATATACCTGTCAGCTTGTTGACAAGCTTACATGGAGTGACAAGATGTATCTGTATCCTATATCCAATGTAGAAATGTCTAAAAATTCACTTCTGAAACAAATCCTGATTGGTAAGAATAAAATAAGTTGAGAAGCTGTTTCAATTTTGTTTGTGGTGGCGTCTTTTCTGCAGTCTATGATCTCCTCTCTATGAAATAATATCTTTGACATACCAGATACAGCTTCCAGATTTATCACAATGGTATTTATTCATAACAGTAGATGACATGAAATATTATAGGAAAAATCAAGCTCCACAATCCTTGCAATCACTGATTGAATAAGATTTTGTACTTGATGGTTATGTAATATTTTTATAGATTATATACTCCATAAAAAGTTTTCTGATTTTTTTAATATTGTAAATTGCTTCTGTTTTTAATGCGGTTGTCTTTCCACTTATAAACATACCGACTCCGGAGGCAAAGGCTGAAATGGTTTGTCGGCGTATTCGCCGTTAAACCGTTCGTTTTCGGTTAAACGAAAACACAACTTGCTGTCCGCAGGAGCGGACCTCGTTTCTCCAATAATTATTGTGTATCAGCTCATTGTAAGGCTATTTTCCTGTGGTTTGCGGGGCATTTCCATCGGGGATTTGCCGGCTTCTCTCCCCATAAAAGGGTGGATATCTCTCCCGAATCATGCGACTTACGCCCATAATTCGGGAATAAGGAGGCACATATACGGGAAATCAGCCCTTTCCATACCCTATTCTCCATTAATGGATTGTCATTTTTACACTTCTGCAAATGGAGAACGGGCAGCGAGCCGTATATGCCTCGTGTCCTTCCTTCGTTATCTCCATTGACGGATTGTTACTTCTACACTTCTGCAAATGGAGAACGGGCGGTGAGCCGTATATGCCTTATGTTCTTCCTTCGTTGTCTCCATTGACGGATTGTTACTTCTACACTTCTGCAAATGGAGAACGGACGGTGAGCCGTATATGCCTTGTGTCCTTCCTTCGTTGTCTCCATTGACGGATTGTTACTTTTACACTTCTGTAAATGGAGAGCCTCCCCACCTTCCCATTTTACACATCCCATGACAAAAACTGACTTTCCATGACTATAAGTGACAGGCGGTTCCGTCCTGTCCTCTTCTTCCTTTATTTTGTATTCCGAAACAATACCGGTTGTGTAATTTAATAATTTAAGATTTTAAGAAAATGGATTCAAAAAAGGAAAAGGACCGGCTTTCCGATATAATTCTCGGGAGGGTCGGGCTTATGGGGAACTTCCTGTCAGATCCCGTCTCCACATCTCCGGAACCTCCAGTGGATACGCCGGGTCGTGAAAGGCGGTCCCGAACGGCAGAAGTGACATCCCCGGAAGAATACAAGAGGAGGTTTCTGGTTCCCGCTCCCAAGTCCGCGGAGTGGAAGACCGTGTACATTGACGGGAGACTGCACCGCCGTATCGCCATGCTGGTCAGGGCCTCCGGTTGCGGCAGCATCTCGGGTTTCATCATCCGGCTGCTGGAGCTTCATATGGAGGAGCACAGGGAGGATATCGCCGGGCTGCTCGGTGAGGTCTACCGGCCCTGGAATGACGAGGATGGGACGGCCCGCCGGTAAACATCTGTAAATATCAAAAAGACATGTCAATGAAAGGAAAGAACGTGAAAGACCGGACGGGTCCCGGCAGAATGGACGCGGAGCACATCCGTGGGATAATGGGGGAAGCCCCTGTCCGGTCCCGAGGGAACGGGTCCGTACAGCCGTCCTTCTACGGCGATGAATACCTGCGTGGAATTCCGAGCGTACAGCGCCGGTCGCTGCACATTCCCGCCGTCTTGCACCGGAAACTCTCCATCCTGGCGGGAGCCTCGGAAAACGGGAAGGTCACGCTGGAGGGATTCATCAACTACCTCGTCTCGCGGCATCTGGAGGAATACAAAGAAATAGCGAAAATAATTCTAAATGAGTCCCTGCCCGGCCAGATATAAAGGGCCGTATGTTGGCCATGTATCGCGGACTGCGGGGCATGAATTATCCTGCTATATGGCTATCCTGATATAGCACTATCTTCCTATATCCATATCAGGCTATATCGCTATCCGGCTATCGGCATAGCTTCATTTATCCCTATCCCGATATCACATAATCTCCCTATCTTCATATCCGGCTATATCGTTATCCGACTGTTCCGATATATTACCGTCTTTTGTTATCCTGGACTCGTGGCAGATAAGATTCGGATACCTCAAATAAGGACTTTTAGCCTAAGATAAAGTAAGCTAATAGCATGATAATAAGGCTCTTATAATTACGACTTCTCCTATGAAAGCATTACCTTAGTAGTAGAATCATAAAGGAGTTAACAAGTTATGAACGAGCAAATTAGAAGCATTTTAGCACAAGAGACAACGAAGACAAGTAAGATCCGGCAGCTGTTCCTTCTGGGGGTTCCCCGTGCGGAAATCGCCAGGATGGTGACCAACGGCAATTACGGTTTTGTAGTGAACGCCCTGCGCCGGATGAGGGAACGTGAGGGCGGTCCGAATGCCCATTCGGCGACAGCCGCACCGGATTACACTTTCAACCGCAAGTTCGGTATCGAGATCGAGGCCTACAACTGTTCCCGTGAACGGCTCGCACGCGAGCTCAGGGAAGTCGGCATCGAGGTTACGGTGGAAAGCTACAACCATACCACCCGTCCGCATTGGAAACTCGTGACGGACAGCAGCATAAGCGGTAACGACACATTCGAGCTGGTCAGTCCGATACTGGTCGGCGAAGCCGGCCTGCGGGAACTGGAGAAGGTCTGCTGGGTGCTCGACTGTGTGACGTGAAGGTGAACGGGAGCTGCGGGCTTCACGTGCATATCGATGCCGCCGGTTTCAGCATGGCGACCTGGCGTAACCTGGCCCTGAGCTACAAACATTTGGAACCGGTCATCGACAGGTTCATGCCGGCATCCCGCAGGGATAACTACTATTGCAAGGGATTGGGCCATGTATTTGATGAGATGATACGCTCGGCCCGGACGGTGGACGAGCTGAAAAACAGAATCGGCAACCGTTACCACAAGGTGAATCTCGAAGCCTATTCACGGCACAAGACGGTCGAGTTCCGCCAGCATTCGGGAACGACCAACTTCACAAAAATGCGTAACTGGGTGCTGTTTCTCCATAAATTGGTTACCTTCGCCACGAGGGGACAGGTGCCCGCGGCCACCGCGCTCCGGGACATCCCTTTCCTGGACGATGAACAGAAGCTATATTATAAATTAAGAACTAAAAAATTATCGGCATGAGCAAGCATATGTATATTTTGGCGGATGGCGGCAGGATTGCCGCCTCCGACCTTCCGAGTTTGTACGCGTCCTGCGTGAGGGCAGCTGGTTTGACAGCGTGTGCACCGACGGGGAGTATATGGTAAATTTCTCCGGGCGGTACAGGGAACTGCACGGGGTGACGGTGAGGACCGACACGCCGGAGCATTTCATGGACGACCTGAAAAAGTACGGTTACATCAAGGGCTGAACAGTCCGTTACTTTATTATTACACTCCCTGCCGGTTTGGGTTCACTTCACTTCCGGTGGGGATTTTTCTTTTTTCATCGCCGTGACGCACCCGTCCTTCAGGTTTTCCAAAGGGAGTCGTGAAAACCGACCGGCTACGGAGTATTTTTCCCGCGCCATATGACAAAAACCGACTATCCATGACTATTCCTGCCAGTGTACCGATCGTGCTTGTTTCTCAAGGTTTCTTCCCTTATATTCGCACTGACATTTAAACGAGTTGAAAATATGGAAATATGCTACATTGAGGCCGGTGTCCTTGAGAGGATGCTGGCACGCGCCGAGAACCTGTCCGCACATGTGGACAAATTGTATGAGAGAAACCGCTGTAAGGAACCCGGAGAGTGACTGGACGGTCAGGATGTCTGCCTGCGCCTTGACATTTCGCCACGTACCCTGCAGACACTCCGCGATACCGGACGGCTGGCGTTCACCCGCCTCCAGCGCAAGTTCTATTACAAGCCAGAGGATGTGGAGAAGCTGATGGCCTACGTCGGCATCAGACGCAAGGAGAAGGCAATGAGAGAAGGAAGGAAGAACGGAAACCTTTAAAGAGCGGAAGAGATGGAAGGCATTATCGACAAGGAGAACGAACGTGTCCGCAGGTTCTTTGCCCTGCTGGACAACATGGAGAAAAAAGTGGAGCGTCTTGCCCGTGACAACCGTCCTCCCTTCAACGGGGAACGGTTCCTGACCGACAGGGAGCTTTCCGGGACGTTGAGGATCAGCCGCAGGTGCCTGCAGGATTACAGGGACCAGGGACGGATTCCCTATATCCAGCTTGGCGGGAAGATCCTGTACAGGCAGTCGGACATCGAGAAGCTGCTGGAGGAGAACTATCACCCTGCATTGGTATAATATCGTATTCAAGTTTAAGGATTGCCGCCGGAATCGTAAATACAATTCCGGGCGGCAATTTTTATTTAGCCTGCGGCTTCCTTGCCGGCCGCAGGCTTTCTTCTTTCCATCAGCCGGTCCATGTCCGAGGATATCTTCCGGTCGGTGACCTGGGCGTAGACCTGCGTGCTGTCGATGTTCGTATGGCCCATCATCCTGGCGATGCTCTCTATCGGAATGCCCGCGGTCAGTGTCAGGGTCCCGAACGAATGCCGGGCCATGTGTAGGACAGGTTCTCTTTCATGCCTAATGCCACGCCCATTCCATGTACCTCGTACCAGAGGACATCGCGGACCGGCAGCGGGAATACCGGCCTGTCGTCATCCGTGGTGTTGTAAAGATCCAGTATCTGTCCGGCTATGGGATGCAGCGGGATGAACGCCTCCACGTCCGTCTTGGCGCGGCGGATGCGGATATACCTTCTTCCTTCCGAGGTCCTTCCGATATGATGGGGATGGAGAGCCCTCGTATCCGCATAGGCCAGACCGGTCAGCGAGGAGAAGATGAACGTCCTGCGCGCCAGCTCCATCATCAGGTCGGGCAGCGGGGTTTCCATCATCCGCTTCAGTTCACTGCGGCTGATATGCCTTAGTTTAGGTGCTTCTTTCCTCTCGTATGCCACGTCCTCTATCGGGTTGGCACGCAATACTTCCCGGTCCACGGCGATGTAGATGAGCCGGTTGAGCCAGCACAGGCAATGGTTCACGTGTCCGTTCCTGTGTCCCAGCTCCTTCTTGAGAAAGACCTTGAACGATTCGGCGAACTCTTCGGTGATGTCCGAAAAGGCGATGTCCTTCATCCCGCGGGATTCGATGAACTGCCTGAGATTAAGCTGCGTGGTCTTCGACTGGCGGTAGGTGGAGGTGGAATTGATCTCCTTGGAGCGGACCCTGAGCCGTTCTCGTTCCACCTCTCCGGCCTGCAGGAGGTATTCCGGCACGGAATTGGCACCGGATACGGTGGTCTTGAGCAGCTCGGCCGTGACCACTCCCTGGTTCCTCAGCAGGTTCCCGTACGCCTCTTCCAGCCGGCCTCGGAAGGCGGCAAGGCGGTTGTTCTCCCTGGCTGTTTTGATTTCACACTTCTTGCTGTCCCAGTCTCCGGGTTTGCAATAGATGCCTGTCGTGACAGCCGATTTCTTTCCGTCGATGCTGATCCGGCAGAGGACGGCGGTCGTGCCATCCGATCTGACCTTGTTACGGTTGATGTAGAATAAAAGCTTGAATGTACTGCGCATGATAATAATTGTTTAAGGATTAAAGAATAAGTTTCAAATCGCGGGTTGCCTCGACGAACCTGTCCATGTCCTCGAACAGTCGCTTCGGGGTTACGCGCGCGTATATCTGGGTGGTCTTTATGTTGGAGTGTCCCAGCATCTTGCTGATGGTCTCGATCGGCACCCCTTCCTCGAGCGTGACCAGGGAGGCGAAAGAATGCTTCCCATGTGGTAGACAAGGTCCTGGCTCAGCCCCGCCATCAGGCGCAGGGATTTCATGTTTGCCCTGAGCGTATGGTAGTCCTGCGGCGGGAAGAGGGTGGTGCGGGTATCGTCACAGTACTTCCCGATCAACGCGAGTGCTTCCGGCAGCAGTTTGACGCGTCCGAGGTAGTCGGTCTTCTTCCGCCGGTATTTCAGCCAGAGGCTGCCCTCATCATCCGGAAGAGGTTTTCCCGGGTGATGCTTACCGCATCGGCATAGGCGGTACCGGTGTAACAGGCGAAGAGGAAGAGGTCCCGGGTGATGACATGTGACCTGCGTTTTTCCGGTATCTCCAGATCGCGTAGCTTCTCGAAATTCTCACGGCTGAGTGCTTTCGGTGTTGTCTCCTTCTGCTTGGGCAGCTTGAAGTGGCAGAAATGGTATTTCTCCGAGTGCCCCTCCTTGTAGGCGATGCGGCAGATCTTTTTCAGGATGGACAGGTAATGGCGCACCGTCTCCATCGCCAGTCTCTTCTTTTCCAGGCAGAAATCCTGATAGTCACGGATGAACTGCTCGTTGAGCTGTCCGAAGGCGAGGTCCGAGACCTTGAATTCCGTTTTGATGAATTCGGCAAGGGTGCGCCGGGTGTAGACGTAGGTCGACATTGTCGTCGGCGCACGGTCCACGCCGACACGGGCCTTCATCTCCTCGTTGTGCCGGGCGAGAAGTTTGAGCAGGGTCATCTGCATGCCCGCGTTACCCTGGAACATGTCCCTGACCGCGGCGGCATCGAAATCCTTTTTCCTTTCCATGAGGGAATTGAAGGCCGAGTGTACGGCAAGCAGCAGCCTCTCTATCTTTTCATTGGTCTCCACCGCTTCCCGGCTCTTGCCGTTCAATCGGCTCTCACGCGCGTTCCATAGCCCGGGGGTACAGGAGAGCTTGCAGCTGAACTGCGCCATCGTGCGGTTGAGGGTGATCCGTCCCATGATCGGGGCCTTGCCGGTCTTGTCCGGCTCGCTCTTTTTCAGGTAGAGCAGCACCTTGAATTTTTCCACTTTCATAACGCTCTTTTTTAGGTTGTAAAAATACTCCTTTGAAAAGCGTCCTTTGGCATGCAAAACATTGAGAAACAGTGAATACAAATCCGCTTTGTTCTTATCGGTAAAAATTCGGTTACCTGCCGTCGTTTCCGAAACAGGCGGCTAACAGTCTGGTAACTGAAACGTCGCAATATTTTGTTTTCTTTTGCAGGTCTGTCTGTTCTGCAATTCTCGCAAAATGCTTAATTATAAACGTTTTACGTTTAATTATCGTCATTCTGTTTTTTATTGCATTTCTAAATATTACTTATACAGCGCGCCACACACATGCAACAATGATGCTGACACTGGGAGTAGATTTATATACGGTCTCCAAACTATTGGGACATACCAATATACAAACAACACAAATTTATGCAAAGCTTGTAGATGAAAGTAAAAAGAAAGCTATTGATTTAATTCCTAATATATCATAGGGGTTGGTTAAATGCGAAGTGCAATTTGTCATTCTCTTTAATTCTTGCAGATATTTCTTCTATTTATCCTTTTTCAGAGAAAAGTGAATTAGCAAAAACATCTGAAAAATGACTATTTGGCACAAAAAACAACATTCTGTATAGTAATTATGCACAGCTATATTAAGGATTTTAAGATAGCTAATATATTTCATATAAACATTCTGAGTATTTGTTGGGGGCTTTTGAAGAAAAAACAACATTATTTCATTTTTTCATATAAAAATCTTTGGTATTATTAAAAATGTGTCTATTTTTGCAGCATATTTTGTGTTATACGAACACAAAAAATGGTTGAAAAAGATGAGGTATAAAAACTCTAACATAAGAAAGTGCCTAAATACTAAAACAATAGCACTGTGTGCAGCGTTCTTTTTATACTGTTTGCTCCCTTTAAAAGGGATTTGCCAAACGGGGGAAAGTACTGTAGATGCTTTAGTGGAAATGGGATTTGAAAATGTTGGATGGACAGAAGATGGCAATGAACGTGTGTATGTTCTGCAGAACTCTGCATATCGTTTGCAAGGCGTAGGCATAGGCAAAGCGGTGGATGTTATTCAAAAGATGGGTTTACCGGAAGAAAAGTCATGCCGGATAATAGTTCTGGACAATAATGTACCTCAGATTTCTCTTTATTATCATCCCATAAAGGGGGATTCGGTGCTCCAAGCAGAACGTGATGACTGGAATGTAAGCTATGAATTGGGTGATACTTGGAAAAATGCACGGAAAATAAAGTTGAAAAATAGTTCTTTGTTCAAGATTGATGTATTGGTATATCCTCAATTAGCTTTCAAGAATCTGGTGATTACACAGATTTACCAGGTCTTGTTTGATTTGAGTCCTGCGATAGAAGTTTCGTTATGGAAAGGTATGAAATTAACGGCACAGTTGAAAATACCGGTTTATAATGATGGGTATGGAAGGTTTGAAGATAAAGTTCATCCAGGACATATTACAATTTCACAGCGTTTTAGATTACCGTATAATGTGTTTGGTAAAGTGACTGTGGGATGTTTTAGTGCTGACCAATATGGAGTGGACGCCGAATTTTATCGCCCTTTTAAGGATGAACGCTTTTCCTTAATGGCTCGGATTGGGTATACAGGAATGGGATATTGGAGCGGATTTCGCTATGTATATGATCCTTCGACAGCACTTGTTACTTGGTCTTTGGGCGGTAGCTTTTATTGGCCGCAATTTAACACTCAGTTTAATCTGAAAGCAGAACAGTATTTATTGAAGGAGAAAGGTGTTAAATTTGAAATGATTCGCCATTTTCGCTATTGTTCGATTGGTTTCTATGCAATGAAAGCAGAACATGCAAAGATGAATGGAGGCTTCCGATTTCAAGTGGCATTACCTCCTTATAAATATAAAAGGAAAGGATATATACCTCGTGTGAATACCTCTGCTAATATGGGCATTGTTTATAATGCAGGTAATGAAAGGTACTATTATAGACAGTATAAAGCGGAAGTTAGTGACAATATAATGGAAGAAAATAGTTTTAACCCATATTTTATTAAGTCAGAATTGTTAAATTTTTAATTAATTTAATTGAGATGAAAAAGATTAAATTCTTAAACGGCATAAGTGCAGTATTTGCGTTAGCCGTAGTAGCTTTAGCTACAACTTTAACTTCTTGTGAGAAGGAAGAGTTCAACGTTAATGTAACTCCTACTAATGCACAAGCTGTTATTAGTCCGATTGTGCTTGCTATAGAGGATGGTGTTACTACAGATGTAACTGGCCAAGCCACTATCGCACCTGCAGAGTTGACATTTACTGGTAATCCTACTCTGGCTGCTAAGAGTGTTGATGTTACAGCTTCTTATAATGGTTTGAGTGCAACTGTTACAGTTAAGGTTCCTGCTTTGCAAGCTGGGCAATTTGCTACTCTGACTCCGACTATCATTCTTCAGGAAGAAGATGCTGAGACTAAGATTGTAGCAGAATCTACAAAACTTGAACCAGTAACGGATCCTAAAGTTAAGACTTGGGATAACTACGAGCTTTATTGGTTTGACATTCCATCATTCCCTTATGTAGTAAAAGAAGGTGCAAAAGTAGGTGCAAAGAAAATCAATACAACTGATCTTATTGAACGCGCAGCTATTGAATCTTTCTTTAACACGCTTGAGAATACATATGAGGAAACGACAGTAACAACACCGGAGAATAAGTATAAAGTTTATGCTAACTCTAGAACAACTGCATCTATTACTTATACTGTTGTAACAACTGAATATAAAGTAGTGAAGAAGGCTGTAACAAAAGCTGAAACAGAGCCTTTAGCTTCTATTGAAGTAGATGATTATACAACTTCTACACTGTTTGTTCTTGAAAATCAAGATATTCCTGGTCACGGTCATAGCCACGGTCATGGTCATGGTCATGGTGAAGGCAATGCCGGTGGTGGTGTTGGTGAACTTGATTAATAGAAGTTTTAGTTGTTATTTATCTTAAACTCAAGAGAAAATGAAAAGTAAATTAATGATAGCCTCCTTACTATTGGCAGGCGCTTGTGCAGCAAATCTGAATGCACAGGAAAAAACGAACTACTACACTCCGAAATGGAGCGATAATATTTTTGTCAGTGTAGGTGGTGGTATCCACGCCATCAACAATGACGGTTTCAATAAGATTGCTCCGCATTTCAGCGTGTCAGTTGGTAAGCTGATTACTCCGACTTGGGGGGTACGTGCTCAGGTAAACGGTATTACTCAGCATTTGTGTTTGGATGATGCATACTGGGAACACAACAAGACTTATGTAGGTGGTAACATTGATGCAATGATCAATCTTTCTACATTGTTTGCCGGTGCTAATCCTAACCGTTTCTTCGAAGTTTACGGTTTCTTGGGACCTCAAATTTCTGTAGCAAAATCTCAAAATGTGGATGTTACAATTAGTGCTGACGGTACTTCGCAGTCTATGGCTCCTGCCGGTGAAGCTGAAATGCGTGCACGTATCGGCGCTTCTGCCGGTTTGGGCTTGAAGTTCAATATCAACACTAAGTGGGCCATTGACGTAGAAGCTCGCGGTGCCATCGCTCCGTCCATTTTCGGTAACATCAGCAGCCATCGCAAGGCTGAAGGTACAGGTATGCTGACCGCAGGTGTTAGCTACATCTTCGGCGGTAAGAAGTTTATTCCGGTTTCTAAGATTGACGAAGACGCAGTCAATGCGGAAATCAACAGATATAGAAGTGAACTGGCTCAGGCTCAGGCTGACCTGGCTAACTGCAAGAATGCACTGGCCAACGCTAAACCTGAAGT
>ENA-OQCX01000209-OQCX01000209.1-human-gut-metagenome-genome-assembly--contig:-NODE-209-length-30979-cov-13.359653_pt1 | contig 30979 bp, 25 predicted proteins | sample MGYA00242762_ERZ504587 | MGnify/ENA primary metagenome ERZ504587 (study PRJEB26092, sample SAMD00036337) | human gut metagenome | host: Homo sapiens | study: EMG produced TPA metagenomics assembly of...
AAAAAGTGTTGCAATTATTTTACAGGTATGTTATAAGTTATCCATGAGATGTGCGCTCGACCCAAAAGGAGCGTATGAAAAATACAAATCATTCTTTGTTTGACAAATATGAGATGATTAAAGATCTCGGAACCGGCAGCTCCGGTAGCGTTACGCTTGTCAGACACATATCTATGGATCAGGAGAGAGCTCTAAAGAAAGTTCCTAAAGCTTCTGCTTTCGCCGAATCCGCATTATCAGAAGCAAGACTACTCAAGTCTCTTGAGCATCCGTCTATACCACGTATATTTGACTTCGAAGAGGACAATGCTTTTTACTATATCGTCGAGGAATATATCGACGGCGAGACATTAGATTCATTTTTGCTTCATCAGCAGTTAATTTCCCCAGGTTTATTTTTTAATATTTGTGAACAATTATGTAATGTTTTTATCTATCTGCATACACAGATATCTACTCCCATTATCTACAGGGACCTTAAACCGGAGCATATTATAGTATGCCACAATAAGCTTAAGCTTATCGATTTTGGTGTATCGACATATGTTACCCGAAAGGGAAATAACTTCAATCACTATGGGAATATAGAATTCTCTGCCCCCGAATGCTTTACCGAGGATACAATTACACCGGCGGCAGACATTTACAGCTTAGGTCAGCTTCTGCAGTATATACTGACCTTTACCCCAGACAGCTTTTCCCATAAGTTTCAGCATATTATCCAAAAAGCAACAACATCTGATGCATCACTGCGTTACGTGACTGTCGCAGAGCTATATCAGGAAATACAGGAAATTCAAAAATTAACCGGTCAGCCACATCTCATACACAAAATAGCAGTTTTAGGCAGTCACAGAGGCTGCGGCTCCACCCACGTGGCCGTTTCACTCACCTGCGAACTCAATATCCTTGGATATCATGGTATCTACATAGACTCAGCAAAAAGCATACTTTGCCATGGTAATCACGACGGACTGCAGATTTTTAAGCAGAAAAACGGATATTATTATTACAAAAGCTTTCAGGGCATACCCGACTACAGTGACGGTATACAGTTTAATATTCCAAAGGATGCTATACAGATATACGACCTTGGCACTGATGTGTGCAACGAGAAAATATATGACATGGATCTCGTATTATATGTATGTAACGGCAGCTTTTGGCATCTGAATGATATCTACAGGAATCATTCTATTCTCAAAAAAATGACAGCTTCCCTGAGTGTTATATGTAATATGTGCAGCAGACAGGATGCCTCCGCGATTGCGGCACTACTTAATTGCAGTGTTTATCACTTTCCTTATGACAGCGATATGTTTAAGAGCTCAGTTCAAAAGGAAACGCTGATTCAAAAGCTGTTAGAACTAAAGAGAGGAGCATCACTATCAGACACTTTAAAAGGATATTTAAGAAAGTCCATTCTGCACCACAGTTAGTTGGGGTCTGTGGCAGCGTTCACAATGTAGGCACAACACATATAAGCCTTGCTCTTTGTAATTATATGAGCAATAAATGCATGTATAGAACCGCCTATGTTGAGCTGAATGGTACACACGAAATTCTTTCACTGTCAAAGACAGCTGACGAAAAGGTTTTTACTTATAAGAATGTAGATTTCTTTCCTCACGCAGTCATGTCCACACTAACTGAGATTTTAAACATGAGATACGAGCGTGTGATTATTGATTTCGGCATACTTAATCCAAACACCTTAAAGGAATTTATGAGGTGTGACGTAAGAATCGCTGTGTGTACAATAAGTAAATGGAACCGGGGCGCTTTGAACAGAATTATCGAGCTATTCAATTCAAACAAAATAACTGATTCAGAAAGCGTAAAAATATTGTTTAATCTCGTGGAAAAGAAAAAGACAATTAACCATAAACATTTTAAGTATCCGGTGGTAGGCTTTCCTTACTTAGAGGACCCGTTCCTCATCAATACCAGCCTGTTTGGCACTCTGGATAAGATATCAGAAAGGAATTAATATCACGATGAAAAATGACATCTTTAACCAGCTGTTTATCAATTTTATGTCCGAAGCCTTCGGAGGGCTTGTACTTTTAATGCCACATAGCGCTTCATGACATAAGGCCATTTGTTACTTGTCAGTTTTTACTCATATCATTATATATAGACGGAGGTATTTTTATAGAAGAATAAACTATATTTATATATTGGAATTTTTACAGATATTTTATCAAATTAAACGAAACTAAAAATCAGCAATTAAATTGGGTGTGGAAAGCTCCGGAAATATCAATTTCTATAAACTATCAATAATTAATGATTAATATCATTTTTTCTCAATTATACAAGAAATCGATGTCAGCATATTTTTGGTTCTTTACCCCGTTTAAATGCAAAAAGACAACCAAAAGACATATTTTAAAAAGAAAAGCTATGTGCGCGGGGGAAGCTTTTGCTCATCCCGCGCAAAAATGCATAAAAGAATTTCTTAATTTATTACAAATTTATTTCATATTATTTGAATATGCTATTTCACAATGGTATAATTAGCTTAAGCAATTTCGACACCAAATAATAGGAAAGGATTTTTACACATGAAAAAGAAATTATTGCCTGCACTTATAGTAACCGGACTTATTATCCTCGTTATAATAATAATGGGTATAACTGCTCTTATCAATAAATACACCCCTACGAAAAAGACAGAGGATCTTAAAGAGTATTTCAATATCTCTTCTGATGATGAGGCTGCTCTCGTTGTAGATAATGAGCTATCCGATTACAAGGCTAAAATAATAGATAAAAAAATATACGTTGATTACAAATTTGTTCACGACTCATTAAATTCCAGATTTTACTGGGATGCAAATGAGAATGTGCTTCTTTACACAACCGCATCTGATATCATCTCAGCGGCGGCTGACAGCAATAGCTACAGTGTCACCAAGCAGACCAATGACTTTGGCTATCCGATTGTGAAAGCCACCTCTGACTCTGCGCTTATTGCTTTAGACTATGTAAAACAGTACTCCAATATCACCTTTAAGTCATATGATGACCCGGCACGCGTCGTCATCACAAGCAAATGGGATGAAATAGACAGTGCCACTGTAAACAAGTCTACCCAGGTCCGCGTGAAGGGCGGCATAAAGAGCCCTATTCTAAAAGAGGTGAAAAAGGATGATAAGATTACTATTCTTGATTCCGGTGACAAATGGGATAAGGTTGCCACTGAGGATGGTGTTATTGGATATATAAAGAGCAAGGCTCTGTCCGAGAGTAAAAAAACTAAGCTTACGAATCCTGACTATGAGGAAGAGACCTTTACGCATATCAAGAAGGATAAGGATATCTGTCTTGCCTGGAATCAGGTAACAAGCCAGTCAGCAAACAGTAAAGTGCCCCAGGTAATTTCATCAACCAAGGGCATAAATGTAATGTCACCAACTTGGTTTTATTTAAATGACAACAACGGTAATCTGGCAGATATAGCAAGCAAGGATTATGTCAGCTACTGCCATTCCCAGGGCATCGAGGTATGGGGATTGTTCAGCAACTTTGAAAATACTGATGTAGATGCAGCATATGTGCTCACACATACATCCACGAGAACTACACTGATCAATCAGATTATGTCGGCTGCATTTAACTATGAGCTTGATGGTGTAAATATTGACTTTGAAAATATCACAGAAGACGCATATGGAGACTCTTACATCGAGTTTATCAGAGAGCTTGCCATAAAGTGTCACAATAACGGTATATCACTTTCAGTTGATGTCACAGTACCTGCCAGCTTCAACAAGTTCTTCAATCGCTCTGATATGGCAAATTTTGCCGATTATATTGTGATTATGGGATACGATGAACACTATAAGGCTCTGATGCCGGCTCAGTTTCTTCCATTCCGTGGGTAACTGAGGGTGTTGAATCCACTCTGAAGGAGGTTCCCGCTGACCAGATTATTCTCGGCATGCTTTTTATACCAGAATATGGGAGCTCACTCCAAAGGAGGACGATGATGCCGTAACCGATACCGAGGATCAGTCAAAGTACACTGTTGCCTCACAGGTATATAGTATGGACGCAGCTGCAGCACAGCTTGCCACAAACAATGCCACTGCTGCTCTTGATGAAGAATCCGGTCAGAACTACGCTGAGTGGTCTGTATCCAACAAGCTGTACAAGGTATGGCTCGAGGACAATACATCTTTAGAGAACAGGCTCAAGCTCGTCGACGACAATAAGCTCGCCGGTGCAGCATTCTGGAAGCTCGGCTTTGAAAATTCATCTGTCTGGGATACTGTTATCAAATATCTGGACTGATGCTTAAGGCTTACTGAAAGAGGCCGTACCTTTACAGCTACAGTCTAACTCTGTACCTTTTATAGGTTATAAATGATATCAGCCAATCATATAATATACAAACACACCCGATGCCTTCTATGCGCATCGGGTTTTTTATAGGTATCTTATATGAAAAAATATATGTACATTATTAAGAAAAACAAATACTGTCTTATTTTAGCTCTCTTTATCTTGTCCTTCTACCTCGGAAGAGGTGTCTGTGCTCTTGCAAAAAATACCGGCAAAAACACTAATTCCACCGTTATTGTAATTGACCCGGGGCATGGAGGTTGTAGATAACGCAAGTGATGAAAACAACGAAAATATAAGAAAAAGAAGAAATCTAAGAGAGAACAGACAAGCAATGTGAAAGCACGCGTTGCCGTATAATTTCTTAATAATCAGACAAAGGCGACTCAGGTATCGCAGTATGAGCTTGTTCTACATAGGGGTAGCAGCTGGAGGATTCTAATATAAAAAGAGAGCAAGCATAACGTTTACTCTCTTCTGTATTTAAGTTATTTTACATATCCGCTAAATGAGTATCCATTTCCTTCAAAAACAATATAAAACTCAGTATCGCTTTTAATATTAGAAAACTCAAAAGAACCAGTTTTACCAGCACTAATTTTTGTAGAGCCATAAGTCTTAGTAAGCCTTTTAGCTGTCACAGTAATTGGATTATCTCCGGTGTTCTCTACATAAACCTTATAACTCGTTTTTCCTGTAAACTTATAATTAGTATACAAGTTTTGATAATGAGAGGAACCAGCAAAATCGTATTGCCCTTTACTCTTGATGTTCCATACCTTACTAGGTCTTGATGTACCTCTTGTTTCAATAGTTTCTTCTGGAGAAACATAAGAAACTCCAACATTTGGTGTAACGGTTACCTCATTACTTCCATCTTTAACTGACTGAGCATGAACAACAGTTGTCGACATCATTGTGAAAATCATAGACACTGCCAATAAAGAAGCGAAAATATTTTTTTTGGATATCTTACACATGAAATTTCTCCTTTCACCTTGTTTTTTTAATTAATTTATAATATCATATTTTTAAAATAAAATCAAGGAGTATTGTTAATGAATATATTTCAGTTAAAAATAATAGCTATGATTGCTATGTTTTTAGACCATATAGCTTATTTCTTTCCTGATTTGCCAATGTCTTTGCCGTTACATTGGATAGGACGAATCGCTGCACCTATTTTTATTTTTGGTGTTGTTAATGGCGTAAAGTATACTAGTTCTAAGCGGATGTATATATTGAGGCTATATTTAGCAAGTATTGTGATGGCTGTTATTCAAATGAGTACACAAATTGAATTAAATTTCTTTAGAACATTATTTATCGTTGCATGCATATGTGAAATCTTAGAAATAAGAAAAAACCAAAAGGCTGTTTCCTGGATAAAAGTACTAAGTTTATATATCGCTTATCAAGTTATTGTATGTATAGTATGTGGTTATCTGAGTTCAATTAGTAATATGTATACGGAAACAATATGCTTCTATTTGATACCAGCTCTTTTGGGAAGTGTGTTTACAACGGAAGGGGGACTTATTTTTGTTGTTTTAGGAATTATAATGTATTTAGCTTATGACAACAAGAAAAGACTTATTCTGTCATATTTGATATTTGTTGTTGTGTATATGTTTTTTATGTCCACTAATATTGTTCCCATTATTTTATGGAAAATCAAGGAATTAATTCCGATAATAGGAACATGGCTTTCCGATGGCATGGAATATCTATTGTCTGTAATAGTTGGAATTTCTCCTATGGATGTAGGAGGGAATATATTTACAATTCAGTATCAGTGGATTATGGTTCTTGCTCTTCCGCTAATACTATCATACAATCATCAACGAGGGAAAAAGTATAAATATCTCTTTTATATTTTCTATCCCATACATATAATATTGCTTTGGCTGTTATCGAATTTTGTTTTTGTTTAAAACAGTGGAACAAGGAACATATTTATTACATTGAAACATCCAAACCAAAAATGGAGTGATGAATGTGCCTTTAAGCTTTAAGTACAATTCGATATATTCAAATCTGATTTAACAGTATATTATCTACAATTAAATACGCTATCCCAGTAGCTCGTACAAAATTCATGTTTTGTGCGGGCTTTTTTGTATCCGAAAATTTTTTCAAATTCCTGCAACAAATCACACCTTTCCGTACCGATATGGTGCAGTTCTGCCACAAGAATGGGAATATTTGAGATACTAACAAAGCTTTCCAATACCGTCTGTTTGCTTCTGTAACATTGTAAAAATACGCATATTGGATAAGCCTATGTGCGTATGTTGAGAATAGATAGTTGATTAAGGGGGCTGATACATTGACTAAAAAAAAACCTGCACAATATATTGTAGAACGAGAATTTTTATGTAAATTTTCTGTAGAAGAATTACTTATCCGTATCGTGAAATCTCATATTAAAAACGCATATCAAGAGGGGAAAACCTTTGAAAATCATGGAAAGAAGCCGTACTTTATTGTATGATATTATTATAGGTACGGCAGTTGAATAGGTGGAAAAATGATTTATCAAAAAGCGTCAAACTTATTTAATGCAGCTGTTTATATCAGATTATCACGAGAGGACGGAGATAAGGAAGAAAGCGATAGTGTAGGAAATCAGAGAAAACTTTTAACAGAATATGTGAACAAGCATGACGACTTTATCTTATATGATGTTTATATTGATGATGGTTTTACGGGAACGAATTTCGATAGACCAGACTTCCATAGAATGATTGCTGACATTGAAAATAACAAGGTAAATTGTGTTATTGTAAAAGACCTTTCCCGTTTCGGACGAGATTACATTGATACTGGGCGTTATTTGGAAAGAATATTTCCAGAGCTTAATGTCCGTTTTATTTCTGTAACAGATAACATTGACAGTATGAAGCAGTCATACGATATGTTGCTTCCTATTAAAAATATATTCAATGAACAGTATGCAAGAGATATTTCTAATAAAATTCAAGCGACTGTAAAATCAAAACAGAAGGCTGGAGAATTTATAGGAGCATTTACAAGCTATGGCTATAATAAATCACCTGCGAATAAGAATAAGCTTGTGATTGATGAATATGCGTCCGAAGTTGTAAAACGAGTATTCAGTATGTACGCACAAGGGATAGGAAAACAAAGCATTGCAAAAATATTAAATGCAGAGGGTATCCTTTGTCCGTCTGAATATAAAAAACTAAATGGCGAAAACTATAAGAATTGTACTCGTTTAGAGAAAACTTCCTATTGGACATATTCCACTATTAACGTGATGTTGCAAAATGAACTTTATATTGGAAACATGGTGCAAGGAAAGAAACATCAACGTATGAGAAGCAAACAACGCCTAGTTGATAAAGAAAACTGGATAAGGGTTGAAAATACACATGAACCGATTATAGACCATCAACTTTGGGATAAGGTACAAAAACTGCTGACGAAAAAGCATAGAGATATTGATTTGGAAACAAACAAAAATATCTTTGCAGGTTTTATCAAGTGTGGCGATTGTGGTCGGGCAATGATGAAAAATTTGTGGCAACGTGCTGACGGAAGTAAGTCCTACTCATTCTATTGTGGAACTTATAAAAGAAGCGGAAAAAATTACTGCACTCCGCATACTCTCCCATTTCAAGTATTGAATGATATTGTACTGGGAGATTTAAAGCAGATTATCAGCAATGTAGAGAATTTGCAGGAACTTGTAAAATTACAATCTTTCACAGCTCCGAAAATCAGAAAATCAACAGACATAGAACTGACAAAGTTAAAGACAGAGCTTGAAAGAGTAAAGAGACTGCAAAAGGCAATTTATGAAGATTACAAAGACGAACTGATTTCTAAAGAAGAATTTCTTTCTTATCGAGAGGACTATCAACAAAAAGAAACGCTTTACTCCAAACAGATTGAAACGCTGGAAGAAAAGAAAAATGAAAATGTAACAGAAAGTATTTTTGAAACACCCTGGTTAAGGCGGTTGTTGGAGCTGAAAGACATTGAAGAATTAGATAGAGATATTATTGTGGAAATGATAGACCAGATAACAGTTTACGAAAACCGCAAAATTAAAATCTCATATAACTTCGGAAATGAACTGGAACATTTATTCTCAAGCGTTTACTGTAAGGACTTATAGAAAAAGGCTATCTAATCTCAATACATATCACAATTTGCGTAAACTACAACCAACACATGGTGGAAGTGATCCCGGTAAGATTTCCACCTCCGGCGTCATGGAAAAGGATGTCAACCTGAGTATTGCAATGGCTCTTAAACAGCTGTTTGAAAACAGAGGCTTTACTGTTGTCATGACCAGAACCACCGACTGCGACCTCGCCCCGGATAATTCCAAGCATCCAAAGACAGATGATCTGACAAAGAGAACTGCCCTGATGTCTAAAAGCAATGTGGCAGTCAGCATCAGTATCCATCAAAACAGCTTTGAGGACAGTTCAAGCTGCGGTCCACAGGTATTCTATTATGAAGCCTCTGATGCAGGAAAAGAGCTCGCATCCTCTGTTCTTGGAGCTTTAAACACTTCTCTTTGTGTCGCAAAGCCACGAAGCATTAAGCCCAATAAAGAATACTTTATACTTAAAAAATCCACATCCCCGACCGTAATCGTAGAATGTGGATTCTTGAGTAATCCTGCTGAGACACTTCTTCTTACTGACAAAAACTATCAGGATGACCTGGCACATGCAATATATATCGGTGTTACAGACTATCTTGCGCAATCACCCTCTGGGCATTTACAATAAACTGCTCTGCGATGTGATATAGTCTGGTTGTCTGAACACTTTCACTGCCATCAAGCTGCTTTTTAGTCTCATTATCTGACTCAGTATTCGATTTCATATCTGACATCTTAGACTCTTTTGCAGATATATCATGCTCCAGTGCCACATCTATGCGCACACGCTGTTCACCATCACTTATTCCTGCCTCAAACATAGTGATATTGTCTTCAAACAGCTTTTTAGTCTGCTCATCGTCTGTGACTATCATAGCAGATACTGAGTTTTCCTTTGCCTCAAAATATGCAGCTACCCTGCCGCATTTTTTGTCCTCAAGGAATATGTCAACCAGGCCCTTTTTATCCTCGCCCCTTACTATACTAAGCTTCATGCCTGTCACTCCGTCTGCAGTCTCTATCGGTACGATATAGTTTTCCTGTCTCGACATACTTGAAGCTATTCTTAGCTGACTGCACAATAGCTTCATCTGTCTGATATCTAATGAGCCGGTGCGCCTGTCCTCTATAATCATCGAATCCATCACGTGCTCAGCTGTATCAGCCAGCGTTTCCTGCGCCTGCGCAAGCTCCTTTGGATTTTTGACCGACTCAGAAAACCGTCTGAGAGTCTCATCCAAAAGAGCCCTTGCCGTAGCACTGTCTCCATGCTCCCAGAGATTTCTTACTGCCTCTGACGGATTTTTCATTAGCCGTGACGCCGCCATGAGGTTTACCGCGGTTGTTTTTACATCATATTTCTCCAAAAATGCATACACACTTTCAGGCACCGAAACTGCCTGATTGAACTGCCTGAGCTGCTCCGTGGCATATTGCTCTGACAGTGCGTTATCCTCGTTGGCCTCATATACAGCCTGCCTGAGCTGCTCCGGAGTCATCTCAAGCCAGCTGTCATCCTGCACAAACTCCATTTTCTCAGGTGAAAGTGTATCAAGCACATCCCTTAGACAGTTTGTGTGATATGCGCTTTCTATCTGTTCATCAATTCTAGCTCCCTTACTTACTCCTTCCACTCCGGCAAAGGTATCGTCCACCTTATAGTCCATGGTACTCTTTCCTCTTGTCCGGACTGCTGTAAGCAGATTTTTCATTGTAATATCTGCGCCCTGATTGACAAGTGAGCCTATGACTGCTCCATCTGACTGCTCCACCTGTGATATAAGCCTGTATATACCTATATATGAGTCTCTTTCCTCCTCTGATATTTCATTTTTCTTTTCAAGCTTCCAGAGAAACTCGCTGAATTTTTCATCTCTTTCATCAGGATTCTCTGATTTTATCTGTCTGGCTGTGTCACTTATGTCGCTCATGCTCATATCAAGCGGTGATATACCTCTTTTTATCATCTCAAGTGTCACGGCCGGTGTCATGTCGCTGAATGCTCTCTGCACCTGCTCATCTACGGACTTTATCTGCTTTATATTCTCCTCTGTGATATTGGTACTGTTGTACACAAGTATCCGCACAGCCCTGCGATTGCTTTCAGATGTATCTATCTGAAGCTCTTTAAGTATATCATCCACATTCTGAAATGCTTTTGATATACTGTCTCCCATATCTTCCCGCGGTGATGTCATAAGAGTCTCATATCCTGAGGCTGCTGCTTCTAATGACTGCTTCATTGCTTTGCCTGCTGTATACAGCTCATACACAGTGTCATCTGCGGATTCCAGGGTCAGTACATACGCCGGCTGCTGCTTCATATGATTGAAAATATCACAGACATTATTGTACATACGTACCCTATCATCAGATGCCTCTACACTGCTATCACCAAACAGCGCTCCGTAGTATTTATTTTCCTGCTGCTTAAGCAACTCCACTACACGTTCAATAGGCTCTGTGTCTATTGAAACTCCTTTTTTTATGAGTGAAAGGTTGGCTTCTGCTGTCATGGAAAGTCTCGCTTCCTCAAGCTTTCTTTGAGCTGTCACAAGCCTTGCTTCCCGGCTGTCTGTAATCTGATTATCCGCAGCTTTATTTGCTGAGGCTTGCGATGCTGCACTATCCTTGCCCCTTGCAGCTATAAGCTTTGACAGATTCTCTATCGTGACAGGTATGTTATCTGACTCTAATGTGACAATGTCATCTACGGTCGCCTCGCCTAATACATCACAGGCTTTCTTTGCCATGTCAAATGTCAGACCATCCTGCGACATAGTGGCATCTGTAGCCTTTTTTCCCATGGCCAGTGCTTCTGTGACTGCCCTTGCATAAAAATCACTGCTCACATTTTCTCCTGCTGCAGTGATGCCGTCTATCTGATTGGCAAGCAGCACATTGTCGGGTGTAACGGCTATATCTTCATCTATCAGCCATCTGCACTGATTCAGATTCTCATCACTACCGTCTATATGAGCTTCCTCTAATATCTGTTTAAGCTGTGGCTTAAGCTCCTCAAACAGCTCATCCGATATCTCCGTCATTTTGGTTTTCTGCCTGTAATCTTGTACATGACTACTGCTGTATGTGGCCTTGTATACATTGGAAACCGTCGGATTCATGTTATTTCTGACCAGATATGCCTTTGTCTCATTGGATATATTTGTAAGGCTCTTTGCCCGGTCTATGGCATCTGTACCTGCCTTTATATTGTCATCTGTAGCAGGAATATCATATGCTTTCATCTGATTGACAAGCATGGCCGCTTCAGTCTGGCTTCCCGTGATGTCTGTAAGCTGCTGCCTGCTCAGATCATCTCCATATATGGATATATCTACACCTGCCTTTGCCAGCACTGCTTTTATCTTGTCGGTCTCAGTGACAATGACATCGTAGCCGTCATCCTTTGCAGCTTTGTAATCATCACTCGTGGTGGTGCTTGCAGTGACAATCATATCATTTCGCCTGTTTTCTGAGGTCTGATTCATGTCATTTAGCAGATTTTCTGCCATATCTGTGCCATCGTTGTTCCCGGCTTCGTTTTTAGCCTGTGGTCTTGCATATATCGTATCCGACATATCAACAGAATTTGACGAACCGACAACAGCCGCCTTTTTTGACATATTGTCACTGTTGTCTGTCTTTATATAGTCTGAAACACGCATACCCGCTGTCATATCATTTATGGTTTTTGTGTCCGTATTTTTTGTATCTGTGCTTTTATTAATCAAATTCTCTATCTGCATATTTCCTGCTCCGTGCCCTGCATATATACCATCTCTGCAGCCTTTATTTATGGATATTCTTACTTCGTGCTTTTGTGGTTCTGAATAGTTATCTTTTTTATATATCGACATATAATACGCAAAAATAAAGACCGCGCCTTAAATTGGCGCGGTCCTTTACCCTGCTGTTTACCGGTATATTAGTATTTAAATACAGCAACTCCGTAAGGCGCAAGTGGATAAGCAAATGAAAACGGTCTGCCATCACACTCTGATTTAACTGCCTTATAATCCAGCTTCTTGTATGACTGTTTTGCTTTACCTCTGCCTTTTGCAGCCTTCTTTACAGGCTCTTGTACCGTTTTACCGGTAAACTTAGGATCCTCACTATCTAAAACAAGCTGATATGTCTTGTGCTTTGGCACTCCGACTCTGTAATCAGGTCTCTCTACCGGTGTGAAATTGATGACAAAGAGCATATTATTCTTGCCATCCTTGCTCTTTCTGATAAAGCTGAAGATGCTTCTGTCTGCATCGTTTGCATTTATCCATTCAAAGCCTTCCCAGCTTGAATCCAGCTCATACAGACAGCGGTTTCTCTTATAGAGGTGAAGCAGCTCCTTTACCCAGTTCTGGATCTTTTTATGCTCCGGATTCTCAAGCAGATACCAGTCGAGTTCTCTTTCCTCACTCCACTCCTGCTTCTGTGCAAACTCCTGTCCCATGAAAAGAAGCTTCTTTCCACAGTGTCCCATCATAAATGCATATCCTGCCATGAGGTTCTTGAATTTATCCCCTTCTAAGCCCGGCATTTTGTTGAGCATAGAACACTTCAGATGTACCACCTCATCATGTGACAGTACCAGAATATATTTCTCACTCTCATTATAGCTCATCGCAAATGTCATCTTGTTGTGGTTATTTTTACGGAAATATGGATCCAGCTTCATATAATCAAGGAAGTCATGCATCCATCCCATGTTCCATTTGTAGCTGAAGTTCAGTCCGTCTTCCTCTACCTTGCCTGTTACCTTTGGCCATGCGGTAGACTCTTCGGCTATCATTACAGTTCCGTGATTTCTTCCAAGTATGAGTGTATTGATATGCTTGAAAAACTCTACTGCCTCGAGGTTCTTATTGCCTCCAAACTTGTTTGGCACCCACTGTCCATCGTTCTTTCCATAGTCAAGATAAAGCATTGACGCAACTGCATCCACACGGAGTCCGTCTACGTGGTAATTTTCTATCCACATCAATGCACTTCCGATAAGGAAGTTCTTTACTTCATTCTTACCGTAGTCAAATATCTTTGTGCCCCAGTCAGGATGCTCTCCCTTTCTTGGGTCTGCATACTCATATGTGGCTGTTCCATCGAAATTGGCAAGTCCATGCGCATCCTTTGGGAAATGTGCAGGTACCCAGTCGAGTATTACTCCGATATTATTTTTATGGCACTGATCAACAAAGTATGCAAAATCCTCAGGCTCTCCATACCTCGATGTAGGTGCATAGTAGCCTGTCACCTGATATCCCCATGAGCCATCAAACGGATACTCTGAAATACCCATAAGCTCAATATGTGTATATCCCATAGTTTTTACATAGGATATGAGTGATTTTGCAAGCTCCCTGTATGTATAAAAGCCATCATCATCCCTGCCCGGATGTCTCATCCATGAGCCCGGATGGCACTCATATATAGCCATAGGTGAAGAATATACATCAGCATCTGACTTTGCTGCTCTCTTATCCATCCACTCTTTGTCAGTCCATGTGAAGTGCTCGATATCTGTGATGATTGACGCCGTTCCCGGACGAAGCTCTGCGTAGTTTGCATATGGATCTGCCTTGTACAGCTTGTCACCCTGTTCAGTGACTATAATAAACTTATACATCTGACCCTTTTGCGCTCCCGGTACAAAAAGCTCATACACTCCCATGGTTTCCGGCTCTACACGCTTCATCTCATGACTGGTCTCATTCCAGTCGTTAAACTCACCAAACACGTATACTTCCCTCGCATGTGGCGCCCAGACGTCAAAGCACACTCCTTTTTTTCCTTTGCGCTCAGCTAAGTGAGCGCCCATCTTCTTGTAGATATCATAGTGTGTTGCCTGACCAAACAGGTAACAATCCATTGCTGTAAAATTACACATATATATACCCCCATAAGAATTTATTTTTCCCTGAAATGATCCTCTTTGAGTACAATTCGGTCATCATCTGTATATCGCCTGGCTGTCAGAATACTTATAGCCTTCTTAAGTCCGCTGTGAGCCTCCCTGTCTATGGCCTCGTCAATTATATCCTTGACCTCTGTCAGAGTGGTAGCCTGGTCTATCCTCTCAATATTGCTGATTCTGTTATGCAATGCCAGAATAGCCATCTCATCTATCTTGTACCCAAGCTCTGCAGAGTACGATTTTGCAAACAATACGAGTTCATCATTTGTAAAAATAGGAACCGATATCTTTTCCGTGAACTTGGATGCAAAGCCCTCATCCATTGAGAGAGCCTTCTTTATACCCTTTGATGTATCCTCAAGTATATAGAGTGTTCCTGTAATATCATGCTCCATCAAAAATGATAGCTGGGCAGCTATGCTGCGGTCGATATCACCGGCTCTTTCTATGATGAGACAGCCTCCTGTTATCTTTCTGACTACCTGCTGCACATCCTTTTTATTGAGTGCGGCAGCATCAATCTTGCCCATCTTTCCTGTAAGCTGTTCACCATCTCTTTGTAATACCTTTATAAAGCTTGTAGCAAGCATTGTCTTTCCGCAGCCCTGCTCTCCCTGTATAATCAGGTTGCCTGTGGATGCATTTTCTTTCCTGTTGAAATGATCAAGCACTGCATTATATGCCTTGCAGATCTGATCCTCCATACCCTTTACCGGTATGAAATATGAAAATATAGCTTTCTGTTCGCTTGTAAGCTCTTTTATATGTTTTGTTTCTTTCAATTTCGAGTCATCTTCTTCGCTGTCTAAATCCTCCGGCAATGAAATATCCGGCATTTTTCTTGTCTTAGCCATATCCAGCTTCTTCTCCAGTCCCGGATTCTTTGCTGTCATCTTGGCTATTTCCTGCTCGATAAATGATGTCACATGATCAAAATCTCTCTTCTCAGAAGTGTTTTCTTCCTCCTGTGTAGCCTCTTCATCTGCTGTATCATCATCGGCATTTAACATATCATCTGTTATTTCAGGCATCATGGTAGTCGGCTGCATGAGTATCTCGTCTTTCTCAGACTCCTCTGCCATAATTATATCCTCCGGCTCTCCAACCGGTTCCTTTGCTTCTTCTGCAGTATCTTCCGGTGCTTCCTGCGACTCCTGTGCTTCGTCTATAGCCTCTTCCGGTGCTTCCTGTGACTCCTGCACTTCGTCTATAGCCTCTTTGGGTGCTTCCTGCGGCTCCTGCACTTCGTCTATAGCCTCTTTGGGTGCTTCCTGCGGCTCCTGTACTTCATCCACAGTCTCATCTGCATAAAGCTCCTGCATATCCGGTTTCTGCTCTTCTTCAGGCTCCTTCACGGCAGCTTTCTGCTCTATAATATCAACCGGGACCTTCAAATACTCCTCCTCAAGAAGTTCCTTCGGAGTGACACCTGCATCCAGCTTTGGAATGACATCATTTAGTCTCTCCATGATGTCTCCTGCCTCCTGAAGTGCTCTTGCCTTAGCTGACTCAAGTTTCTGCTGCTCAGCCTCTTTAAGTGCAATTTCAGCCGCATGTTTGGTCTTTTCCCATTCTTCAAGCACATCCTGTATAGACATCTGTCCTGTAATCTGATGCTCAAGCTGAGTCTTTTCACTCATGACCATAGACATCTGTCCGTCAGCGTCTTCACCCAAAAGCTCCTTGAAATTCAACTTAAGTGAACCATCTATCTCTTCATCTGTAGCGATATGCTCTGTCTCTTCCGGCTGCTGTGCATACTCTTCCTGCTCCTTTTCGAGCTTGAGATAAGGAATATCCTCAACTATTTTTTTGATGGTATCCATCGTATCAGCAACTTCATTCTTGCCCTTGGCTCCATGATCTGCTGCATACCCTTGGCAATCTCCTGCTGTAAATTTACAGTATTGAACTTCTCCTGATTTACAGTAATCTGCGGAATAGTTACGTCATCATGCACTATCTCTCCGCCCTTTACCATCTCCATGGCACCTATCTCGGTGACCTCAGCCTCATCCTTTATCTTAGCCGGCTTTTCCTTCTCTGCCTTGAATCGTCTGTACTTTTCCTCCTGAGCCTTGGTAAGTGGCTGATAAAGCATCTTAAGCTCCAGCGCACGCTCCACATATGGTCCGTCTCCGAACCACAGAATGAGCTCATCGCAGGCATCTATACACTTATCGGCTTTTCCGGCCTTGTGGTATAGATATGCAAGCTCATATGCCCACTCCTCAGTGTATTCTTCATCCTTGTACTCTTCAAGAATAGTGATAAGCTCATCAAATGAAGCTCCCTGCCCTTTTTTGATGGCATATCTTAATACATACTTCATATCATCATGAGGCGCTATCTCAACAAACTCATCATAATACTCTGTAGCAGCATCATAATCACCCATCTTGATGCAACCTCAGCCAGTCTGTATATAATCATCCTGCCGATTGGTGAACGGTCATAGGCCATTAAAAGTATGTCCCTTGCATCCTGGTATCTTTCGGCCTTCTCGTAGATTTCGCCGATTTTAACGAGTGTATTTACATTTTTAATTTTGTTCCAATTTATGCTATCTGCAATCTCAGCCGCGCTCATATAGCCCTCCTCGGCGCTTAGGGCTTTTATCTGATCCAGCTTGAGATTGTATTCGTATTTATCCACTTATTTCACCTACTCGTATTTAAGCTTATTATTTTTTGTATCTACGCCTGTTGTCTTTGTATAATCCATTGTGTCCTCAGGAAGCTTCTTTTTCCTGAGAGCATAATTAACAACTCTTCTCACAATATAGTATATCACAGCAAAGGTCGGAACACCAAGTAACATTCCAAGAAAACCAAACATTCCTCCGCCGATTAGTATGGCAAACATAACCCAGAAGGTCGAAAGTCCTGTAGATGAGCCAAGTATCTTAGGTCCTATGATATTGCCATCCACCTGCTGCAGCACAACAATAAATATCAAAAGATAAAGCGCGTGCCACGGACTCTGAATTACCACTATGAGTAACGATGGAATTGCACCGATAAACGGTCCGAACACCGGAATCACATTTGTGACACCGATAATCACTGCGACAAGCACTGATGATGGTATCCTTAAAATCAGACATCCGAAATATGCAATCACTCCAATAATCAGTGAATCTATTATCTTACCGCTTATGAAGCCTCCAAAAATCTCATTTGTCTTTCTGAGTGTCTCAATAATGATATTTCCTGTCTTTGGCTTACAGACAGCATATATTATCTTTTTGCTCTGTCCTGCAAGGGTCTCCTGAATACTCATCACATAGACCATCACGATTATTCCGATAATAAAATTGAGTAAGCCTCTGACTACCGAAATCACACCGGTTGTAATCTGTGCAACATACTTCTGTGCCTCAGGAATCAGCTTTTCTGTGGCATAATTTTCAATGTAGTCGGTTGCATTCTGTAAACCTGTGCTCGCGAGTTCAGCAATTTTGCTGTCCCCGAAATTACCATGCTTTATCATGTTGATGAATGCCGCAACATCTTTTGGCAGTGTCTTCATAAGTCCTGATATACTTGCTATGACAGAAGCACAATAGCCGCAATGAGGAGCGAAATAATCGCTACAAGAATAATAACCGAGCCTGTGATTGCAAGAGCTCTTGAAACCTTTCGCAGCTTGCTTTCGCTTTTCATCTTTTTGGAAAGAAGCTTTTTAAAGCATCTTTCCAGCCACAGCATGACAGGATTCATCAGGTATGCAAGCACAAGTCCCATTATAATAGGCATTGCTGCCGCAAGCAGCTTGCTCCATATGCCTGCAAAGCCCTCAAATCTGTACAGTGCAAAGAAAAACAGTATACTGACTGCAAACGTGACAAATACCATGACACCTATTCTGATCAGATGTGGCCATTCCTCACGCCCCGGGTGCGAATTCTGCTTCGCACCCTTATCTGCATTTATCTCAATGTTTGATTTTTTACCAGCTTTTCCGGTTTCTTCCATCGGATTAAATTCTCCTTATTTACGGTTATAGTTGATGAGACATCCCTTTAATATTATCTCTCTTTCATCATCTGTGAGCTCACCCATCTTCAGTGTAAATGGCTTTAATTCACCATCCTTGACAACATATGCCTCAAACTCCGTCTTTGCATCCTCGATTTCCTTCTTGATTCCCGGAAGGAAGATATAGTCTAGGTTGTGGAACGGAAGCTCTCCCTCATCGATGATGAATGGAAGCATTCCCCAGTTGATAAGGTTTGAACGGTATCTCTTTGTGGCATACTCGTTTGCGATATTTGCCCAGCCTCCGAGTACCTTCTGGCAGCTTGCAGCTGCTCTCTTGCTGAGCCGTCACCCGGCTTAACAGCAAAAATTGTGCTTCCGAAGCCCATATTCTCATGGCTTGCCTCAGGGAATTTTTTCTTTACTACTCCCATGATTTCAGCAACCTCAGGAACAGCCTTTCCTGCGCACTCACCACTCTCTATAGCCTTCTGGGCCTTCTGGATTTCCTTTGCTCTGCCTACATACTCCGGATCCTTTCTTGAAAGTGCGAACTCTGCAAGTCCAAGAGGGTTTGAACGATATGATGATGTCTCTCCTGAAGGAATGAGCTCATCTGTTGTAGTAACAGGATCATGAATCTCTGAAACCACCTTAAGGAGCATATTCTCAGGAAGCGCGCTCATTGCCGGCCAGTCCTTGATGTTTGGTCCGAACTGAATTTCAACTGAAGGATCTGCCACTCCATGGCTGTCAAATACACGGTTCTCATATATAGTCTTGTCAAAGAAATATTTTGGCTTTGTAAAGTTAACATCAATATCCGCTGCTGATGTAAGGAAGCCCTTGTTTGCTGCTGTTGCAGCGATTGAACGTGCATCCATGAGTGCCACTGAGCTGATCTGTCCGTTCTGTACCTTAGAACCCTCTCTGTTAGGGAAGTTTCTTGTTGAATGACGGATAGAGAATGCGTTGTTGGCAGGTGTATCTCCTGCACCAAAGCAAGGTCCGCAGAAAGCAGTCTTTACGATTGCACCTGTCTCAAGAAGCTTCGCTACAGCTCCGTTTTTCACAAGCTCCATGTATATTGGAGTAGATGCCGGGTAAACACTCAGTGTAAACTCGTCTGCTCCGATTGAATGTCCGTTTAATATGTCAGCCGCATCGCAGATATTCTCAAATCCACCGCCTGCACAGCCTGCGATGATTCCCTGGTCAACATACAGTTTTCCGTCTCTTACCTTACTCTTTAAATCAAGCTTCACCTTGCCGTCAAAGCTTACCTCAGCTCTCTTCTCACAGTCATCGAGAATATCCATGAGGTTTGCATTGAGCTCATCGATAGTGTAGGTATTGCTTGGGTGGAATGGCATTGCTATCATTGGGCGGATCTGGCTTAAATCAATCTCAATAAATCTGTCGTAGTAAGCCACCTCACCCGGATTAAGCTCCTTGTGGTCCTCAGCCTACCGTGAATCTCAAAGAATTCCTTAACCTGGTCATCTGTTCTCCAGATAGAAGAAAGACATGTAGTCTCTGTTGTCATAACATCGACACCTATACGGAAGTCAACGCTCAGATTAGACACACCCGGTCCTACGAACTCCATAACTTTGTTCTTTACGAAGCCGTTTCCGAATACCTCTCCAATAATTGCAAGTGCGACATCCTGTGGTCCAACGCCCTTGATTGGCTCTCCTGTCAGGTAAATACCTACTACCTCAGGCATATCAATATCATATGTCTGTTCGAGAAGCTGCTTAACAAGCTCAGGTCCACCCTCGCCGACTGCCATAGTACCAAGTGCACCATAGCGTGTATGTGAATCAGAACCAAGTATCATTTTTCCGCCGCCGGCAAGCATCTCTCGTGCAAACTGATGGATAACTGCCTGATGAGGTGGTACATAGATTCCGCCGTATTTCTTTGCACATGTGAGACCAAACATGTGGTCATCCTCATTGATTGTTCCACCAACTGCACAAAGGCTGTTGTGACAGTTTGTAAGTACATACGGGATAGGGAATTTCTCAAGTCCTGAAGCTCGTGCTGTCTGGATAATACCTACAAATGTGATATCATGCGATGTAAGCTTATCAAACTTAATCTGAAGCTTGTCCATATTGCCGGATGTATTGTGCTCCTTTAAAATACCGTAAGCAATTGTCTCCTGCTTAGCTGTCTGTTTATCGATGTCCATGCCGGTCTTGCTTTTGACAGCTGCCTGAGCCTTAGGTCCATCAATTATTACTTCCTTACCGTTTAAAAGGTAAGCACCATTTTCATATAATTTCACTTATTCTACCTCCGTATGTGTATTTCAAAATTCTATTATTTACTATTATATAATATTATAGGTAATTGTGGCAATAAATAAATCACCATCTACCTTAATTTCGAATTTTCCTCCATCAAATGGGTCAGATTCTTTGCAATCGAAAGTCCAAGTCCACTTCCTTCAGTGGTTCTCGACCTCTCTCCCTCACAAAACGCTCTGTCAGTCCACATTTCCGTTGCTTACTATGTCAAGCTCGTTCTTAGACACATTCTTTATTGTAAAAACTGCCTTTTTATCTGCCTTTTCAAGCTCTACATACACTCTGGTATTTTCCAGTGCATATTTTGCGGCATTAGTATACAGATTTTCAATAGAGCGGTAAAGCTGACGCCCATCCGCATAGATAAATATCTGTTCTGATGGAATTTTTGTAACTATTGTCAGATTTCTCGACTCAAATCGCTCATTGAATTCACCTCCGGTCTGGTATAAAAGCTCAACCAGATCAAGCTTTTGCATATTGAGCTTCACATTTCCCGAGGTAATCTTTGATGTCTCTACCAAATCCTCTGTAAGCTGCTTTAAGCGCTGTGACTTTTCCTCCAGCACATGTATATAGTATTTGGCATTTTCATTTTCCAGATTTTCCCTCTTAAGCAGGTCAACATAGTTGACTATTGAAGTCAGAGGTGTCTTTATATCATGCGATACGTTTGTTATTAAATCAGCCTTTAATTTTTCATTTTTAAGACTCTCATTTACCGAGCTCATAAGACCCTGGCGTATATGATTGACAGCCTCCGCCACATTTTTCTGCTGTCCATGAAACTCATTGACATTGAGTGTTGTGTCAAGCGCTCCTTCCGAAATAGCTTCAAGGGCCTCCTGTATGCGCATTATCTCTTTATTTTTTTGTGTGTGGATATCCTTTTTTTCAATAACCCTCTTTATAAGCTCATAGCCCTTGTATATCAAGCTATGTGTGCAAAGTATATTGCCTTTTATCTTCCTTACAATGCTCTGGTATAAAATAATAAAAGCCAGATCAAACAAAAAAGTAAATGTGCCGGCCGTCATAATGAGTGATGCATAGTCAAAATGCTGGTTTTTTACGCCTGAAATCACTTTTCCCATAAATACCATGAGCAGTGTAAATATCACTAGCATCACATCAGAGTATACCTTGTCAATCGGTAAATAGTATATTGTATAATCATCCTCTGATTTTCTGCCGGCCACGTTTGCCATATATGCCAGGCTCACAAAGCTGCCTACCAGGCCCGCCAGCGATATGAGTGTATATATATCAATATTTTCATGCGCATCGTGCCTGAATGCATAGCCTGTGGCAAACACTCCTGTCACCATAAGTATCATGCATAGCTGATGTAAAACTATGACCGCTGCTTTTTTTCCTATCGTATACTGCTTCATTTGTTGTCCTCTATCTTATAGCCTACTCCCCAGACCACCTTCAGATATCGCGGCTCCTTAGGATTTATCTCTATTTTTTCCCTGATATGTCTGATGTGCACAGCAACTGTATTGTCGGCTCCTATCGCTCCTCGTTCCATATGCTCTCATATATTTCGTTTATTGAGTAGACCTTTCCCTTGTTTTTAAGGAGTAAAAGCAGGATATTGTATTCAATCGGTGTGAGCTTTACCTCCTCACCATCCACAGTCACCTTTTTTAAATCATCATTTACCAAAAGGCCTCCGGCTTCATAAACCTTGTCTCCGGCTGCATCATTGCTTGACAGAGTGGTATATCTGCGAAGCTGTGACTTTACCCTTGCCACAAGCTCAAGCGGATTAAAAGGCTTTGTGACATAATCATCAGCTCCCACATTGAGGCCTAAAATCTTGTCAGCATCCTCTGTCTTTGCCGATAGAATGATTATCGGCACCCTGCTTTCCTTTCGTATCTGCAGAGTAGCTCTTATTCCGTCGAGCTTTGGCATCATGACATCTATTATCATGAGGTCTATTTTTTTATTCTTCATAATTTCAACCGCCTGTATGCCATCGTAAGCCTTCTCCACGTCGTAGCCCTCCTGCATCAGGTAAATCTCAATTGCCTCAACTATTTCCTTGTCGTCATCACAAACTAATATTGTCATATTATCCTCCTTCTATGAATTTTGAACAGAAACCTTCTCCTGCCGTTAGTCAGCTATATTTTATCAGATTATCCACTTTGTTTTTCTTAAAATCTGCTTAATATTGACCATTTTTCAATATAAGCCAAAAGCAGCCGTTCTACTTTGAACTGCTGCTTTATATTACATAGGTGTGTTTCATTTCCCTTTATTTCCGGTGATGCTCTGCCACATTCTGTGGATACCGTCTGTGAGCTCCTTCCCCTCCTTTGTGTTGATAGCAGGTTGATTGCCGGCTTTTCTGCTTATTGCCTTATAATCCTCATCAACAGACGATTTTGAGCCGGCAGCCTTGGCTTCATCCTTATCATTGCTATAATTTGAGCCGGAATCAGGTGTATCGTCTGCAAGCTTCACTTCACCCACTACACCATCTCCCAGGTCCTCGCCCTCAGCAAGTCCCAGTTTTCTGATATAATCCATATTTACCTTGATTTCAGTCTGTCTGTTTGCATAGATAGACTTCTCTTCATTGTCAATAGTACTCTCCTCTACAGGCTTACCTGCATTTTTCTGACGTTCTATCTCCTTATTTCTGTCATCGATAATCTTAAGATACTTCTCCGTATCGGACAAATCCTGAAGCTGTCCCTTGAGCTCATACTGGTTAGTTTTAACTATCTTCTCCTGCTCTGCAATCCTATCCTTCATATTCTTGCACAGCTTTTCAAGTGACTCGTTGGTATCATTGATGATATCACGCACTCTTGAAAGCGCCTCATCCGTATAGATAACCGATGCTGCATACACATCCTCAGCCTTTCTGCTTGCATCCCAGACTATCTGATCCCCCTTCTTTCTGAACTCTCTCTCTGCGTGATTGCGACTCTGCTCAGTAAGCTCATACTCATCCTGCATTGCATATATACACTTATTCAGCTCAGCAAGTAAATCTATCATTTGCTGCTTGTTTATGATCACCCTGCTCGGCTCCGGCTTATATGGCTCCGCCTTTGAGAGCATGATATGAATTTCTCTTAGTACCTTTTCTGTTTTATCGTTCGCATTCATTTTCTATTTCCTCGGATTTAAATTAACATTATAACTATTCAGGGTGGTTATGAATACTCACCACTTACCCATATTTTATATGAAAATCCGCTTCTCGTAAATAGCCAAATGAATAATAATAGTTACTATAATTAAATCAATCCCGCTGCCGCATTTCTCAGTTCATCTGCCGCATGCTTTATCTCGGCAGCCTGCTCTTCGCTCACATTTCCGGGCTTTGTCCTTGAAATAAGCTTCTTTACATATGAAAGTGACGATTTCACACTCTTTTTCTGTGCGCTGTCCATAGCCTTTCTTTTTTCCTTGTCAGCCATGACATTTTCCACCTGTCGCACAAGCGTATCAGCCTCACTTCTTGCATCAATATAAGCCTTTCTCTGTCCGTCTGTTGCCTCATACTCCTGTGCCTCACGGATTGCCTGCTCAATCTCAGAATCAGACAAATTTGAGCTTGCGGTAATCGTAATCTCCTGATGCTTTCCTGTGCCCAGGTCCTTTGCAGAAACCTGCACAATGCCGTTTGCATCTATATCAAACGTCACCTCTATCTGCGGCACACCTGCCGGAGCCGGCTTGATGCCCTTTAGCCTGAAGTTTCCAATCAGCTTATTGTCCCTTGCAAACTGCCTCTCACCCTGCAGTACCTTTATATCCACAGAGGTCTGGAAGCTTCCAGCAGTTGTAAAAATCTGGCTGTATCTCGTAGGAATAGTCGTATTTCTGTCAATAATTTTGGTTGAGACACCACCAACTGTCTCAATTCCGAGTGAAAGCGGTGTGACATCCATCAGTATAATCTCTGCCGCACTGCTGCCTGCGACAATTGCTCCACCGAGCTTGCCACCCTGTACTGCTGCACCAAGTGCCACGCACTCGTCAGGATTCAGGTTGTGTGAAGGCTCTTTTCCTGTAATTCTTCTGACCTCATCAACCACAGCCGGCACACGTGTCGAGCCTCCTACCAACAGCACCATTCCAAGCTCTGCTGCACAAATCCCCGCATCTGAAAGTGCCTGATTTACCGGAATGGCCGTTCTCTCCACCAGATCCTTTGTTATCTCATTAAACTCAGCCCTTGTGAGGTTCATCTCCATGTGAACCGGCTGTCCCTTTACAGTGGTGATAAACGGCAGGTTGATAGTGGTTGAGGATGAGGATGAAAGCACCTTTTTTGCCTTCTCAGCCTCCTCCCTGACACGCTGCATAGCCGTATTATCCTTTCTCAGATCCACATTCTGCTGTCTGTAAAACTCTGTGACAAGATAATTCGTGATTCTCTCATCAAAATCATCTCCACCCAGATGATTATCACCGGCTGTGGCAAGCACCTCTATCAGATTGTCCCCTATTTCGATAACAGACACATCGAAGGTTCCTCCTCCGAGGTCGTAGACAAGAATTTTCTGCTGCTGTCCGTGGTCCAGTCCGTATGCGAGTGCCGCAGAGGTTGGCTCATTTATGATTCGAAGCACATTAAGCCCAGCAATCCTTCCTGCATCCTTAGTTGCCTGCCTCTGCGCATCCGAAAAATATGCAGGAACTGTGATTACGGCGTCTGTCACTGCCTCACCAATATAGTCCTCTGCATCCTTTTTCAGCTTTCTAAGAATCATAGAAGAAATCTCAGGAGCTGAATACAGCTTTCCGTCCACTTTTGCCCTGAAATCGCTTCCCATCTGTCTCTTTATTGAGAAAAATGTCCTGTCCACATTGACTGCTGCCTGCCTCTTTGCAGCCTCGCCAACCAGTCGCTCTCCATTTTTTGTAAAAGCCACTACAGATGGAGTTGTTCTCTGACCCTCGCTGTTAGTTATAACTACCGGCTGATTGTTCTCCAAAACTGCAACACAGCTGTTTGTTGTTCCTAAATCTATACCTATAACCTTACCCATGATTTTCCTCACTGTTTTTTTTATTTAAGTCTCATAAATAATTGATTTTTTTGACTTACTATTTCATCCTAATACTACTTTAAGCTTGGAAAATTCACTCGTCAAGGCATGAGGCTGTTATTTCAGAGAATGTTTATACTTTTAATTTTTAATACACAACATAACAACAAAGGCACCGCCGAAGCAGTGCCTTTGTTGATTAGTTTATAGGTTGGATTAAATGATAATTGAGGATTGCTTATTCACTTACTTTCTTTTTGAGTAATCCGAGTAATCCACATGCAATGAAAGATCCGATTACCAATGCTACCAGATACATTAACGGATTTCCGATTGTAGGAACTACAAAGATTCCTCCGTGAGGTGCCATGAGTGTACATCCAAATGCCATTGAAAGTCCACCTGCCACTGCTGAACCGACTACACATGCCGGAAGGACATGAAGCGGATCAGATGCTGCGAATGGGATTGCACCCTCTGTGATAAATGATAATCCCATGATAAAGTTTGTAGGTCCGGCCTTTCTCTCCTCTGCTGTGAACTTGTTCTTGAAGAAGATTGTTGCAAGAGCGATTGCTATTTGTGGAACCATACCGCCAATCATAACTGCTGCCATGATATTGTAGTTTCCGGCAGCGATTGAAGCTGTACCAAATACATAAGCGGCTTTGTTTACAGGGCCACCCATATCTACCGACATCATTCCTCCGAGAAGTATTCCGAGTACTACTGCGCTTGCACCGTTAAGTCCATTAAGACCATTGTTGATAGCTGTATTTAAAGCTCCGATTGGAGGCTCAACTACAAACTGCATTATAACGCCTACCAGGAATATACCAAGCAGTGGATAAAGCAGAACCGGCTTCATACCATCAAGACTCTCCGGAAGTTTAGAAAATACCTTCTTTAGGAGGAGCACAATATATCCTGCAACGAAACCTGCTACAAGTGCTCCAAGGAAGCCTGATGTACCGTTTGCTGCGATTGAACCGCCTACAAAACCAACTGCAAGACCCGGACGGTCAGCAATACTCATGCGATAAAGCCTGCAAGAATTGGAAGCATAAATCCGAATGCTGTTCCACCGATTCCCTTAAACAGTGCTGCGGCCTGTGTAATAGTACCGAAATTTGCTCTCTGGTCAGCCGGCAGTGAATTAAGGTCAACACTGAATCCATCTATAAGGAATGCGATTGCGATAAGGATACCACCACCAACTACGAATGGAAGCATATGTGAAACACCATTCATCAGATGCTTATAAATCTGATGTCCAACGCTCTCCTTTCCACCAACTGATGAATGTGAAGCCTCCTTTTTACCTGATGCCTTAAATACAGGAGCATCACCGGCAGCAATTCTCTTTATGAGCTCTTCTGCCTTATTGATTCCGTCAGAAACCTGACACTCAATAACCTTCTTTCCGTCAAAGCGGTCTGTAGGTACATTTGTATCACAGGCAACTATAACTCCTGCAGCCTTTGCAATCTCATCATCTGTGAGCACATTTTTGGCTCCGCCTGAGCCTCTTGTCTCAACCTTTACCTGATATCCAAGCTCCTTGCTTTTTTCTCGATAGCCTCAGCAGCCATATAAGTATGGGCAATTCCTGTAGGACAGGCTGTAACTGCAACGATAAATACATCGTCCTTCTTCACCTCAACAGGCTCTTTCGCCTTTGCCTCTTTGGCAGCCTCTTTCTCATCCTTTGCTTTTTCAGCGCTATCGATGATATTTAAAAACTCATCAACTGAACCGGCATTGATAAGAGAATTTGTAAACTGCTCGTCCATAAGCATAACAGAGAGCTTGCTGAGCACCTGAAGATGCACATTATCCTCTGTGTTTGGTGCAGCGATAAGGAAAATAATCTTTGCAGGTGTACCATCGAGTGATTCAAATTCAACCCCATCCTTTACAACCATTGCCGCAAGACCTGCTTTAGTAACAGCATCAGACTTGCAATGAGGAATTGCTATACCCATTCCAATTCCTGTTGTGCCTTCCTCTTCTCTTGCAAAAACACCCTTGCGATACTTCTCCACATCGGCTATTTTGCCACTTTTTGCCATCAAATCAATACACTGATTCAATGCTTCGGTTTTTCCGGCAGGCGTACCATTCAAATTGATACTCTCAGCTGCCAATAAATCCCTGATTGTCATACATCATTCCTCCTAATAGAATATATTAATTATTTATATCAACCTTTTTGATACCGTTTGTTTAATTGGAAGCACTGTCCCATTTATCAATAAGTGCTTCAACCTCAGGCTTTGTAGCAAGCTCCTCAGAAAATGCACTTGCACTTCCTGTACATACTCCATAAATAAATGCCTGCTTATAATCATTTGATTTGAGGTATCCGTAAACAAATCCGGCTACCATCGAATCACCTGCACCTACAGAGTTTTTGAGTTTTCCCTTAGGAGCCTTAGCCTTAAACTCCTGTCCGTTCTCAGTAACAAGCACTGCTCCGTCACCTGCCATTGAGACAAGCACGTTTCTTGCACCCTGCTCCTGAAGCTTCTTTGCATACTTTATCACATCGTCCTTGTCTGTAATCTCAACCCCGAATATCTCACCGAGCTCATGATTGTTTGGCTTGATGAGGAATGGCTTATATGCAAGCACATTTGTGAGCAGATTTCTTGTCGCATCAACCACAATATTTATTCCGCGGCCCTCAAGATGCTTCATGATATCCATATACATTGATGAAGGCATCACATCAGGAATACTTCCTGCGAGCACAAGCACATCAGACTCCTTTAAGCAGTCAAGCTTCTCATAAAGTTTTTTAATGTTGTCCTCAGTGATTACCGGTCCCTGACCATTAATCTCGGATTCCTCATTTGAGCGAAGCTTCACGTTGATACGTGAAATACCATCCTCCACCTCTATAAAATCGGTATTGACTCCTTTTTCTCCTAAAAGTCTTTTTATCTCATTACCTGTAAAACCAGCTGTAAAACCAAGTGAAGTATTGCTCATTCCCAGATTCTTAAGAACCATGGAAACATTGATGCCCTTGCCCCCTGCAAAAATCTTCTCTCCAGTCGTTCTATTGACTACCCCTGTCTTAAAATCTGTTACATCAACTATATAATCTAATGATGGATTAAATGTAACTGTGTAAATCATTTCAGACCTCCTTAATATTTTGGTATTTTTTATATTCATTATTGTTCAATGTATTTGTAATAATCACAGCATCTTCAAAATCAGCAAACTTGATACTTGATACCTGTGAAAACTTACTGTCATCCGCAAGAATGTATTTCTCCTTGCTATTCTCCATGGATTTCTTTTTAACCATGGCCTCCTTTATCTCCGGAGTCGTAAATCCATTCTTCACCGTAATTCCGTTTGCACCCCAGAAGCCCTTCGTAAAATTGTATTTATCAAGCGTCACAACTGCTTCATCTCCTACAATAGCCTCCGTAGTGGACTTAAACTCGCCACCCAGAATATATACTGTATATCCCCTATCGGAAATTCTCTTGGCATTAGTCAGAGAGTTTGTAACAAAAACCACATTCTTTGCAGTAATATAATCAATCATGACTGCCGTTGTAGTACCGGCATCTATATAAACAAAATCATTATCCACAATAAGTGATGCCGCATATCTGGCAATCTGTTCCTTTTCGCTGCGATTCTGCTTAAGCCTGTTGATAACCTTCTCATCCTGAGTATGGATATTCGTATTATTTGCAATCGCACCACCATGTACCTTGGTGAGATAACCCTTCTTGTCCATTGCAACCAGATCACGCCTGATTGTTGACTCAGATATATCAAGCTCATCCATAAGCTGCTGAACAGTCACACTTCCCATTGAATCTAATATATCAAGTATTTTTTTGCATCTATCTTCCGCCAGCATCTAATCCCCCCGTTTATCAAACTATTCAAAGACTATTATTAAATCTTTCATGTCCAACTAATTTTTTTATTACTGTATTAAACATTTCAACATTCATTTAACTTGTAGTATAATTATATTTTCATAATCCGTCATTGTCAATCATAATCCGTCATTTATATTCACAAATAATCACACTAAAAATTGTTAAAAATTTATAAAGCAAGTTTTATAATTGTGCAATATATGCAAATGCAACATTCATTTTTGTGCAGAATATACTATATATATCATTAATACTTGCCTAATTACTATTTTTAGAATCTTTTCTATTACTAATTTATAATTAACATTAATAGTTCAAATTGACTAATTTTGATTTGATCACTATTCTATATTGACTGATTTTGACTGTTTTAATCTAAATATATTGTAATTGAAAATTCATCATGCTAGAATATGTTCATCCTGGTACATATTTTGTTATTTAAGTCCCTTTTCGGAATTGTGTTTCCACTCCCAATCAATGAATAAATATAAATTACATGAATAGCGTGAACACAAACATAGACCAACAGCTCTATAAGAAATACAATCTCACAGAAGAAGAAATTGCGTATATAGAAAAGACAATCAACCCAATGCAATAATGAAAATAATCTACCAAAACCATTTGTCATGTGGTAAAATAAAGAAAAACCAATTATGAAGCCTAAGGGAGGGTTGAACATGAAAATTTTGAAAAGTATTCTTAATTATATTCCATTAGCTACGTTTATCATATTTGTGGTTACTGATGGAATTATTTCTTTAACATCGGCATTAATTTTTGTTGTTTCCACGATTGGTCTGCTGATTAATTGGAAAAGAAAAAAACCAGCGATGAAGAATTAAGAAAATTCCAATTTATCACGTATAAAAATGAGTTTATATACAGTAGGAACACTTTTCCGAAAAGGGAGTTATTTAATTACATGATATAAGGGTCAAAAGGTATCATTGTAATGAAAAAGGACTATATCATAAACTGATATAGTCCTTTTAAGAGAGGTGACAGCCGGATTTGAACCGGCGATGACGGTGTTGCAGACCGGGGCCTTACCACTTGGCTATGTCACCATATATTATACTAAAAAACTCCCCGAGTAGGCTCGAACCTACAACAACTCGGTTAACAGCCGAGTGCTCTACCATTGAGCTATCGAGGATTATTAAGGTTTGTACCTTCAAAACTTCATACAAATCCGATTTGTTTTTCTTCGTTATTAACCAGATTAAGCCCTCGACCTATTAGTAACAGTCAGCTCCACATGTTGCCATGCTTCCACCTCTGCCCTATCTACCTTGTAGTCTTCAAGGGGTCTTACTCCCGAAGGAGGGATATCTC
>ENA-OQCX01000210-OQCX01000210.1-human-gut-metagenome-genome-assembly--contig:-NODE-210-length-30835-cov-3.014459_pt1 | contig 30835 bp, 33 predicted proteins | sample MGYA00242762_ERZ504587 | MGnify/ENA primary metagenome ERZ504587 (study PRJEB26092, sample SAMD00036337) | human gut metagenome | host: Homo sapiens | study: EMG produced TPA metagenomics assembly of...
TTTCGCTTGTTTTCTAATTGCAACACTAAGATAAGTGAAAAATCTGACACAGCAAAATCCTGGGCAACTTTTTGTTGCTCAGGAACTTATAAATTAATTTAAATCAAAGTGTTGCGGAATTAAGGTTTATATAGTTAACAATCAAAATAATACTGTAATTTTGCATATCTTTTTTAATGTGAATTAAAATGCAATCATGAGCTGTTTTATTGAATATTCTAATAATATATTTTTTGATGTCATGTTGACTGTTTGGAGAAATGTTGAACGAAGAGATAATGATGTAGCAAGTGTGTTCATCCATTTCTCGGATGCATAAAAGAATTATATACATTTAAAAACAATTCATTTATATCATTAACTTAAAAATCAGAGATGAAAAGAGTAATTCTTTTGTTCGTCTCTCTTGCTGTGATGGCGTTCCAATTGCTTTTCGCCCAAAGTTTTACGGTGAAAGGTAAAGTCATTGCCGAGGAAGGCAATGAGCCGTTAATTGGAGTAGCCATCATGCAAGAGGGTACTAATAATGGTGTGATTACCGACATAGACGGTAATTATTCCATTGAGATCAAAGGCGTTGCGCAGGCTACTTTGGTGTACTCGTACATTGGTATGCAGCAGCAACAGCACGTAGTGACTCCACAGACACAAAAGCTGGATATCACGTTGAAGAGTGATGCACAGTTGGTGGACGAAGTAGTGGTAGTAGCCTACGGAGTTCGTAAAAAGGGAACGGTAACCGGTTCCGTTTCCACAATAAAGGCAGAGAAAATGGAAAGCGTACCTGCCGCAGGTTTCGACCAAGCCCTGCAGGGACAGACCCCCGGTTTGATGGTGATGTCCAACTCGGGTGAACCCAGCAAGGCAGCGGCTTTTCAAATCCGTGGAACCAACTCCATCACTTCAGGTACCTCCCCCTTGTTCATTCTGGACGGTGTACCCATTTCCAGCAGTGACTTCAACACTATCAGTCCGAGTGACATTGAAAATATTTCTGTACTGAAGGATGCGTCTTCTACCTCTATTTATGGTGCCCGTGCTGCTAACGGTGTAGTAGTAATCACCACCAAGCGCGGAAGGTCTATGGACAAAGCACACATTACTTTACGTACACAGTGGGGTATCTCACAGTTAGCTAAAGGTGAATGGAACCTGATGAACACGGCTGAACGTATTCAGTTTGAAAAGGAAGTCGGTCTGGATGCCGGTCAAGACTATGATTTGTTGAGCCAGACCGACGTAAATTGGCGGGATATGGTGTTCAATGACAATGCTATGCTACAAAACTACGACCTTTCTATCAACCGCGCCACCGAACGCTTGAACTATTTCGTTTCAGGAAGTTTCTACGATCAGGATGGTATTGCTCAAGGCTCTACGTTTCGCCGTTACTCCATGCGTGCCAACGCAGAGGTAAAAGCCAGCAACTGGTTGAAAGTGGGTACCAATTCCATGGTTGCCTATGAAGAAGTGGAGCAGGCCGATCAAGGTAGTTACAGTTTGTCATCGCCCATCTCTGCCTGCCGCTTCATGCTTCCTTACTGGAATCCGTATAATCCCGACGGTTCACTGGCAACCAATGCCAACGGTGGATGGACCGGTACGACGGTTAATCCGATTGAATGGATGGACAATAATCCGGTGACAAACAAGAAGTATAAGGTATTGAGCGTGCTTTTTGCTGAAGTAACGCCGATAGAGAACATGACTTACCGTGTACAGTTCGGTGCAGACTATACGCACTCTACCGGATTCATGCAATCATTCCCGAGCTATCAGTGAACAACGGTCTGGGAGTAGCCGGTCGTCAGTCGAACGATATTCTTAACCTGACAGTGACCAATACGCTGAACTACCGTTTCGATGTAAGACACGACCATCATTCAATGTAATGGTGGGCCAGGAAGGGGTGGACTACCAGGCTGAAGGTTTCAACGTGACAACACGTGGTCAAAATAACGACTTCCTGACCAACGTAACTTCAGGTACACGTGCCTCAAGCTGGCAGGATAATACAACAGCTTATTCATTCCTGTCTTTCTTCGGTCGTGCGGAATATAATTACGATGACCGTTATTATGTGGAGCTTGGTCTACGTACTGATGCCTCTTCACGTTTCGGTAAGGAGCACCGTTGGGGTAAGTTTTGGTCAGTAGGTCTGATGTGGAATGCCAAGAAAGAGCGTTTCTTGCAAAAATACGACTGGCTGCACAATGCACAAGTATCGTTCAGTACAGGTACGTCAGGTAATTCTGAAATTCCAACTTCGACCATCTGGCACTGGCCAGCGGTGGTTGGATTTACATGGATGCGGCCGGTATCGCTCCACAACAGAAAGGAAATGAAAAATTAAGCTGGGAGACAACCTGGACCACGAACTTAGGATTTCATTTGGGATTCTTCGAGCGTTTCAATGTAGATTTGGAACTCTACCACAAGCGTACCAGTGACATGCTGATGGAAGTGCCACAGTCTTATTCTGAAGGAAACAACGGTTTCCGTTGGGACAATATCGGTGTGATGACCAACATGGGTGTGGAACTAGCCATCAATGCAGACGTATTACGTCTGAGAGATTTTGTTTGGAATCTCAGTGCCAATGTATCCTATAACAAGAATGAAATCAAGGAACTGTATAACGGTGTACAGGAATACGAATTGCCCAACACTTCCACCAAATGGGTGGTTGGTCGTCCGCTGGGAGAATTCTACATCAACCGCTATGCCGGTGTGAACCCTGCAAACGGTGATCCTCTGTGGTATGACAAAGAGGGTAACCTTACTACCGAATTCAGAGAATCGGACAAGGTGATGGTGGGTAAGAACTACCTGGCTCCCTGGCAAGGCGGTTTCGGTACTACCCTTACATGGAAAGGTATCTCAGTGAATGCCCAGTTCAGTTGGGTAGCTGACCGCTGGATGTTCAACAACGACCGCTTCTTCGAAGAGAGTAATGGTCTGTATACCGGATTCAACCAGTCCAAGCGCCTGCTCTACGACCGCTGGAAGAAACCGGGCGACGTGACAGACATTCCCCGTTGGGGAGTCACTCCGCAGATGGACTCGCGCTTCCTGGAAGATGCCTCTTTCCTGCGTTTGAAGAATTTAATGATCAGCTATACATTCCCGCAAGAATGGATGAAAAAGACGAATTTTTTCACTAACGCACGTATCTATGCACAAGGTCAGAACCTGCTTACATTTACCAAATTCAGCGGACTTGACCCGGAAGCATTTACTAACATGTATCAGGCACAATATCCCATGTCGCGCCAATACTCGTTCGGTTTGGAACTCTCTTTCTAATATTTTTAATTAACGAATCAACGAAAAATGAAAAATATAAAAATATATCTGCTCATGGCCACTCTGGTATTCAGCACCACTGCTTGTCTGGACAAGTATCCGGATGATATGGTGCCTGCCGACAAGGCCATCACCACTGTGGATGAAGTAGACCAGGCCATAATTGGTATCTAGCTTCCTGGCTGAACGGAGCGTTATACAGTGGCTATCTGACCCTACTGCCGGATATCCAGGCGGATTTGGCTTATGCCGTGAACGGCTACTCCAATCAGTTTGGTAATACATGGCGCTGGAATATCCTGGCTACGGAACCCGAATATGAATCGGTATATGCCGGACTCTACAACGTTATTACCCGCTGTAACTTTATGCTGGACAACGTAGACCGAGTACGTCAGAATACTACTAACGACGATGACTTGGATCGTCTGGACCAATACTGTGGAGAAGCATACTTTGCCCGCGCACTGGCTTATTCAGAATTGATTAAACTCTTCTGCAAGGCTTACGACCCGGCTACAGCAGCCAACGAACTGGGTGTGGTACTGAAGTCGCACTGCGATGGTGACGAACCTACCATCCGTTCATCACTGGAAGCTCTTATCAGTTTGTTCTGGATGATTTGGAAAGAGCAGCCGAGTACTTGAAGCTGGAAGATGATTTCGATGGAGTTCTTTACAGCACACCTTACTTCTGTGAATACACCATCTATGCACTTCGTGCACGTGTGGCTCTCTACATGCAGAACTGGAAAGACGCTGAGAAATACGCTTCCAAGGTGATTGACAGCAAATACTACAAACTGTCCAATGTGAACGATATGATAACCAGCTCACAGAACGCTTATCAGTATATGTGGTCGAATGACGAAGTACCGAGATTATCTGGAAAGTGGGTATGACAATCAGCAGCTACGGCGGCGCTTTAGGTCAGATCTTCTTCAACTACGATTTCCAAAGCTTTAAGCCCGACTATGTACCGGCAACTTGGTACTGAACCTCTATTCAGAACAAGACCTGCGTTTTGCAGCCAACTTCGTGACACAGCCTACCGGTTATCCGCACGGACTGCAGTGGCCATTGGTAGCCAAATATTTCGGAAATGAATCTTTCATAGCTCAGAATATGTTGCATATATGTATGCCGAAAGTATTCCGTCTGTCAGAGCAATACCTGATTCGTGCAGAAGCCCGCGCCAATCAGAAGAATTACAGCGGTGCCAGCAAAGACCTCAGCGATTTACGTCGTGCCCGCTTTCAAGGCGGTAACGGAAGTATCTCGGTCAGCGAACAAAACTGGCTGGAAATTATCGAAGAAGAACGTGTGCGCGAATTGTATATGGAAGCTTCCGCCTGCAAGACCTGAAACGCTGGCACAAAGGCTTCGAACGCAAACCGCAGGAACAATCACTGACCAACGGTAGTTCGCTGAAGATTGAAGCGGATGACGTACGCTTTGTATGGCCCATTCCGAAACACGAACTGGAATCACCGGGTAGCCAGATTCAGCCTAACGAGAGCAATAAATAAGAATAGATTCATCATTTATAAAGCATAAGTATAACAATGAGAAAGATAAATTACGGACTGATGAGCATGCTGGCACTGCTGATGTGCGCCATCACCAGTTGCGGCGATGCAGAGCGTCCCAGCTATGACGGTCCAAACTATATCCTGTTCTCGGATACGCTCACTGTACTGGCTGTACAGAACAACGAAGAAGTCTTCGATATTCCTGTAGCCGCTACAGAAGCCTGTAGCTATGACCGCACGGTAGCCGTAGAGGTTATAGACCAAAAGAGCAACGCCATTGAGGGAAAACACTACACTATTGAATCAAACACCATTACCATCAAGGCCGGTGAACGGGCTGCCAACGTACGCATCCGCGGTAATTACGATGCCATTGCAGCTACCGACTCGCTGGGTCTCACCCTGCGTTTGCTCACGCAGCAAGCTGACCAATGGGATTTGTATGAAAAGAACTATGAAGCCAAGGTTATCCTACAGAAATGCTGTCCGTTCGACATCAATCTTTTCAACGGATATGCCGTGCTGACTTCTACGTATATGCAGGAATTTATGCCCAACGTAGATAACCGTCTGATCAAGGCAATCATCGACTCCGAAGAAGAAAATATCATTATCATGAAGGACTTCTTCTACGATGGCTACGATGTGAAAATCCGTTTCACGACAAACGACATCCTGAATCCGCTGATTGAAATGGATGAACAGACCTTTGCCTCTACAGCCGAAGCTTTCGGTACCAACTACGGCGATGGTTATCTTCACCTTTATCAGCCTAGCAGCGGTGTATCTTACTACAGTACCTGCGAACAGTTCATCTTCCAGTACTTCACACTGTATGTACCGGGCATGGCTGGCAACAATGTAGTAGGAACTTTTGCTAACGCCATTGAATGGATAAGCAACGATGAACCAAGAGGCTGTATCTGGAAGGCAGCATGCAGGTATCTGAAACGGTGAAAACTGATTTTGAAAAGAAATAATTTACTAGAAACAAAAAAAACATAGAATAAGATGAAAAAGAACAAATTTACGTTGGGATGGTTCTTCATCAGTCTGCTGATGGCTTTTGCCGTAACAGCTTGCGACGACGAGGATGACAACGTAGCAACTGTAACCTTCCCTGAAAAGCAAACAATTGGCGGTGCAGCCAGTGAGACTAAAAGCTTGACATTTGATGCTGTAGCCGATTGGACGCTGACTTCCTCCAGCACATGGTGTTATTTTATTACGGAAGAAACTCCGGCTGCCAAAGCTGCAGAGGGTGTGAAGGAATATTCCATCTCGGGCAAGGCTGGTAAACAAACCGTAACCATTGGTATCTCTGACGAAGGTCAGGACTATGATAATACAACCGTTGCTTCCATTACCATCAGTATGAACGGACAGGAAGCCGTGTTGGCCGAAGTAACCCGTAATGCAACCGGACGTACGTTGAAACTCTATAAAAAAGGTGAAGGCGATGCCTGGGTAGAAATAGATAAAGACGAAGCTATCGAAGCCGGTTATAGCAATTATATCACTTATAAAGCTGTAGCCAACTTCCCCTTTGCAGCAACCAACCGTCCGGAATGGCTGGATATTGAAGGAGGAGCACTTGTAGGTGCAGCCAACAAAGAAGTGGAATTCGGTATCAAAGTAGTGGATGGCCATCCTGAATTCAGCAAGTATGAACAGACAGGCAACATCAACTTCCAGGATGAAGAAGGAAAGAGCATTTTTACTTATCCGGTAAATTACAAAGGTATGAATCCGGAAGCCATGAGTTACACAGGTCCTAGCCAATGGAACTGGAATGTTTCATTGGATGGTCATACCTTTACGCAAACCAGTACCGGTGTATCGGGTACAGAAGAATCAACCAGCGAATATCGAAACTTTGTAGAATACAAAGTTACTGCTCTGAATGATGATTTCGAGCCTATTTTTGTAGAAAAATATCAGGAAGGTAGTTATAAAGTCAGCACTGATTCAGAAGATGAGGTAGACTGGATGCATATGAAGAAGTATGATAACGGAAAAGTTCGTATCACAGTAGATGAAAGTAGCGAAGAACGTACGGGCTATGTATTCGTATTCCCAAAAGCTCTGTATGAAAAGATTGCAGAAGATGCATTCGGAGATAATGGTCTATTTGAAATGAATCCGGAAACGGGTACTCAAGAACTGAAATATGCCTATACAGAAAACAATCTGTTGATGAACTTTGTCCAAAAGGACAAGAAAGAGCAGGGTACTGAAGAGGAAGAAGCTTTCAAAGTTACCTACTATGATGCAATGTGGAATCCAGTAGAAGCTGAATTAACGAAAGTGACTGAAGAGGATTTGGTACAAAACTATAAGACGGAACTTATCTATTCCATGCCGCTGCCAGATACTAAAATGGGATTCAGCTGCGATGTATTAATGGAAGGTGAAAACGGAAGTGACTGGTCTTTCGAAGTACTCCAAGGAGGAGATAAATTTGAAGACTCTGATGAGCACAGTATTACTTGTGAGGATGGTAAGATACTGACCATCTATTTTGCAAATGCATACACTTTGGAACAGGAAATCCACATTATTATCAAAGACCAAAATAGGGAAAACAAGAAAGTATTGATTATAACACCTAAACAATAATCTGAGTGATAATGAAACTAAATAAATTATTCCACTTCATTCCCTTTGTCATTGGGCTCTTACTGATGACAACGGTATTCACCGGTTGCTCCGATGACGATGATGAATTGCAGCAGACTGCCTTCGGCTATGTGCAGTTCAAAATCTATAAGAGTGCATCGGCTGCTACCAAGGGAGCAGAAACGAGAGGCACCGACATGCTGGATAAGCTGGACGATGCCAAGAAAATCAAGGTGGTGATGCTCTACAACGGAAACACCATTGAACAAACCTTGATGCTCAACAGCTATAATGCTGACAATGCTGAATTTGGTCTGCGCAGTGACAAGCTGGAACTGCTGGCAGGCAGCTACAAACTGATTGGCTACTATCTGTATGACAAACTGAACAAGCAGATTTATGCCGGTACACCCAGTAACTATCAATTCAGTGTAGTGGCTGGCGGACTTAAAGAACAAGAGTTGTTTGTCGATGCAGTAGCCGCGGGTTGGTCAACTTCAAGCTGGTCAAACACGGCCTGCCGGAAACCGAAGCTGCATCTCGCGCCAACAGTGGCTATGAAGATTACCCGTTCGCTAATATCAAGGGTATCAATATTACGGTAAAGAACCTCTTTACGCAAGAAGTGACTACCATTGAAAAAGTACAGGTGAAGTATGTGGAAAATCTGAAAGACAGTTATGCGCTCTGCGACACAACCGTATGGTTGAAAGCAGGTAGCTATCAGATTAGTTCCTATTCTACTTACTCTGACAAGAAATGTGAAACCAGCAAATTGCTGGAAATAGCTACCGTACCTACTTCAGAAACCTTCTTTGTGAAAGATAACGAAGAATCAGAAGCCACAGTACCTATCCAGTTGGCTGCAACGGCTGAATATTTGAAGGACTACATGGCTCTGAAAGAAATTTGGGAGGCTTTGGACGGTCCTAACTGGAAATACTACGGTGAAGCTGCACCTATGGGCTGTAACTGGAATTTTGACAAGGAAATCGATATGTGGGGTTACCAGCGGGAGTACAGTTGCTGGACAACGGCCGGGTAGCATCGATCGTAATTTCGGGCTTCGGCGCTAACGGCATAGTGCCCGATGCCATCGGCCAGCTGACCGAGTTGCGCATCCTGAACTTGGGTGCACACGACGAACTGGTGGGCGGACACCTGTTCAAGGACGTAACTTACAACATGACGCAAGAGCAACGCCTGAAAATCCGCATGGACTACGAGCAGAAGTTCTTGTATCGTGACGTACGCGAAGGTTTGTCCGACATTCTGATTGACGGTATCAACGCCAATCCCAACTTCAAGCCTATCGTGAAAAGCAACCGCATCGACAAGAAAGACGTGCAGTTTGGAAATCTGACCAACAAGATTACCGGTATCTCCAAGGCTCTGATGCGCTGTACTAAGCTGGAGAACTTCTTCATCGCCAATTCTCCGATTGTGGCGGATAACTTCTGCACGAAACTGGTGGATGATGCCAGTCTATCGGCTTACCGCGAAGCATTTGAAGAAGAGGAGGAAGAATGGAGCTGGAACAACTTCACCATGCTTACCGACATGGAGATTTACAACTGCAAGGAGCTGACTACCCTTCCGATGAATATATTGGCGGAACTGCCTGAACTCCAAATGCTGAATGTGGCCTGCAACCAAAAAATTCCAGGCGATGTGCTGTTGGAAAACTGGAATGACTTCATCGACGGTAAGAGCGGTGACAAGATTCAGGGATTGTACCTGGGCTACAACAAACTGACAGCTACCCCCGAACACGACCAGCTGAAAAAGATGGTGAAACTGGGTATGCTCGACGTGACAAGCAATGAGATAAGTACCGTACATGCTTTCGGTAAGGAAATCAACCTGTCCAAGGTCTATCTGGACTACAACCAGATTGACAAGATAGAAGATGTGGACGGATATTACTGCGGATACTATGACATGGAATCTTTCACCTGCTCGTACAACCAGTTGAAAGAGGTACCCAATATCTTCAACGCCGCTTCCAAATATACCATCGGTCGGTGAACTTCTCGCACAACCAGATTACGGGTCTTGAGGACGGAGATAGCCACCGCGGTATCAATACCAGCAACCTGGACCTTTCGTACAATCACCTGACCGAGTTCCCCGGTACATTGATTAAGAAAGGTTCTCCGCTAACCGTACTGATTATGAGTGGCAACGGTATGACCACCATCAAGAAAGGAGACCTGGTGGGAAAGAACTCATACCTGCTGACCAGTCTGGACTTCCAGTTCAACAAACTGAAAGAGATACCTTTCGAGGATTTCCTTCCTGAGAACATGCCCTATGTCTATGGTATAGAATTCAGCTACAACCAGTTCTCCCAATTCCCGGTAGCTCCGTTGAACTGCAGCAGCCTGACGGTATTCGGTATCCGCCACCAGCGTGACGAAAGCGGATTACGCTGTCTTAGCCAATGGCCGAAAGGGCTTTACAAGTGTCCCAGCCTGTCGGCATTCTTCATCGGCTCAAACGACTTGCGCAAGATTGAAGATACCATATCACCCTATATCCGCATCTTTGAAATCAAGGACAACCCGAACATTTCAATCGACCTGACTACCGTGTGTCCCTATATACAAGCCGGACAATACCAGCTTATCTACGATAAGACACAAAACATCCAGGGGTGTGATATTTTATTAGAATAAATGAAATAAAAAAGAAAATGAAACAGTTACTTAAAATAGCATTAGGATTGGTGCTCTGTCTGGGAGGGTTCACCGCTTGCGACGACGACGAAAATGTTGCTGTCAGCGGATTCAGCCTAAGCAAGACCGAAATAGCCGCCAATGCAGAAGGAGGAAAGGAGATAGTCACCATTAGTTCGGAAGGAGAGTGGGTGGCTAAATCATCTGAGCCGTGGCTAAGCATTTCACCGGCCAACGGATTCGGAAATACAGAATGTGTAATAACTATAGACCAGGCTTTACAAAATGATGCGCGTGAAGCAGAAATCTGTTTCATGCCCAAGGGACAAAGTCCGCAAACCGTTACTGTCACCCAGTTGGGATACGGAAAAATGATTCATGTAAAGGAAGCTGATGTGAAGATAAAGGCTTCCGATGTGCTGGAGAAACGTTACTTTGAAGCCATCATCACGGCAAACGTCTCTTTCAAGATAACCTATGAATGGTTGACGGAAAATGAAGAAGGCGCAAAACTGGAAGACTGGATTTACGTAGATAAGAAGAACGAGCCGTCATTCAACATAGAAAGTGCACGCCCTCAAAGCTACAAGGTACGCTTTGAATGGAACATGAACCCGGAATGGATAGAACGTCAGGCCAGAGTCAACTTCCAGCCCATTCTGGAAGACGGAGGAAACCCTGATGACGTGACTGTCACTCCCATCCTGATTACCCAAGAGGCATCGCCCGAAATTACCGATGACCGCGCAGGCGACTCGCTGGCCATCCTGACCATTTGCGAACGTATGGCATCAGGTATCAGCATTAACTCCAGTGAGAATATGATATACTGGGAAAACGTGAAGCTGTGGGAACGCAATGCCGAAGGCTTGCCCGCACCGGAAGCGTGGGACGGGTACGTGCTGTGAATTTCGGTACCGTGGGAACGAAGGAATCACTCCCGCAGGAAGTGAAGTACCTGAAATACCTGGAAACATTTCAAGTATATGGTAACGAAAACACTATGCTGCTGAACATTGAGTTGGGTAGCGACATCTGTGAGCTGAAATACCTGAAGAACCTTCAAATTGGCGGCTACGGATTGGTAGCCCTGCCCAAAGACTTCTCAAGACTGGGCAGCTCACTGGAAGTACTCGACTTGAGTGCCAACAACTTTACCCGTGTGCCCGAAGTGCTAAACAAAAATGATTTCAAAAAACTGAAAAGCTTGAAAATTCAACGACTAACCGTTCGTTGGAACAGTAAACAGTCTGAAAGATTCGCAATATGACAAGGACACCGAATTGGGCTTCCACATCAACATGAACGAAAACCCCACTGAAATAGATCAGTTGTTCTTGTGGGAGAATTTGGAAGAGTTGGTATTGTCTTATAACTATCTGGAAGGCACACTGCCTACTTACGAAGGACGACCCGGATGGCAAGAAGAAGACCTGAAGCAATATGGCGATACGCTAAACTATCTGCGTGAACATCCGGAAATTCCAAAGATTCTGCCGAACATGAAGAGGCTTTCTCTTAATCTGAACTATTTCACCGGAGAACTGCCAAAATGGTTGCTCTATCACCCGAAACTGATGGAATGGTTTCCTGAAGTACTGATTTTCAACCAGCAGGAGATGGGCTACGACTCTCAAGGTGCACCGGTAAAATTCAGTAACGTACCTACCAACTTTGAATATTACTTCGAAGCATTCCCACTCTACCGAAACAAGTACGAGGTGGAAGGCGATGAAGAAATTACAGACCCCGAAGAATAAAAGAAATAACCTATGAAGAAGTATATATTTATGCATTAGCATGCGCTCTATCGGTCATTTCTTGTCAGGACAATGAGTGGTGGCAGACAATGCCACTCTCAGGTTCCTGAACTTGAAATTCCCATGGGAGCTGCTGACGGCGAACTGCTTATCAAGTTCGTCCCTGAAATGAGTGATATTCTGGACCAGACGTTGACGCGTGCTGGTGGGGTATCCACCCGGTCGGGTATTCCTTCGACCGATGAGGTGCTCAACATTCTGGGTGCCTATCACTTTGAAAGAGTGTTCCCGGTAGATCCTAAAACTGAAAAACGTACCCGTGAAGCAGGTATGCACTTGTGGTATATCGTTCGCTTTGACAAAGACACCGACTTGAAAGAAGCTGCCCGGAAACTCAGAAAGCTGGGTGAAATCTCCAAGATTCAAAGTAACCCTACCATTCAACGTGCCTACGACCCGAAGAAAAAACCTCTGTATCTTTCGGCTAACGATTTGCAACATGTGACCCGAACCAGCGAAGGACTAACCTTCAATGACCCGGGACTGAAACACCAATGGCATTACCAGAATACAGGTGATTATGATTTTGAAAAAAGGGACGTGCCGAAGCCTTTCCCGGTGCAGACGTAAATTGCGGCGAAGCCTGGAAACTTTGTAAAGGAGACCCATCCATCATTGTAGCAGTACTCGATGAAGGTGTAATGTGGAACCACCCGGATTTGATTGGCAACATGTGGACCAATGAGGCCGAAGAAGTCGGTTCTACTGAAGACAAGGACGGAAATGGCTATAAAGGCGACCGCTACGGCTATAACTTTGTGAAGAATACCGGAATAATCAGTTGGACATCTGCAGAAGATACCGGTCACGGTACTCACGTAGCAGGAACCATTGCAGCAGTAAATAACAACAACGAAGGCGTAGGAGGTATTGCTGGTGGTGACGGAACAGAAAATTCAGGAGTTAAGATTATGACCTGCCAACTGTTCGACGGTACGTATGGATGTACCTTGGCAGCCGAAGCAAAAGCCATCAAGTATGCTGCTGACAATGGTGCTGTGATTCTGCAGTGTAGCTGGGGTTACAACTCACCGGATGCTAACGAGGCGTTGGCTATACTCCCGGACCGAAAGACGAGCAGGACTGGGTAAACCAGTATCCGTTGGAAAAGGAAGCACTGGATTACTTCATCCACAATGCCGGTTCACCCAACGGAGTGATAGACGGTGGTTTGGCTATCTTTGCTTCAGGTAACGAATATGCGCCTTCTTCTTCATTCCCTGCAGGCTATTCGAAATGTATTTCTGTCAGCGCCATTGCTGCCGACTATACTCCGTCTAGCTATACCAACTATGGTGAAGAGATTACTCTTTGTGCACCAGGCGGTGACGGCGATTACTACGGCACGCCAGGAGTATCCGACGACCAGTTTGCCTGGGAAGGGAAAACGCAAGGTCTGATACTCTCTACAGGTATCAAGAACGGACAACCGTACTATGCCTATATGGAAGGTACTTCCATGGCTTGTCCCCACGTATCGGGTGTAGCAGCCTGGGTCTGTCGTATGCAGTGAAAGAGCGTCGCCATTTCAAGGCAGCGGAGTTCATTGAACTGATGAAAGAAACTGCCAATGACCAGTTCTATAACTTCTACGATGAAAAAGGGGAAAAACTGTATTATTACAATCACACAACTTTTGGTGCTCCTCCAACTTTGATGAATCTGGTAGAGCGTAAAGGAAAAATGGGTAGCTGGTAGATGCCGGTGCATTGCTCAAGGCTATTGGTAATCACGGTTCAGACATGATTGTGCCAAATGTATATCTGGCAACGGGAAAAAGTACATCTATTGATCTGGCCCGTTATTTTATAGATGGAGAAAGCCTGAGCTACAGTTGTACCGTTGCCGATGAAAATATCGCAACTATAAGTGTAGACAAGACAATATTGACTGTAAATGGCGTTGCAGACGGTAGTACGACTGTGACTATCCAGGCTGGCAGTAAATCACAGACAATAACCATTACTGTTCGTAAAAATGCTGGTGAGAATGGCTGGTTATAATTGAGAGATTAAATAGACATGAAGAAACGACAGTTGATGATACTGACACTCTTTGTGAGCGGGTTAACCGGTTCCATTCCTGTAATAAAAGCGCAGGAATGGCGGTTAATGTCCCGTGAGGAGATAGAAGCCAAGGTACATCCAGTTTTGTTGGAGCAAGCCGGGGAGTTTCTTCATTTTGATACGTGCCGCCTGTCGGTAGGTACTCTAAATGAAAAAAGTCAGCCCAAAACCGTATACTTCCGTTTTCAGAATGTAAGTCAGCAAACCATTACGTTGAACAAAGTTACTACTACGTGTGGTTGTACTGCTGCCGGATTCAGCAAAAAGCCATTGGCGCCCAATGAGGAAGTATTATTAGTCTGACTTTTCATCCCAAGAACAGACCAGGCACAATTGATGCAGAAGCATTGGTATATACCGATCTGTCCGATTTTTCACCTGTGGCACGATTGTCACTATGCGGCTATGTCAGTTCGTCTGATGAATGGAAGCACCTGCCTCAAAATATGGGACATCTGCGGCTTACACGCAAGCAGGTGTCATTCAGCAGAGCAGGAAAGACAACCATTGAGCGCATAGCATGTGCCAATAGTGGAGACCATCCGCTCAAACTGAATGCTTTACTGCTACCTTCATGCCTAAAATTCTATACCGAGCCTGCGGTACTTGCTCCCGGACAGGAAGGTGATCTTGTGATAACACTTGATAAGGCAAAATTGCCCAGCTTCCATACTGAGGAGAAACATCTTTCTCTCATTATAGATGGTGTGATAGGCAAACCTTCGGAAAAAACGATAGAAGTAATTATTAAAAACTAAAAAAATAAAAACAAGAAATATGAAAACCTTATTCAGAATAATGACGCTTTTCTTGACGCTTTTCTGTTTCGCAGGCTGTGACGATGACGAGGAAGTACTGGCCACATTGGACGTTACAGCCGCTAATCTGGACGGGACCTGGAAGTTAGTGGAATGGAACGGCGCCCCCTTGCAAGAAGGCAGTTATTGCTACATTACATTCAGCCGCAAGGATAAGACTTATAAAATGTATGATAAGTTTAGCAGTATGTATCTAATCTCAAGACGGGTAGTTTTGAAATTGAGAAAGAAAAGGATTAGGCTATATCATTAGTGGGAACTATGATTTCGGCAATGGTGAATGGGCTAATTCCTATATCGTAACCAATCTTTTGGCCACTTCCATGATTTGGACTATAAAAGATACTCCATCAGATGTACAAAAATTTGAACGCTGCGATAAGGTACCCGAAGAAATAGAAAATGAAGTCCGAGATTTTTAGAGATGTTTTGACACCTCTGTTTAACAATATAAAATTCTCAAAATAAATTTCATAGTCTTTTCTATTTTAAGAGAAGAACTGTTAAAGTTTAACAATGTTAGAGGGCATGTCTGTGAAGGCATAGCCCTTTTTTAGTAATGGAAGGAACTAATTGGAACACTGAAGAAAGATTTATCACGCATCCGGCACAGTTCCCGGTGCGCCTTTTCCTTATAGGTTTGCAGGTTTCTGATTTAGTTATGCAATCGGTTATTTTCTTCTTGTATACGTTGGAGTTCCTTTTTCTGTTCTTCTGGCTGGCTTTCTACCTTGCTTCCGTTGGCGTAAGGTACTATATGCGTCATTATGTATGAAAGTGAATCGTGCATTACGACACACCTTCATGTTTAATCCGTAGGGTTAAAAAAAGTTAACAGTTAGCGAAAGCTCCATAAATTTAAATCTTGCATGGCTTCAACCTTTTTCTCAACATCATCCGGCAGAGCAGGAAAAAAGTCGATGCCAGTGATGCGTTCCACTTCATCCACGCTGTTGACATAGTTTTTTAACGGATGATTTCCTGATAAATTTTTAAAGATAAAGCCAATGGCCTTAGGATGCCCGTTGCGGGTACTGAGTATGACTTTGAAGAAAGCTTCAGGCACGGTAACTTTGTGTTTCCTGCCTATGGTACGGTGTTTTTGCCGGTAAAGGACAGGACCGCATACGATGTATAGCTTTCCTTCTTTTTTTGTCCACAGGCGGCAGGCATCTTCCAGTTCTTTCCAGTCGCCCCGGTTCAGATTGTGGTTTTGAGGCAGATGTTGGTCATGTAGAAACTTTCCTGCATGGCTTTCCAGTGCCAGCGGTTGTCGCCGGCGGGGCACATGTGTCCGCGGTCCATGCCGGAGCGTTTATAGTCGTCGGTAGTCACAGCCTGGTTTTCGGGCAGGTCGGGGTCGGGCAGGAATTTGTCGGTACGGCTTTCCCGCTCTATCAGTTTTTCGGGTGTCAGTTCCCATGCCACCCAGTTGGGTATCTTGTGTTCGCGGTTGTACGAAGTGATATAGCCCTTGCGGTGCAATATCTGTTCGGGCACGTTTTTCAGGGGGGCGGGAAGCAGAGGGCTTCCGGTGATGGCGGGTGTTGCTTTTTGCGTTATCCTCTCTTTAATTACAGGAAGCTTGTCTTGCAGCGCATGGGCTATCGGTTCACGGCAGATGAGTGCCAGACATGCCAGCACTATCAGGTAAATCACTCCTTGAGATTGCTTCTTGCTGTTTTTTCTTTTTTGCCATGACGATACGATTGTCTTTTCCTGTAATTAAAGAGAGGCGGTTTGCAATTGCCGGGTCATTCAACCAATTTGTGTGCCCGTTCCAGTGCCACGTTGATGTTGGGGCAGATATTCTCTTTGCCTAAAAGCGTGTAGAAATCCGCCTTTTCCAATACCTGATGCACCTTTGTGTTTACGCCGGAGAGCACGACGGTTATCTTTTCTTTCTGCGACATTTTACAAAGGCTTTCCAGGTTATGGATACCTGTGGAGTCGATGAAAGGAACCTTGCGCATACGGATGATGCGTACTTTGGGGCGGTCGCCGAGCTGTGCCATCACTTCCTCGAACTTCGTTGCAATGCCGAAGAAGTAAGGGCCGTTGATTTCGTACACCTCTACGCCTTTCGGGATGATAAGATGCTCTTCATTCGTTGTGATGTCCGTTTCGGCGTTCGGTCTATTTCATCCTTGATAACCGAAATTTCGGTCGTCTCCATCACACGGCGCATGAAGAGCACGCAGGCGATGACCAGACCCACTTCGATGGCAACTGTCAGGTCGAAGATAACTGTCAGGAAGAAGGTTATCAGTAACACGGTAACGTCCGATTTCGGATTCTTCAACAATGCCTTGAACACGCGCCAGCCGCTCATATTATAGGACACAACCACCAGTACGCCTGCCAGGCAGCCCATCGGAATGTATTGCGCCAGCGGCATCAGCAGCAGAAGAATCAGGAGCAGCACCACCGCATGTACTATACCGGCCACGGGCGATTTGCCGCCGTTGTTGATATTCGCCATTGTGCGGGCAATGCGCCCGTAGCGGGGATACCGCCGAAAAGGGAGTAGCCATATTGGCAACGCCTGAGCTATCAGTTCGGTATTGGAGTCGTGTTTGTCACCGATAACACCGTCGGCTACGGTGGCGGACAGCAAGGACTCTATCGCTCCCAGTACGGCAATCGTGATGGCAACGGGAAACAGGTTTTTAATCGCTTCCCAGTCCAGCGCGGGCATTACGGCATCGGGCAGTTCGGCTTTGATGCTGAAACGGTCGCCGATAGTGTCGATGCAGTCGATGCCGCCATACATCTTCATCAGGTACACGGCTACGGTCACTACGATAATGGCGATGAGCGAGCTGGAATTTTCTTCGAAATTTCGGAGTGATGGCAATGATAACGATGCTGGCGATGCTGACAACCGTATTCCACCAGTTGACGGTATCGAAATGACGGAAATAAACCAGCCATTTCCCGATGAAGTCTCCCGGAACTTTCTCTCCGCCGAAATTCAATCCGAATACATCCGCAATCTGGGTGGTGAAGATAGTAACGGCGATACCGCTTGTAAAGCCTACGATAATAGGATAGGGGATAAACTTAATGACTGCCCCCAGTTTGAATACTCCCAGAAGAATGAGGATGACACCCGCCATCAGTGTGGCGACAATCAGCCCGGCCTCTCCGTATTGCTGGATAATGCCGTAGATAATGACGATGAACGCACCGGTAGGGCCGCCGATCTGAACTTTACTTCCTCCTAACAGGGAGATGATAAAACCGGCGATGATTGCGTGATAATACCTTTCTCGGGCGATACGCCTGATGCAATACCGAACGCAATGGCAAGCGGCAAGGCAACGATACCCACAATGATACCGGCCATCAGGTCTGCCATGAAGAGTTCTTTCGAGTAATTTTTTAAAGCCGTGTATAGCTTTGGCTTGAATTCGAACGCTTTCATTGTATTTTAGAAACTTTGTTTTTACCTGTGAGGGTGTGTCCATCCGATTTGTCGGTGCACCCTCTTTTTGAAAAGAGATTGCAAAATTAGGTAAAATAATGCAAATGACTATAAGAGCCTGTTTAAATTTTCTCCAAAAAGTATTTTTTCAGCTTCTTTTGAGTTCCTTTCCGGTCTGTTCTTCTCTTTTTATCCGCTACGTAGCCTGCTATATTCCTTATAAACCGGAAAACGGTCTGAGAAAGAGCCTTCGGAAGAATGATATTTAAGCAGGTGCCGCGTATTCCGCTCTTTTTGCCGATAACCTGTTTCGGGTATGGCAGATGATTGTTTTACGGATGCCCGAACATAAATATGCCGTTTTTTGTTATTACTATCGGATTACTTGTTATGGGTTGGACATTAAAAAACAGCCTCGTCGGATTTATGAAACGAAATAGACGCTGTCTGTTGAGTGATAGATAAATCCGATGAGGCAAAATGGGGATTATTAAAACTAAATTTGTATTTTTGTACTGTAAATAAAGCAAATACGAACAATCTATACGTAATTATATTAACTAATAAAAAAGAATTATGAGCAAGAGTATCAAAGGAACTCAGACAGAAAAGAACCTGCTGACTTCATTCGCCGGCGAGTCACAAGCAAGAATGCGCTACACTTATTTTGCAAGTGTGGCAAAGAAAGAGGGTTACGAGCAAATCTCCGCTATCTTTACCGAAACGGCCGATCAGGAGAAAGAACATGCAAAACGTATGTTTAAGTTTTTAGAAGGCGGTATGGTAGAAATCACCGCATCTTATCCCGCAGGAGTTATCGGCACTACATTGGAGAATTTGCAGGCTGCCGCTGCAGGCGAGCATGAAGAGTGGTCGTTGGACTATCCTCACTTTGCCGATGTGGCCGAGCAGGAAGGCTTCCCCGAAATAGCCGCCATGTACCGTAATATTTCCATTGCTGAAAAAGGACACGAAGAACGCTACCGTGCTTTTATCCAAAACATCGAAACCGCTTCTGTTTTCGCCAAGGAAGGCGAAGTGGTATGGCAGTGCCGTAACTGCGGTTTCATCTACACAGGCAAGGAAGCTCCTCAGGTGTGTCCGGCTTGTTTGCATCCGCAGGCTTACTTCGAGGTGAAGAAGGAAAACTATTGATAACCGGTACATCTGCCCGAATACCGGATTCAGGCGCGGATTATACGAAAGCATACGGCATATTTTGTCCGTTTCGTATAATCCGCGCCTTTTTCATATCTTCTCTGCAACTTGTATTCTGGTTCATTCGGCGACCGGTTTTCGGCCGCTTTTATTTATAATGTTATTTCTTTAGTACTACGGAAAGTGCTTCATAAGCTTTGGAAGCATCTTGAATCTGAAGCAGTTTTTCCCAATTGGCAGCCGGTTCTGTCTTATGATTATATCGTTTGAGGATATTCAATACAAGTTTGCCATTTTCTGTAACGGCTTTTGCAATGAAAGCACCACATTCGTTTTCTACTTTTACATTTAACTTCTCTACTCCTTCGGGAGCCGCTTTGTATCCTTCCGGAAGATTTACAGTGATATTCCATTGGAAAGTGCGAGGAGCGGACATATAAATGTCGGTGGAGCGTTTACGTTCCTTACCTTCAATCTGCGTCTGTTCACCTATGAGTCTGCCTGCGGAAAGCACGTAATTAGGTCCTGCTTTTCGGATATAGCCATCCATTGTATAACGAACGTTATAAATAAAGGCTGCGCTGTCCGGACGATTACCCAAACATTGCATCTGATAGCCGAGCAACTTCTTTGGCATTTTCGCGTGGTAGAAGTCTATTTCCCATTTATAATCTTCCTTTTCCTGTTCGCGGCCCTTTCGGAATGCTTCTCGAAGATCATCCGCGTATTTCTTGCCTACTTCTTCGGCAAACTCCTTATCAATGCTAAGCAGGCGCCGATAGGTGCATCCACATCTTCCAGCTTAACCAATGCAGACTGCATGTATTCTTTTTGTGTTCCGGTGCGGTATTCGTTCCGGCTGACGGTGAGCAGCGTATTGTCGATGTCGGCCTGTATGGTAGTGATGTTTTGGTTATCATCGGCTGTACCTGCCGGCAGATTGAAATGTTCCCGCTCGGCCTTTGTATTCAGCTTCTTGGCTTTCTTCTTATCCGGTTCCAGGATGGCCTGTCTGCCTTGATAGCGGGCAGGAATTTCATGGGGAATAAGGTAGGCTGTAGGCGGGAGATAGTATTTCTGACTTTCAGGAAGTGCAAGAAGCCAGGTGGTATTGCGGTAATTCGTCAGTTTGTCAAGCGGTTCTTTGTCTTCGTTGGTAACCATTCCAAACAGATTGGGAACATCCACCCAATCCAGCAATCCCTGAAAATAGATGATGAACAGCTCGTTGTTGCAATCACTTTTAATGTCCGATAACAATGCAAAACGATAGTAATTGTAGATGAAATCTGCTTTTTTTTCGTCTGTCCAGTCTTTTTTCTTTATTTGCTTTACGTTGCGGAGAAGCCGGATACCTTTTCTTGGGGCTACTTAAACCGCCATATCCGCTATATTTTTGAGCTTGCTTTATAAATTCCCAGTCGTCTTCCTGTATGGCAGCCGCATCAGGATTGGGTTGTAGTCCTTTTTCTGTGGTGCTTTTTGGAATATAGGTGTATTTTTTCATCTTGCTATTGGTAATGTACATCAATGTCATTGGAGTTTGCTGCATAGGGTTATACCATAAGTCGGGTTCGGTTTGTTCTATATCCTTTACAGCCACATCAAGCAGGATGTTTCCGTTTTCGTCTTTGCTTTGTTTAAAGTCCGGTGCACCGTTCAGAGTACGGTACTGGGTAGTAAGTTTGTCATCTATCTCGCAATGTACTGTATAGGAAAGCATCGGGTGGCTTTGGCGAAACCGGAAGACGAATGGGTCGAGATTGTGGTTTTCCAATGAAGTGTAGTTGAAGAAGAAAATATCTATCTTATCACCGATTTCCAGTCCGGGTACGGCAAGTTTCTGAAGTTGTTCCTGGTCTTTCTTACCTTCGGTGGCTGTCATGTATTCGTCGGTGCTTACTTCGTTTACGGTACCGTCTGGTTTGATGATGCGTACGCCCAGTACTTGCTGGTAGTTTTCGTCGTACCGCCAGTCTTTTTTACGTATTTCCGCTTTATAATCAAATTCGGAGTACTCTTTCAAAGCGGCTTTATCGTTAATTTGCACAAGCATACGATATAAGTCGCGACAATTTACTTCACGGTCGATATAATGAAATCCTCCGAGGAAGGCGCCGACGTTGAAGCGGGTCTTTTTGGTGATTTCCAACCGGCTGTGTGCTGCCAGAATGACGGCTGACTCATCTTTATATTTATCGGGAACAGCCGTGTTGGTAAATTCGGGCAGTTTCAATGCCCAGACTTCTTTTCTCGTTTCCTCTGCAAAGAGTTTGTATTTCTCTTTGTCATCGGCATTGGCATTAGGGGTGGTTAATAAAAGTGCCAACACCCCCATCAGGAATAACATGTTCTGTTTCATTATTATTGTTTTTTGAGGATGATTTGTTCGTGGGATGCATCAGCCCATTTCCGCAAGTGTGTATTCCAGATTGTAATTTCGTTGCGGGGAATACGTTTTTCGGTTATCTCCATTATTTCCGGAAAATGATTTTGTTTCTTTCTGTTTTGTAAGAGCAACAGAGTATACCTTGCGGCGTATGGATTGAGATGCCTTTGGGGCAATAAGAAAGTACGTAGCCTGCGGGTATTTCCAGTTCTGTGTGGCGTACGATGCGGCAACGGAGCGGGAGCTCGTAATCATGGATGCGTTTGGCGGTGTCTATCGGTTGGTCAAACAGGTCATTGTGAAGGTCCAGCTCTATGTAAAACTCATTATCGGCTATTTGTACAGCACTGCTGTTTATTACTTCTCCGGTCAGAGCAGCCCATTCCTGTTGAGGTTCCTGCTGTATCCAACTGACCGAATTAATCTGATAATTGTGATTATCTCCGGTCAGGATACGGGGAAGATACTCTTTCCGACCGCTTTTATCGTTTTCATGGTAGGCTGTGAGGAAAAATTCTTTCATGTCTCCACTCCAGCTACGGGTTACATTGCCCTGCAATACTTTGTTCGTTTGCTTGTCGGATAGGCTACAGATATAGGACAAACTGTCTGTAGATGCACTGCTGTTCAGCATGGGCAATGTGTGCACGATACAGTTTTCTCCATTTTCTATTACAGCTTCCCTTCCTTGTATGCTTTCGGGTATGAATTCCGCGTTTATATATTCGTTGGTGGCATCCAGATAATAGGTCTTTCCCTGGTAGATAAGGCTGCATATCATGTGATTGACGGATGCAAGTGTAGCTATTTCGCTCATCCGGTAGGGGATGTCTACAGTGCCTATATCGGTAAGGCGAGCATCAAAACCTTGTGCTTTCAGCAATGTACGGAGCAAGATTGCCATTCCTTTGCAGTCGCCGTACCGTTTACGCAACACTTCTGCGGGAGTATCGGGTTTGTGTCCCAATATACCTGCTTCAAAAGCGATATAACGGATATTTTGTTGTACCCAGGCATATGTGTTACGTATTTTTTCCATGTCCGTGCGGCAGCCTTCGGTGATTTCTGCTAATAGACTGTCGAGTTCGGGTATGTTACAGTCTACTTGTGCCAGTCCGTTAGACCACCGGTACATGTCGTGAACATCTTTAAATGAGCCGGTTATCAGTATGTGGGGGTATATTTTACCTGATGTCGGCATATGTTTTTCGTCTTTCATAGCCGGCATGTCCGTCACGGTATAAGTGAATAAGGAGTCTCCGGCACTGTTGATGCCGCGTTCACAGTGAATAGAAGGAGTAAAATTCCTTTCTGTCAACCGGAAATGGGAGAGGGATTGCGGAATGATGAATGTTATTTGCTTTGTTTTTATAAAATAGTCCTCACCCAAATAGATTCGTGTAAAATAATGCAGGTCATGAAAAGTACGCTTAAACGTAACTTCTGTCTTTTTTCCTTTACGGTCGAGATTGATGTTGAAGAAGCAAATCTTGCTGTCGTCGAAGAAGACATTTTCCGGCGTGATGCTTTTATATTCTGCCTTTCCTCCGCCTTTGGCGGAAGCTCCGTCCAATGAAATGAATTCTCCGTAGTAGGTGTAGGGTTGCAATGCAGTTCCCATTCTTGTGGCTTCATAGGATGTTTCTTTTCTGTTGCGTACGGTAGGAATACCGTCTTCTTCCATAAAGATATAGGAGTCGCTGCATTGTGTAATGACAATGTTGTCATCAAGTGTTTGTCCGTGTGAGTTGCAAACGTACAAGCACAAAAGTATACATGTATAGATACAACTGCTTTTCATGTCAGTCTGCTATAAGGTTAGATAATAGTTGTTTACAAAGATAGCAGTCTGTGACGTTTTAACAAAATAAATATTATTAAAATTACAATTTCTTGCCTTGAAGCAAGAAATTAATCTTTTTATCCGAAAGTTATTTCCCGTCGGATGCGGCTTAAGGTATATGGAGAGATATTCAGGAAAGAAGCGATTTCCTTTAGACTTATCTGGTGAACGATGTCGGGACATCTTCTCAATAATTCTTGATAGCGTACTCTAGGAGAATTCAGATACAGATTCAATAGCCGTTGATAAGTCATACAGAACAGGTTTTCTGCAATCTTACGGCCTAATAACTGGTTTTGCTGGCTTGCTGCCCAAAATGCTTCCAATTGGTTATAAGATAATTGATAGACGGTACTCTCCTTGATTGCTTCCGTATAAACAATGGCGGGTGTCTGTTTTGTGAATGACTCATAGTCTACCACAAAATCTTTTTCAAAACTATAACCGATGATATGTTTGTCTTCTTCCGTATCAAGGTAGAAGTAACGGAAACCTCCTTGGGAGATATAGGCAATGTTATGGCACACTTCACTTGCCTGACAAAAGAACTCTCCTTTCTTGTAAAGACATTTTTTCCCGTTTTGCAGAAAATGTTTAATCAAAGGAGAAAGTTCCAAAAAGTCCAGATACTCGTTGAAGTGTGCCATAACCGTTATTTCTGCGGATGCGGATAGTCTATCGTATAGTGCAGTCCGCGACTTTCCTTGCGCTCCATGGCCTGGCGGGTAATCAGGTATCCTACGTTAATCATGTTGCGCAGTTCGCAAAGCTCGCGGGTGGCCTTGCTGCTCTTGAACAGTTTTTCCGTCTCCTCGTAAAGAATATCCAGGCGGTTCCATGCACGGGTCAGGCGGGTGTTGCTGCGGACGATGCCTACATAGGATTCCATAATCTGGTTCACTTCCTTCATGCTTTGCGTAATGAGCACGCGCTCTTCGTTGGAGATGGTTCCCTCGTCGTTCCATTCGGGGATGTCTTCGTTGAAGTCATAACGTTCCAATACGCTCAACGCATGCTTGGCGGCTGCATCGGCATAAACTACCGCTTCAATCAAGGAGTTGGAAGCCAGTCGGTTGCCGCCGTGAAGACCGGTGCACGAACATTCGCCGATGGCATACAGGCGGCGGATGCTGGACTGTCCGTCCAGGTCTACCTTGATGCCGCCGCAGAGATAGTGTGCCGCAGGGGCTACCGGAATGTAGTCTTTCGTAATGTCGATGCCTATGCTGAGGCATTTCTTATAGATATTCGGGAAGTGTTTCTTGGTTTCTTCGGGGTCTTTGTGGGTGACATCCAGGTACACATGCTCGTCGCCGCGCTGCTTCATCTCGTTGTCGATGGCACGTGCCACGATGTCGCGCGGGGCGAGTGAAAGACGCGGGTCGTACTTTTGCATGAATTCCTTGCCGTCCATGGTACGGAGCACGCCGCCATAGCCGCGCATGGCTTCCGTTATCAGGAAGCAGGGGCGGTCGCCCGGATGATAGAGGGCGGTGGGGTGGAACTGGATAAACTCCATATCCTTTACGGCGCCTTTGGCACGGTAGACCATGGCGATGCCGTCGCCCGTGGCCACCAGCGGGTTGGTGGTGTTGCGGTATACAGCCTCGCAACCGCCTGTAGCCATGATGGTTACTTTGGAGAGGAACGTATCCACCTCTCCGGTATTTTCGTTCAGCACATAGGCACCATAGCATTTGATACCCGGAGTATAGCGGGTGACGATAATGCCCAAGTGGTGCTGCGTAATGATTTCCACCGCAAAGAAATTGGTAAATACGGTGATGTTGGGGTGCTGCTTCACGGCTTCAATCAGACTTTCCTGTATCTCCGCACCCGTATTGTCCTTGTGGTGCAGGATGCGGAATTCCGAGTGTCCGCCTTCTTTGTGCAGGTCGAATTCTCCGTTATCTTTTTTGTCGAAATTCACTCCCCATTTAATGAGTTCACTGATTTGTTCGGGAGCATTGCGCACTACCTTTTCTACGGCTGCACGGTCGCTTATCCAGTCTCCGGCAATCATGGTGTCTTCGATATGCTTGTCGAAATTGTCTACCGCCAGGTTGGTGACGGAGGCTATCCCGCCTTGTGCGAAATAAGTGTTTGCCTCTTCCAGGCCGGCCTTGCAGATGAGGGCTACTGTTCCTTTATGCGCCACTTTCAGCGCAAAACTCATACCGGCAATTCCGGAGCCGATAACGAGGAAATCGAACTTTCTTACCATAGTTTCGTGTATTTAACACCGCAAAACTACAAAATAAGTACGTTCCTTGTCTCCCTTATGGGCATTAATTCGTAAAAATACCTACCTTAGCGGCAAAAACCGGATAAAATGAATCGAATTTTTCATGCGCGTATCGCTGCCGGACAGTATTTGTTTGTTGCTTTGGCAGGTGCAATAGCCGTTTACGGCCTTTGGGAAAAGCAAATTCTCATCGCTGTCCTTTTTATGCTTCTGCTGGTTGTCAGTATCGAGAAGTTGATTCATACTACCTATACCGTTACTGCCGATAATAGACTGTTGCTGTTTTTCGGCCGGTTTTCACGGGGGAAGGAAATCCTGCTGAAGGATATTACGTCGGTAGAGCGCGCTTCCTCCATGCAGATAGGCGGATTTGCCGTTATGCGCTATGTCCTGGTGAGGTATGGCGAGGGTAAGTGTGCAGCGCTTCTTCCCGTCAAAGAGGAAGAGTTTATTCGCCTGCTTGAGCAGCGTATGTCGCAATAAGATGATAATTATGTAAGGCATTACGCTTTTTTTTCTGAATTTCTTGTCGTATCTTGCATGCAGAAATCCATAAATGTAAGAACTATGAAATATCAAGTTGCCATTATCGGCGGCGGTCCTGCGGGATATACGGCTGCGGAAACAGCCGGAAAGGCCGGTCTGAGTGTTGTGCTTTTTGAAAAGCGGAATCTTGGCGGGGTGTGTCTGAACGAAGGGTGTATTCCTACCAAGACTTTATTGTACTCTGCAAAAACGTATGACAATGCATGCCACGCATCCAAATACGCGGTTAGCGTGTCGGAAGTTTCGTTTGATTTGTCCAAGATTATAGCACGCAAGCAGAAGGTGGTGCGGAAACTGGTGTTGGGTGTCAAAGGAAAACTGACTGCTGGCAATGTAACTATTGTGACCGGCGAGGCTTCCATTGTAGATAAGAATCATGTTCTGTGCGGTGACGAAACTTATGAGTGCGATAATCTATTGCTCTGCACAGGTTCGGAAACATTTATTCCGCCCATTCCCGGAGTGGATACGGTGCCTTACTGGACGCATCGCGATGCGCTGGACAATAAGGAGCTTCCAAAGTCGCTGGCCATTATCGGCGGTGGGGTAATCGGTATGGAGTTTGCCTCATTCTTCAACAGCCTGGGGGTAGAGGTCACTGTCATCGAGATGCTGGACGAGATATTGGGCGGAATGGATAAGGAGCTGTCCGCCATGCTTCGTGCGGAGTATGCCAAGCGCGGCATTAAATTCATGCTGGACACAAAGGTGGTAGCACTGTCCGAAGTTGCGTCTGGAAATGGAGACACGCAGCAGGTACAGGTAAATTATGAAAATGCCGAAGGTGCGGGTTTTGTAATTGCGGAAAGATTATTGATGAGCGTCGGCCGCCGTCCCGTAACGAAAGGCTTCGGATTGGAGAACTTGAATTTAGATAAAACAGCGCGCGGAAATATACAGGTGGACGGACAGATGCAGACTTCCGTTCCGGGTGTATATGCCTGTGGGGATTTAACTGGATTTTCTTTGCTGGCCCATACCGCTGTGCGCGAGGCGGAAGTGGCGGTACATGCCGTGCTGGGGAAGAAAGACTGTATGAGTTACAGGGCTATTCCAGGTGTAGTATATACCAATCCTGAGATTGCGGGTGTGGGAGATACGGAAGAGACCTTGCAAAGAAAGGGTATTCCTTATCGTGCCGTCAAGCTTCCTATGGCTTATTCCGGTCGCTTTGTTGCGGAGAATGAGGGCGTTAACGGTATGTGCAAGTTGTTGCTGGCGGAAGATGATACCGTTTTGGGAGCGCATGTGCTGGGCAATCCGGCTTCGGAGATTATTACGCTGGCCGGTATGGCTGTCGAACTCAAACTGACGGCCTCGGAATGGAAAAAGATGGTATTCCCGCATCCTACGGTAGGTGAAATCTTTAAGGAAGCGCTTTGATAGACAAAATACGGGTGTTATGAAAATCGTGAAGCTGATGACTTGCGATTCTGCGGCGGTTATCGTTTCTTTGTTGTCCGGTTGCCGGAAACAGCCGGATAACAGAGAAACTGAATGATAGCTTGTAAGAAGATGAGAAAATATTGCTTATTCCCGATTGTATTGATTTTGACGTTGATTCCCTGTGTATTGCCTGCACAGGGAATATCACCTGAAACAAACTCTTTGTCTTCGCAACTGGATACATTGATAAAGTATCAATTGCCCGCAGGCTCCAATGTATCTATTTCAGCATATGACCTGACCGCCAATAAGGTTCTGTATGATTATCAGGCGGATAAACTTTCCCGTCCGGCCTCTACGATGAAGCTGCTGACTACGATTACGGCACTTGCGCGTCCTGAGGCGGACGAGCCTTTCCGTACGGAAGTCTGGTATAAGGGAGTGATTGAGCGTGATACGCTGAAAGGGGATATATACGTTGTCGGCGGCTTCGACCCTGAGTTTGACGACGAGGCGCTGGATTCTTTGGTCGGCAGGGTGGCACGGCTGCCTTTCTCTGTGGTTCAAGGCAGGATATATGGCGATGTTTCCATGAAAGATTCCCTGTATTGGGGAAGCGGCTGGCTGTGGGACGATACGCCCCATTCTTTTCAGCCGTACCTGTCGCCGCTGATGCTTGATAAAGGAGTGGTTACGGTGACTGCCTTTCCCGGTGCACAAGGTGATACGCACGTTTGGAGTGTACTCCCGCTTCGTCTTATTATACGCTGGTCAATACAACGAAAACCCGTACCCCCTCTGCCGGACGTTTCCGCGTATCCCGCAATTGGCTGGAGAACGGCAATGAACTGGCGGTATCGGGTAATGTGGACGGGAGGCGTACCGGTACGGTGAATATCTACTCTTCGCAGGATTTCTTTATGCACACCTTTCTGGAGCGTTTACGGGCAAAAGGCATTCATTGCCTGCCGGATTATTCTTTCCGCGAGTTTCAAAAAGACAGTGTTTCAGTGCGAATGGCATCTTATAACACTTCTGTACAGGCAGTAGTGAATCAAATAATGAAAGAGAGCGATAATTTGAATGCAGAAGCTATGTTATGTCGTTTGGGTGCACAGTTTACAGGCGGCAGGCATGTTTCGGCTGCGGACGGGCTTTCGGCTGTCCGTCAGTTAATCAGAAAGCTGGGTTATCTCCCGGACCGTTATAAGTTGGCAGACGGTTGCGGGCTTTCCAACTATAACTATATCTCCTCTGAACTTTTAGTCGCCTTCTTGAAATTCGCTTATTCACGCACGGATGTGTTTCAGAAACTGTATAAAGCATTGCCTATCGGCGGAGTGGACGGGACATTGAAGAACCGGATGAAGAAAGGGACGCTTTCTTATGGGAAAGTGCATGCCAAGACAGGCTCTTTTACCGCTATAAACTGTCTGGCAGGTTATTTGAAGGCGAATAACGGACACCACATTGCTTTTGCCATTATGAATCAGAATGTGCTTTCCGGCAGGGAAGCACGTAAATTCCAGGATGCAGTCTGTGATATGCTTATCCGGTGAATGGCCGGTTGGTGTGGAATTTTATTTTTTTTCAGGCACGGATTATGCGGATTGCACGGATTTTCAGTTTAATCCATGTTGTGCTTTAAATCCGTGCAATCGCGTAATCGTACCTGAAAGGTCTTTTTAACGGAAGGAACCGTCTTTATTTGTACTGTGCCCAGTCAACATTCTTCATATCCCCGCTTTTTGCCAGTTCGGCGTGCATAGCCAGAGCGGCACGCATGGAGTGAGGAGTCTGCGCCTTGCCGTCGGTCAGTTTCAGATAATCCCACAGGATATTCTTGTAGTCCGGATGAACACAGTTCTCGATGATTGCCTGTGCACGTTCTTTCGGGCTTTTGCCGCGCAGGTCGGCAACACCTTGTTCGGTAACGATGATGTTGACATCATGCTCGCTGTGGTCCACATGGGATACCATCGGTACGATGGCGCTGATTTTGCCTTCTTTGGCTACGGACGGGCAGGTGAAGATGGAGATGTAGGCGTTGCGCGTAAAGTCGCCCGAACCGCCGATACCGTTCATCATCTTCGTACCGCCGATATGGGTGGAGTTTACGTTTCCGTAGAGGTCGGCTTCGATGGCCGTGTTGATGGAGATAATACCTAAACGGCGTACCACTTCGGGGCTGTTGGATATTTCCGACGGGCGGAGAACCAGCTTGTCGCGGAAGAAGTCCATATCCTCGTATATACCGTTCAGGCAGTCGTTGGTTACGGTCAGTGAGCAGGCGCTGCCAAACTTCACGCGGCCTTCGCGAATCAGTCCGATTACGGAGTTCTGGATAACCTCTGTGTACATCTCGAATGCCGGAATCGTCTTGTCACGTCCCAAAGCACCTAATACTGCGTTGGCGATGTTGCCTACGCCCGACTGTAACGGGAGGAAGGTGGAAGGGATGATACCGCGTTTCATATCTGCGGCAAGGAAGTCGGCTACGTTCTGTCCGATTTGTCGGTCAGCGGGTCGCAGCGGCGAAAGAGCGGGCTTCGTCCGGCCAGTTGGTTTCCACGATGCCCACAATCTTTTTCGGGTCTACCTGGATGTAAGGCTGTCCGATACGGTCGCTCGGCTTGAAGATAGGTATTTCGCGGCGGTAAGGCGGGTCGAGCGGTTCGTACACGTCGTGCAGACCCATGCAGGATTTGCTGTGTGCGGCGTTCAACTCAACGATGATCTGATCCGCCAGGCGGCAGATAGTCGGAGAAATACCACCGGCAGCGGTCAGATAAATCTTTCCGTCCGGAGTCACTTCGCAGGCTTCGATGATGGCTACGTTCACTTTGCCCATGAAGCCATAACGCACTTCCTGTGCCATTTGTGACAGATGGATGTCGTTGTAGGCAATTTCACCGTTATTCACAGCTTTGCGGAAGTCGGAGTTGGTGGTATAAGGGGCGCGGTAGCGGATGGCCTTTGCACGAGACATGACGCCGTCGCAAG
>ENA-OQCX01000211-OQCX01000211.1-human-gut-metagenome-genome-assembly--contig:-NODE-211-length-30817-cov-3.041284_pt1 | contig 30817 bp, 39 predicted proteins | sample MGYA00242762_ERZ504587 | MGnify/ENA primary metagenome ERZ504587 (study PRJEB26092, sample SAMD00036337) | human gut metagenome | host: Homo sapiens | study: EMG produced TPA metagenomics assembly of...
ACAAAACAAACATTATAAAAGCTATTATCGAAACAAAAATAAGCGTTCTTTTTGAAGATGTATTTACAATGCAGTTTGAAACGCTGATGAGGACAGCCGTTACAAAAAACGAAAATACAGGCAGTTACTGCGGCAAGGTAAAAGCTGTCAAAGCCTTTCATATCACCGAAATAAGCGGTTTTTGACAATAGCTGAACAGAAAACGGTTGCTGTGCAGAATATGCACCGATAACAAAATCGGTAAAAAACAAAGTCAACATTAATGTGCCGAATATAATAAGAGTTGTAATTAACAGGTTGTTTTATTGACAGATTTTTTGGTGCTTGTGGAATTGAATCCAAATATAACAGGCAGAAACGCAAAGATTAAACAGTCTGCAACATTGCTCCGAATATTTGAAAAATCGAGTGTAACAAAGGTGCTGTTCGGTGCAAATTCAAAAGATTTTATATTTCCGAAAAATATCACGGCAAAAGCAATTATGAGAAACGCAAACACAAAAATGCTGACTCTTGAAAGCGGATTTATCCCCTTTGACGCACCGTAAACGCAAATGCAAGTATCAAAAAGGCAATCACCTTTGTGTCGGAATCGGGATTAATTCCCGAAACAAACATATCGCAGAATCTTATTAGAAAAGAAACGGTTATCACGGTGAAATACATACAATAATATGAGGAAACAAAGAAAAAGCCCGTTTGCGATGTGTTTTTTGTAAAGGCTGAGAAATCAAGTCTTGTTCTGTGCTTTATCGAATAAAAAGGAACAAAGCTCAACAGCGTGAAAAATATTCCGAATCCGATTGACGCAAGACTTGAAAAAATATTGTCGCTCTGCAAAAAGCTCCGCCCCATTAACAATATCGGAAGTACAGAACATACAAACAGCGAAAGCATAAGTCTTTTTGACGGAAAAGTTACATTCGATTGCATTACATCTCCTCCGTTTCGGGGAATTTCTGAACCTTGATTGTGTGCTTTGAAAGCCTTTTCCAATCTGCTCTGACAAAGACATCACGCATACTCCGCCACGAGAACGGTGCAAGCGATGACATATACGGCACGCCGACTGATGTTTTGGAACACATATTGACAAGCACTCCGCAGGTGAGCAGAACTATTCCCCACAAGCCGAACATTCCGCCTGCGATAACGCAGAAAAATCTCAACACCATAATAGGCGGATAGAGTGCGAATGTGACATAACTGCAAATTGCCGCAGTTGCAACAACCATAAGAGTTGACGAGCTGATTATGCCTGCGCTGACGGCACTTTCACCGATTACAAGCGCTCCGACAATGCTGACAGCGTGTCCGAGCGGCTTTGGAATACGCAGTCCGGCCTCTCTCATGACTTCATAGATAAAGGTTATGAGAATAACTTCAAGTGTTACGGGTAAGGGTGTTTGTGACAAAGAATCGGATGTTTTCACGAGCAATCCGGTCGGAAAATATTCGGGATGAAACTGTGCAAAAGCCGTGTATATTCCCGGCAAAAATACGGCTATAAGGAACGAAATATACTTTAAAATCCGTATGAATGCCGCATAATACGGGCGGTTTGAATAATCATCTACGCTTTGAAATTCTTCTGCAAAAAGGTGCGGAATGATTATCACCGACGGTGTTCCGTCAATCAGAATTGCCACTCTGCCCTCCGACAGCTTTCCGCAGACCGTATCCGGTCTTTCGGAAATCCCGACACCCGAAAAAAGTGATTTTGAATTGTTGTCTTCAAGATAACTGCTTAAATATCCCGACGCAAGAATCATTTTCAGGTTGCAGTTTTCAAGCCGTTCTCTGATTGCTTTAAGAATTTGCTTTGACACGCTGTTTTGAAGATAACAAATCATCATCTGCGTGTTTGAACTGTATCCGCTTGTTATGGTTTCAAAAACAAGGTCGGGACTTTTGATTCTTCGTCTTATTAAAGTCATATTGATTCTCAGCGGTTCTGTAAAACCTTCTCTGCAGCCTCTCTGCACTACCTCACTTTCGGGTTCTGAAACACTTCTGAATGAAAAGCCCTGTGCTCCGATTGCAAGCATACGACTGCAACCGTCAACGACAAGCAGGGCAAAACCTGATGTTGAAAAGCTGATTGCCTCGTCAATTGTCGTGAACTCGACAATTTCACTTGATGTCAGCACGGTATTTTTGATAAGGTCAAAAACCTTATCGGGAGATTGGCAGTCAAAATAATAATCGAGCAGAGGATTGATTACCGACAATGCAAGCGTGTCCTTTCCGCACATTCCCTCAATTGTGATTATTGCGGATTTTATACTGCATTGTCCCTTTAGATTCATTTCACGAACCGTAAAGTCTGCCGAATTTTTGAACATTTTCTTCAGAGTTGAAATATTTTCTTTTAATGAATTATACATTTAATCACCGTCTTAATATATCTGCTTTTTATTTTGCGGTATATCGGCTCAAATTATGCAAATATTAGTAACGGTGATGTTATGTTAATTTCAATAATCAGAACAATTTTGCTCTATGCCTTTGTCATTCTGGCAGTCAGGTTAATGGGAAAGCGACAGATGAGCGATATGCAGCCGAGTGAGCTTGTAATCACAATGATAGTGTCGGATATCGCATCAATTCCTATGCAGAACACATCTCAACCGCTGTTGAGCGGAGTTATTCCCGTTGCAATTCTCGTTGCACTTGAAATTACCGCAAGCATTATTATGATGAAGTGGAGCGGTTTCAGAAGTCTTGTGTGCGGAAAACCCGTTATAGTAATTAAAGACGGAAGGATTCTGCAATCGGCTATGAAAAAGCTGCGGCTTACTACAGAAGATTTGAGTGTCAGATTAAGGCAACAGGGTATTTTTCAATCGAAGATGTTCAATACTGCATTGTTGAAACAAACGGTGAGGTGAGCGTTCTTGAAAAGCCTGAGAAGAGAAATCCGTCTGCCGAGGATTTCGGGTTAAAAATTAAGGACAATAAAATTGAAACCGTAGTTGTCAGCAACGGAAAAATTCTTGAAAATTCGCTTAATTTATGTGAAAAAGAAAAGGGCTATGTTAAGAATATTCTGCAAAAGAAAAATATTAAACAGAGCAATGTTTTTCTGATGACTCTTGACGCACTCGGAAATTACAACATTATAAAGAAGGAATAACAATATGAAAAGAATTTACATTGCACTTTCACTTGTTCTGGCGGCACTATGCTTTGCATCTGTTGAAACAGGATTTATTTCGGGCAAAACTGATGCATTCATTGCAAAAATTGAATGTGCCGACAGACTGATGAGCAGACTTGAATTTGAAGATGCGCTCAAAATATGTGAAGAAACCGAGAAAGAATGGTATGACAACGCAAAATTGATTGACACCATGCTCATTCACGATTATGTTGACAATATCGGATTAAGCATTTCGAGAATGACCGCATTTGCACAAAAACAGAACCGTGATATGTACTTTGCCGAAAGCGTTCAGGCAAAAAAAGAACTCGCCTCCATTAAAGAAAGCGAGTTTCCGTTAGTTGAAAATATTTTGTAATTAACTTTTATTCTCAGCAGTCTGCAACGGTACAATTGCAAGTGTTTTTTCAAGAGGAGCAAGAACTTTTAAAATAGTGTCAAGTTGTGGACTTGTAACACCTTTTTCCATTCTTGCAATCACCGGTTGTTTCATACCGCTAAGTTCTTCCAGTTTTTTTGACTTATTCCCTTTTCCTGACGGGCTTTAATAAGCTCTCCAATCAAAGCCACTCGTAGGTCACTTTCAGCAATCTCACCCGGTGTAAAAAGCTGATTTCTTATATCAGACCAACTTTTTTCAATAGCATTATTACTCATTAGAAAGTCCCCTTTCTGTCAAATCTGCAAACTCACGCTTTGCTTCTTCAATCTCTCGTAAAGGTGTTTTTTGTGATTTCTTCATAAACTGATGAAGAAGGACAAAAGAATCATCAACCCAAGCTACAAAAAAATATTCTGTCTCTTTTGTAATTCTTACACAGAATTATTCTTTGTAATTTTGGAATTGATAAATTCGACCAGTCGGAATATGAGGAAAACGGCGGCATTGACTATTACAACGCTTGCACCTGTCGGGGTATCGCATGAATATGACACGCACATACCGACAAAGAAACAACAGAGTGAAAGCACACCGGAACAAAGAATTACCGACTTGAATTTTACAGACTCTCATGGAAGAAAGCGCAGGGAAAATTATCAGTGCGGAAATAAGCAGAGTACCCATAATTCTCATACCGATTACAATTGTGAGAGCCGTAAGGAGTGCGATTACCGTGTTATAAACTCCTGTTTTAAGACCTGTTGCCCTTGAAAATGTTTCGTCAAAGGTTACGGCAAAATCTTGTTGTAGAACAAGATGAATATTACGATTACGACAAGTGCAAGGATTCCGCACATAATTGCATCGGCTGTTGTAGTGGCAAGAATACTGCCGAAAAGGTATGAGTTGAGGTCGGTATTTACACCCGATACACTGACAAATACAACACCTATGCAAGCGCCGTACTTGAAATTATTGCGATTGCCGCATCGCCGTTGATTTTACTGTTCTCGGAAAGTCTTAACAGCAGGAATGCCGCAATAATGATTACAGGAACAGCAACTTCAAGCGGTGCAAGATTTAGTGCCGCCGCAACTGCAAGCGCACCGAAGCCCACATGAGATAATCCGTCACCGATCATTGAATAGCGTTTGAGAACGAGCGTAACACCAAGCAGTGCCGCACACAAGGAAACAAGCGTGCCGACAATGAATGCTCTGACTATAAAATTGTATGAAAACATTTCAAAAATCATATCAAACATTTTTAGCACCTCCGTGAACTCTGTGCTGACATTCATCACACGGGCAATCGCTGAGAATAAAGCGTTTGCCGGCATCCGAATGCAGATACTGATGTGCCGTACCGTAGAAATACCAATTCTTTGCAAGGTGCAGAATTTTTGAAGCATTGCTCACGGCTGAATTCACATCGTGAGAAACCATAATAATCGTGATTCCGCTTTCATTCAACTTTTTGATGAGAGCGTACATATCAGCCATTGCCATCGGATCAAGTCCCGTTACAGGCTCGTCAAGAATAATCAGTTTGTGAGTTGCACACAATGCTCGGGCGAGCATGACACGCTGCCGCTGACCGCCCGAAAGCTCTCTGAAACATTTTTTGCGTAAATCATAAATTCCCGTGAGTTTCATATTCTCGGCGGCAGTTTTTTTCTGTTCCTTTGAATAGAAAAGGTGTGTTTTTTATTAAGACAGCCCGAAAGCACCACCTCTTGCACCGACGCAGGAAAGTCACGCTGAATATCGCTTGACTGCGGGAGATAGCCGATTTCATTCTGTTTTAGTCCGTCACTATAGGTAATCGAACCGCTCAATGGCTTTAAAAGTCCGAGAAGTGCTTTCATGAGAGTAGTTTTGCCCGAACCGTTTTCACCAACTATGCAGATATAATCCTTTTCTTTTATATCAACCGAAATATCATTGACAACGGTTTTGCCTTCATAACCAAGCGAGGCATTTTCAATTTTAATAAGCGACATCAGTATAACGCCTCCTTTAATGCTTCAAGATTTTGTTCCATAACAGAAATATAAGTTGCACCGTTTTCAAAATCATCCTTTGTGACATTGTGACATGAAGAAAACTGCATCGTCTTTGCAGAAGAATCCTCAGAGATAATCCGAGCAATTTTACCGTTTGAAAGCTCAAGATAGAATACAACGGGTATATTGTGTTCTCTTGTAAAATCAATCAGATGAGAAACAACGGCTGTACTCGGCTCGGTTTCATGACTGCAACCCGGGAATGCACATTCATATCCAAGGTTGTAGTCGCTTACAAAATACAGAAACGGAAATCTGTCGCCGAAAACAAGCGTATCACGCTTTTTGTTATTTGCAACTTCGGTAAATTTCTTATCAAGGCTGTCAAGCTGTGAAATGTAATTTGTTTTTCTGTCATTGTAATATTTAGAATTTTTGCTGTCAACTGACATTAACTCATCTGCGATTGAGGCAGACATACGCTCCGCATTTCTGATTGAAGTCCAGACATGCTCGTCATACTCCTCCCCTTCTTCGTGATCGTGACCTTCGTATCATCATCCATATCTTCATGACTGTCGTGTTCATGGTCATGATCCATAGATTGTTCATGTCTGAGAGGAACATACTCCATCATCTTCATCACTTTTACATCTTTGTTTTCAATTGACGAAAGAACTCCGTCAACCCATTCGTCGCTTTCACCGCCGTTGCAGATAAAAATATCGCAATTTTCAATTGCTGTAATATCTGACGGTTTGGGTTCATAACTGTGCGGATCGCTTCCGGGCGAAAGCAACAGGCGAATATCAACTTTATCGCCTGCAAGCTGTCTTACAAAATCATAGTAAGGAAAAATCGTTGTTACGACGCTGATTTTACCGTCAGACTTCCTGACATCTTCAGTTCTGTCACAAGCGGAAATTAATAACAAGCCGCAAATTATCACGGCAGAAAGAAAAATTGAAACAAGTTTTTTCATATATCACTCCAAATAACGCTTAAAAAGTCTTAATACACAAAAGGGATTGCATAAAACATCTTTATGCAACCCCTTTATAATTATTTGCAGAATCGATAAATTTATCCGAAGGCTGTTTTATGCAGCTTTAGCGGCAAGCTTCTTTGCCTTTTTATGACGCTGCCACATAACCCAAAGCGGACCTGCGATACAGATTGAAGAATAACAACCTGATATGATACCGATAATCATCGGAAGAGCAAAGCCCTGAACAGATGTGATATTGAACGCACAGGCAACAGCATAAACAACAAGAATAGCCGAAAGTGTTGTTACAGAAGTCATAATTGTTCTCTTAATACACTTTGTGCAGCTGAGGTTGAATATCTTGCCAACATCTGTTTTGCTTCCGACAAGCTTCTTTTCCTCACGAACACGGTCATAGATAACAAATTGTAATCGTTAAGCGAATAACCGAGAATCATAAGAACAAACTGCGATGAAGCTTGCGTCAATCGGCATCTGGAAGATACATACATAAAGTAAATCATTGCAACATCGTGGAAGAGGGCTACGAGAGCCATAACACCTGCCGAAAGACCGCCGATTTTCTTAAATCTGATTGTTACATAAAGAACCATAAGCACGGCTGCAATTGCAACAGCAGTAAGACACTTGAGAAGGAAGCTGAAACCCATTGAAGCATCAACTGAATTTGATTCAAGACACTTGAAGTTATTGTCCGGATACTTCTTCTGAAGGTCTGATTCAAGATTCTTCTGAACATCGGTTTTGATTGAATCGTTACCCGAGAACTGAACTGTTACCGTTGTGCCGCTGTCGCCCATAAGATCCTGAGCATATGTAGTAGTGATTCTGTCCTCTGTTGTTTTAGCCTGAATAAAATCAGTAAGTTCAGACTGATTGATTTCACCGCTGTAGCTGAATTTAAGAGTTGCACCGCCAGAGAACTGAATGTCAAGCTGTGTACCAAAAATAAAGTTACATACGATACCGATAATAATAATTGCAAGAGAAATTCCGAAGAAAATCTTTTTGTGACCTACAAAGTCAATAATCTTGTGGCCTCTGTTATACTTTTCGGCAAATTCCCCATCTGTAAGGGGGGCATTTGAAACTGCCTTTGTCTGAGTTTTATCAGTCATTCTTAGCACCTCCAAACAACCATTTTTTACGCAGGAACTTAAAGCCTGCAACACTTCTGAGCATAATTCTTGTACAGAATACACCCATGATAAAGTTAGCGATTACGCCGACAAGAAGTGTGTAACCGAATGAGTAGATAGTACCTGTTGTAGACTCACCGAAGATGATTGAGAGAATATTTGCAGGACCAAATACAAGCATAAGGATAATTGATACGATAATAACGGTCATATTACCGTCAACGATAGCGGAAAGTGAATTCTTTGTACCCCTTTCAAGAGCACCGTCAAGAGTTCTTCCTGCCTTAAGTTCTTCCTTGATACGCTCGGCAGTAATAACATTACAGTCAACGCCCATACCGATTGAAAGGATAAGACCTGCAATACCTGGGAGCGTCATTGTGAATGATGAGAATACGGGGAAGTAACCTGATACAGCCGCAATGGCAAGACCCATCTGACCGAGAAGTGAGATAACTGCAACAAAACCGGGCAAACGGTAGAAGAGAATCATAATGATTGCAATAATGATAAATGCGATAACACCCGCATATGCCATTGCAACAAGTGAGTTCTCACCAAGGGTTGCGCTGATTGTGCCGTAGTTTGATGTTTCAAGCTGGAACGGAAGAGCACCTGCATTAATTTTTGATGCAAGGTCCTGAGCCTCTTTAGCTGTGAAACTGCCCGAAATAACAGCATTGCCGTCAGTAATTTCAGCATCAACCTTAGGAGCTGAAAGCATAATATCATCCATCCAGATTGAACCTGCTGGTTGAGATATTCTTTGGTGATGTTACCGAAAAGCTCTTTACCGTTCTTGTCACCGCTGCTCTTCAGCTTAAGCTGAACTACATAGGAATTTTTACCTGTGGTCTTGTCTGTTGTCATACCTGCTGTTGCACTTTCAACATAAGAACCGTCCATAAGGATTGTCTTAGCTGTGTCGCCCGAAGGAGTTTTGTAAACATACTCGCCGTTTGAATCAACATCTGTTGTTTCATGACCGTCTCCGGGACGGAAAGTAAGCTGTGCTGTTGAAGAAATCTCTTCGATTGCCTCAATTGCGTTCTGGTCGGAATCTTCCTTCCATGGGAAACGAACAATGATTCTGTCGCTTTTTGCATCCGCATAAAGCTCATAATCTGTGATACCCTGAGATACCATTCTTAATTCAATGATTGACTTTGCAGACTCAAGCTGCTCGTCAGTTGCGTCAACATCTCCTGCCGGTTTGAATGTTGCTTCAACACCGCCACGGATGTCAATTCCCCATCGTATATCGCTGATGCCCTTTAATACTGTTGTTTTGTTATCGCCGGTGTAGTAGGAAATACCAAAAATCGCAGTAAACGAAAAGGCAAGTATCAGCAAAGCTACGACAAAGAATACAGGCTTTGGAACTCTTTTCATGCCTTTGAAACCTCCGTTAAATAATTGTCTGTGATTTTATTTTGCTCAAAAGTCAAAATAACTCTGTCACGAACATCCAATCACAGACCGTAACAGAGTTATTATAGAATTTTTTTAGGAAAATGTCAATGGATACGGAAATATTTAATAAAAAAAGAATTGAATTTATCAAAAAATACATTCTAATGTCATAAACTGCATACAAAATTCTTCCAAAATCCAACCGACAAACCAAATTTTCAAATGATGATTACTTGTTCAGAATCTTTTCGCAAGCTGCAAGCCTTGCACAGATACAAAAAACATCCATAGCAACTTCAAGCTCGTGGTTCGGAGGGAAGGTCGGTGCAATTCTGATGTTGGAATCCTTTGGATCAATTCCGAGCGGATATGTTGCACCTGCACCTGTAAGGACAACTCCTGCCTCCTTACAGAGAGCGACTGTTCTCTTTGCTGTGCCTTCAAAAACATCAACGCTTACAAAGTAACCGCCGTGCGGCTTTTCCATGATGCGATATCAGCAGGCGCAAGTTCTTTGTCGAGAGTATCAAGAACAATCTCGAATTTTGGTTTAAGGACAGACTTGTGCTTTTCCATATGTTTAAGCACACCGTCATAGTCCTTGAAGAATCTTACATGACGGAGCATATTAAGCTTATCATAGCTGATGATTTCGTAGTTATATCTTTTACGGAGAACCTTGAGGTTGTTCTCAGATGCAGCCATTGCGGCTACGCCTGCACCGGGGAAAGTAATCTTTGATGTTGAGCAGAAAAGAATCGGGAGGTCTTCATTACCTGTCTTTTGCATTCATCCATAATGTTGAGCAAAACATCAGGTGTGTCGCTGATTTCATGGATGCAGTAGGCATTATCCCACATGATTCTGAAATCCTTAGCGGCAGGCTTTAAAGCGGCAAAGCGCTTAACAACCTCATCGCTGTATGTGATGCCGGCAGGGTTTGAATATTTCGGAACGCACCAAATACCCTTGATTGAGTCATCCTCAGAAACGAGTCTTTCAACCATATCCATATCGGGACCGTTGTCGTCCATCGGAATCGGAATAAGTTCAAAGCCGTAATACTGAGTAATGCCGAAATGACGGTCATAACCCGGTACCGGACAGAGGAATTTTCTGTTCTTTACTTCATACCATGGTTTGCAGCCCTCAACAGCGGGAGCTGTCATAAAGCATGAAATTGTATCAAACATCATATTAAGCTTGAAGAACCGCCAACAATAACATTCTCTGCATCTACACCGAGAATATCCGCAAAAAGCTTTCTGCACTCTGTAATACCGTTGAGAAGTCCGTAGTTGCGGCAATCCATCTTATCCTCACCGATAAAATCGGATTTGCTGTTGATTGTATCGAGCATAGGTAAGGAAAGATCAAGCTGTTCTTTGCCGGGCTTACCTCTTGCCATATTGAGGTTAAGTCCCATACCTTTAATCTCCTCAAATCTCTTTACGAGATTGCCATACTCTTTTTCAAGTTCATGCTTACTCAAGTCAAGATAACCCATTTTGAATAACTCCTTAAAATATTATTGCAAATGTAATTTAAATTTCTAATATATTTTACTCTATTCGCCCAAGAAATGCAAGATGTTTTTTGCAATCTTGCATTTTTATTTTCACAAAAAAGAACAGACCTGCAACAGTCATTTTTGGTGAAAGTTTGCAAGTCTGTGATTTTGTGTTATTTTTATCGAGAATGTGTAGTTTTGTGCCAAAGCACAATTGGGATTAATAATACTGGTAGTAGTAATAACCTTTCTTTCTTCTCTTTGAATCATAAGTACAACCTACCTCAATCAGACCGAGTACGGTTGAATCGGCAAGCTTTACGCTGTCAAGAAGGTGCTGAAGGTCGCCGTGAGTTGTTGAGCGTTCACGAACAACTACAACAAAGCCGGCAATCATATCCTTGAGAAGCAGAGCGTCGGCAACCACACCGATAGGAGGCGTATCAAAAATTACATAATCATAATCTCTGACAAACTGCTCATAAAGTTCCTGAAATCTGGTACTGCACATAAGCTCAGAGGGGTTTGGCGCAACCGTACCTGCCGGAAGAATGTCAAGATTCGGAAGAACATCATGCTTAACAGCCTCATCAATTTCAATCATTTTACCGATTACATTGGTAAGTCCCTTTTTATTGTCAAGCTTAAAAATGTTGTGAACATTAGGACGGCGAAGGTCGCAGTCGATAAGGAGAACTCTTTTTTCCATTTTTGAAAAGGAAATTGCAAGATTTGCGGAAACGGTGCTCTTGCCCTCACCCTTTGAGTAACTGGTTACGGCAAAGCATTTTTTTTCTTTTGCAGAAAGCGAGAACATAATATTAGTTCTTGCGGCCTTATACGACTCAACAATTGCAAACTTGCTCTTATCAGAAAGAGAAAAATTCTGTCCGTTATTTTTTTTATCGTCTTTCTTTTTAAATAATTTAAAATCAGAAGCCATAGTTCCTCCTTAACCCTGGTTCTCAAAGTCGGGAATTTCGGCAAATATAGGAATACCGTAGATATCCTGAATATCGTCCTCAGACTTGATTGTTGTGTCGATAAGTTCAATAAGAATAGAAATAAGGCAGGAAGCAATTAATCCGATTGCGGCGCCTATAAGCATATTCTTTGTGTTACTCGGTGCATACGGAGCCGAAGGAACCTTCGCCTGACGAAGTGTTCCGATCTGACCGTAGCTGAATTTTGAATTATAAACCTCAGCCGCCTTTTCGGCAAACTGATTAGCAACATTGGCACACTTCTGTGCGTCCGTACCGTCCACTGTAATTGTGATAAAGAAAGTACCTTCGGTTACATCAACATTAACCGTGCAGCCGTCATAGAGTGCTGTCATCTCATCGGAATTTTTAAAGAGTGTAACGCAAATTTCAGCAAGATTTGCAGAGGCGGAAATATCAGCAGGATATATCTTCTGGTTCTCCTCATTGGTTGTCTTTTTGGTTGTATCATCGGCAGCCTTTGAAGGTGTCGTACTCTTGGTGTCGGCATTGGCATTTGCTCGCTGTGACGAACTGTAGTTCTGTACATAAATCATGGTAGATGTGCTGTACATCGGTGCAATTACAAAGCGTGAATACATAAAGAACAGCAGTCCCATTACAACAGTAGCAAGAATAATAAACTTGATTCTGTGCAAAAGGACGCCGACAATTCGCTGAATGGTTACATTCTTTGCCATTTATATAGCCCCTTTAATTCATATTAAGTATTAAGAAAACATACCGTAAAGCAAAAAGGTGTTTTTACGGCACTGATTTACATATTTATATTTTATTATCTTATGTATTCTCAGCAATAATTCTATCATAGAATATTGATTGAAATAATTTCTTTAATATTATACAAATTTTTCATTGTCGGATTCTTTAACAGCAAAAATAAAGGAAGCCGTAAAGACTTCCTTTATCATAGTTTATTAAGTTACGGTTATCAGCCTACAACATTAAGAAGTACACCGGCTGCAACTGCTGAACCGATTACACCTGCAACATTCGGGCCCATAGCGTGCATGAGGAGGAAGTTGCCGGGATTTTCAGCCTGACCAACCTTCTGAGATACACGGGCAGCCATCGGAACGGCGGATACGCCTGCTGAACCGATGAGCGGGTTAACCTTACCGCCTGTTGCCTTGTACATAATCTTACCGAAAAGTACACCGAATGCAGTACCCATACAGAACGCAAGAAGACCGAGAACGATAATCTTGATTGTGTCAAAAGTAAGGAAGTTCTGACCGGATGCGGTTGCACCTACAGTTGTACCAAGGAAGATTGTGATAATATTCATAAGCTCGTTCTGAGCTGTTTTGCTGAGTCTTTCAACAACGCCCGACTCCTTAAAGAGGTTACCGAGCATAAGCATACCAACGAGCGGAGCTGCGTCGGGAAGGAAGATTGCGATGATAATAACAACAATTACCGGGAACATAATCTTCTCAAGCTTTGAAACGGGACGAAGCTGTTCCATAACTACCGAACGCTCTTTTTTTGGTTGTGAGCGCCTTCATAATAGGCGGCTGAATAATCGGCACAAGAGCCATATATGAATATGCGGCAATTGCGATTGAACCGAGAAGATGCGGAGCAAGCTTTGTTGTTACATAAATAGCCGTAGGACCGTCGGCACCGCCGATGATACCGATAGCACCTGCCTCTGCCTCTGTAAAGCCGAGGAAAATAGCACCTGTAAATGTTAAAAAGATACCAATCTGTGCGGCAGCACCGAGAATAAGGCTCTTCGGGTTAGAGATGAGCGGACCGAAGTCAGTCATACAACCGATGCCGAGGAAGATAAGAGGCGGATAAATGCCGAGCTTAACACCCTGATAGAGGTAATAAAGAAGTCCGCCGTATGTCGGATTCTCAATATAAGTTACTCCGTCAATCACCGTTTTGGCGTGTCCCGACACCGCAACATTCTGTGCGGTACATTGAGCCTCTGTCAAAAGCTGTGTTGTAGGCGGAGCCATAATGCTCGGATAAAGATTAACAAGCAGCATACCGAATGCGATAGGAAGGAGCAAAAGCGGCTCATACTGCTTTTTGATTGCAAGGTAAAGCAAAACGATTGAAATACCAATCATTACATAGTTCTGCCAGTTAAGAGTTAACAGACCCGAGTCTTCAAAGATACCGACAACGGCATCTACAAAGCCTTGTAAAATTTCCATTAGATAACATCCTTTCCCTTAAAACTTTGCCTTAAAACGGGCGGGTATTATCAAGTACACCGGCTTTTGCCCATGCGGAACGACCGCCGTCTGATGACTTTTTAATACTCTTGATTCTTGCTTTTTCGGAAGAGCCGTACATTGTGGCAACTGCTGCGGAAATTACGGCAACAACCTCATCGGAAACACCGTCTGTCTGAGCAGGAGCAACAGGAGCGGCAACAACAGGAGCAGGAGTTTCTGCTACGGTTTCAGCCTTTTTCTCTTTGCTCTTTTTGCCGGCATCTTGAGCTTTCTGAATGATTGCGCCGTAAATCTTGATTATGAAAATCAAGAGAATCAGCATTGCGAATACAACAACAAAACCTGTAAGAACAACTTTTGCAGAGGCAATACCTTTTTCGGCAAGGGAAAGCTCCTCTTTAGCCAATAAAGCTACATCGGAAAGATTCATAAAACAACCCCCATATTTGTCATTTGCATATAGGAATATTATACTTTATTCCCGAAACATTTTCAATAACAAATATGGGGCGAATAATTTTTTGGCGATATTACCAATTTATTTATTTGTGAGCCTGTTTATTTGTGAATTAAAGCTTTGCAATTTTATCGTTATTTGTCGTTACAGAATTATACATATTAATCCGTTACAGCCGTCATTGATAATTTTTTCAACTGTCTCCCCTATCCGCCTTCTGGCATCGGCAGGCATTCTGTAAAGCTTGTTGTGAAGTCCCTCATTTACGAGTTCGTGAACTGATTTTCCGAATATGTTACTCTCCCAGATTTTTTCCGGATTTTCGTCAAATTCTCTGAGAAGATAAGACACAAGCTCTTCGGACTGCTGTTCCGAACCGACAATCGGAGTTACCTCCGTCTGCGTAAAAATCTTCATCATATGAATTGACGGTGCGCTTGCTCTCAGCTTGATACCGTATTTTCCGCTCTGCTTAATAATCTGCGGTTCGTCAAGGGTAAGTTCGTCAATTGTCGGCATAACAATTCCGTAGCCTGTTTCCTGAACCTGTTCATAAGCCTGTGCAATCTTGTCGAATTCTTTTTGTTTTTGCGAAAGAGTTTTTATGCAGTTTAGAAGTTCGTATTCCTCGGTTATCTCAAGCCCTGTTTCTTCCGAGATAACCTTGTAGAAAAGTTCGCTTTTGATAGATACGGCCATCTCCGCATATCCTTTTCCGAGGTCAAGACTCGTAACCTTTGCAGATGTGATGTACTCGCATTGCTCAATATCAGAGATTATCTGCTGAATTTGCCTGATTTTCTCAATTTTGGCGGCATTTTTCTTTATTGAATCAAATACAACCGATTTCAGCCAATGGTCTTTATCGAGCTTTACAACCCATTTCGGAATGTCAACCTTGATTTCACGGATTGGAAATTCAAACAAAAGCTGTGCAAGTATCCTTTTGATTTCGGTTTCGTCAAGCTCCATACAGCTAACGGGAATTACGGGAACCTTGTATTCGGCGGTCATTTCGTTTGACAGGCGAATTGTTTCATCTGCCGTAGGGTCAACTGAATTGAGAAGTATAATGAACGGTTTATTGATTGCCTTCAGCTCATTAATTACTCTTTTTTCACTTTCAATATAATCTTCTCTCGGAATATCGCTGATTGTTCCGTCAGTAGTGATAACAAGACCGATTGTTGAATGGTCGGTAATTACCTTTTTAGTGCCTATTTCTGCGGCGTCATCAAAAGGAATCGCCTCGTTTGACCACGGAGTTTTTACCATTCTCGGTTCGTCCTCTTCGCTGTAACCGATTGCGCTGTTTACAATGTAGCCTACGCAGTCAATCATTCTCACATTGAGGGTTGTGTTGCCGCCGAGATTGATTTCAACGGATTCCTCGGGAATAAATTTAGGCTCTGTGGTCATTATGGTTCTTCCTGCCGCAGATTGAGGAAGTTCGTCAACGGTACGCCTGTAAACTGCCTCGTCACGGATATTGGGCAGGACAAGCGAATCCATAAACCTTTTTATAAATGTGGATTTTCCCGTTCTGACGGGACCGACTACTCCGATATAAACATCGCCGTCGGTTCTTCGGGAAATATCCTGATAAACATTTCTCTCTTCCATTTTTTATACCTCCCTATATTCTCGGAATCAACAGCATTTTAGGTGCGTCGAGCACCTGATTTTCAGCCGAATTTTCCGAAAGCAGCAAATCAAGCTTTGTGTTGTGGGATTTAGCAATATCCCAGAGCTTTTCTCCCTTGTCGGCAAAGTATAATGTCAGCGCACAATTTTCGGGAGGTATAGGTTTATCCTCAAAAACATTTACATTTTTTACGGTGTTTACTCTGTTTTCCGAAAAAACAGCACCGCAGATTTTCAGCTCACAACGAATTTCTATGACATCATCCTCGGCAAGTCTGTAGCTTATACTTGCTGTCCTTGTACCGAAAATTTTTGCACAGGTGCAGTCTGTCTGCGGAATAATATGCTCATAATCGGCTGAACGCTCAATAAACACAGGCATATCTTCCCCGTTAAGCGCCAATATACATATGTTGATTTTTCCGCTTATAACAATACCTCTGTCATCGTGTGAAGCCTCGGCAGTTATTTGTTCTGTGAAAATATCGAGAATTCGTGAGATTTTTCCGTCATCAATCTTAACGGACATTTTTTCCATATGAGGTTCATTAATCGGAACAACCTCGCCCGTAATTTTTAATTGTTCAAACTCCGGCAACGAGGAAAATTCTGTTGAGTAGGCGTCACATACAATTTCCTCCTCACGGGTTATATAGCCCTCCTCCGTAACGCAGAGCTTAACTTCAAGTATCACCGACGGCTTTTCGGAAAGCATATCATTTTTTAGTCTGATGTCATACGACATAACATCGCAGGAAACACAGTTGATTGTGTTTTCGTCAATTCCGTCACAATCTAAAATTTTGTTGAACGGCAACAGATAGTCAAGCTTTTCAACTTCTCCGCTCTCTGCGTTTGAAAGGTACAGAAGCTTGAGATTAAGCTCACCGTTGAGCATGAGCTTTCCCGTTACAGCCTTAGCGTCAATCACTCCGACGCTTACATCGCTGCGGAGAACGGATTCAATCTGCGGTTTTTCGCCTACCGAAATTTCTTCGCAAACAGAAAACTGCTCCTGGCAGAACGATTTTAGATCGGCACAGGTAACGGTCTTTCGGTCGGTTTCAATAGTATCGGAAGGCGTGAAAATGCTCGTCTGAGTTTTTGAAAATACCTTTGCATACAACGAAAACGCTCCGTGCATAACAAGTCTGCGGGGACTTAATGCCCTGCAGTTTATGTATTCCGGCTTGGTTTTTGTAATGATAACCGGATTGTCGGGAGCGTCTTTTACCGAAAAGTTCTGTGAAAAATTCACGCTTTGTTCGCAGCAGCGCACGCTTTTCTTTATGCTTTCCACATACATCACATTTACCGTACAAAATCCGTCAATCTGAAGCTGACCTCCGGAAAGGGTTCTGCTCTGAATTTTGGGCGTGAGGGTACATTTCAGAATTTTTTCTATATCCGGACAATAATCGGGCAGAGTGAGGTCAACATCTGCAAGCTGTTCGGCAACCGTGTCAAGCACAGCCGACGGCGTGCAAAACGAGCGGTTTTCCTGATTAAACTCCATATTTTTCTCTCCTTTATGTTTTATAGTTCAATTATATTAGGGAGTGCGGAAAAATATTACCCGTAAGATTAATCATAATTTTATTTTAAAAAATAAGATGTGCAAAGTTTTTTTGTAACTATGCACATCTTTGGCTCGAATTTATTGTAAACTATTACCAATAGCAAGATTTTGGAACAGCGTCCAAACATATGACTATTATTCCGGCTTTGTTTCCTTTTTGATTCCGTAAATTTTTCTCAAAATTGCCGATATGAATTTTGGTTTCTCAATAAGTACAACTTTCATAATTACCTCCGAACACAACAAATACTGACAACTACGAGTGCGCCTGCCGCAATGACGAGTACCCATTCACTCGGCAGAAGTGATGCACACAGCAGTCCCAGTCCAAAGCATACTGCAGATTTTATTCTCTGTGTGTAACAATTCACTGTATCACCCTATATCAGAATATACACAAAATCAAATTATGTGCAAAAGCGGTTGAATTATTTTTAAAATTGATATAAGATAAACTGAGAAAACAATTACGGAGAATTTTACAGACTATGAGAACACTTGAAATTAAAAAGAATGACGCAAATCAGCGACTCGATAAATTTTTACAGAAAAGATTCAAAACTCTGCCAAAGTCGCTTATGTACAAATATATAAGAAAAAAGTGTATTAAGGTAAACGGCAAAAAGTGTGATATTCAGACCATGCTCAAAGAGGGCGATGTGCTTACCTTTTATATTAAGGACGAATTTTTTGAGGCATCGGAGCAAAAAAGCTATGAATTCATGAAAGCACCAAAAACCTTTGACATTGTTTATGAGGATGAAAACCTTATACTTATAGATAAAAAGCCGGGTATAATCGTACATCCCGACAAGAATTATCACTTTGATTCACTTGTTGCAAGAGTTCAGCACTACCTCTATGACAAAGGCGAATATAATCCCGATGAAGAAAAAGCCTTTGCACCTGCACTTGTAAACAGAATTGACAGAAACACGGCGGAATTGTTATTGCGGCTAAAAATGCCGAAAGTCTAAGAATCCTAAACGCAAAAATGAAAACAAGAGAGCTTGAAAAATACTATCTCTGCCTTTTATACGGAAAGCCAAAAAGGGACAGCGACACACTTCACGGTTATATGACCAAGAATGAAAGTAAAAACAAGGTTACTGTTTTCAAAAATGAAGTTGAGGGTTCAAAAGAAATCAAGACAAAATATGAAATTCTTGACTTCAACGGCAAATTCAGCCTTGCCGAGGTGGAACTGCTGACGGGCAGAACTCATCAGATAAGAGCGCATATGGCATCAATCGGACATCCGCTTGTGGGCGATACAAAATACGGCAAAGGCAAAAAAGCACCCGACAGCATTAAGTATCAGGCGCTTTACAGCTATAAGCTGAAATTCAATTTTGAAACCGATGCAGGTATTCTTGATTACCTTAACGGCAAGGAATTTAAGGTAAACGATGTATGGTTTGCAAAAAGCGGAAAGATAAATCTAGATAGATAAAGGCGGTAAATAACCGCCTTTTGCTTTGCAAAAACAAAAATTTTAATCTTCTTTAATACACATAAACGCACTCATTGTGCCTCTGTGACCTTTGGTGGCACGGTGACTCCATAAGAGGTCGCTGTTGCAATTGGTGCAGACATCCGAAACTGTTATGTTTTCATTTTTTACACCTGAAGCAGTAAGAATCTGACGGTTGGTTTCTAAAAGGTCAACCATATATTTTCCGTTTCCTTTTTCAAAAACGAACTTTGAGCTGTCAAGGTCTGCAAGATTCAGAAAATGTTCTGCACATGGGTAGTCAACCTCATAGCAACAAACTGAAATTGCGGGACCGATTGCAGCTTTGATATCGGCAGGATTTGTACCGTAAAGCTCAGTCATTTTCTCAATAACCTTTTCCCCTATTCTGCCGACAGTTCCTCTCCATCCGGCATGGGCAAGTCCAATTGCCTTATTCTTTGTATCAACAAAAAACAGCGGTGTGCAGTCGGCATAGTAGGTTACGAGGGTTACTCCCTTTTCATTTGTAATCAAAGCGTCAACGCTCTCCATATCACGGGGCTTGTAGATACCTATGCCCTTTTCGGCAGATGTTACGGCTCTTACAACCGTGTGGTGATCCTGTGCCGAGGCTACAAGGCTTTCATAATCAAAGCCTGCACTTTTGCAGAATCTTTTGTAATTTTCGGTTACGCTGTCGGGATTGTCACCTCTGTTGAATGCCATATTCATTGATGTAAATTCACCCGTTGACACACCGCCGAGTCGGGTTGTGAATGCGTGATTGATGAAACTAATTTCTGATAAAGAATTATATGTAAGATACGGAACCGTATCAATGTTGTTGAGCTTCATTGTTTTTGAAAAAAATTTCATAAGTGTTCCTTCCATATTTTATAATAAGACTATTTTTAACCAATTAATTGCTTTGTCAATATTTTCCGACAAAATATTATGCTTGAAACACGGCTGAGTTAATGATATACTATATTCATTCAGAGGTGTTGATTATGAAAAAAAGTTTGTTTGGCAAGAATATTCCTGTCAACTGTTCATATTGCGAATACAACGGAATTGAAAATGATATTATGTTCTGCAAAAAGTCAAAGCAGATCAAAGACGGAAAATGCAGATCGTTCAAGTATGACCCGTTGTTGCGTATGCCGAATGTCACGGTTTTTAAGACAGATTTTTCGGCAAAGGATTTTAAACTTTAATCCGCCGTATTTTTATTATACAGGAATGAATTTTGTTAATATTCCTTTTCAGAATTAAATTACACATTCAAAAGAAAAAGCTTTACCGTTTTTTGGTAAAGCTTTTAGTTTTGCAGTCTTTATAAATTTACGCCATCTGAAAATCACGAATATAGCTTGTGATAGCCTTTTCAATGATTTCCTTTGCCTTGTCAACACCGTCAGTTTCGGTTACCGAAGTAACCTTGTCAGCCTCAAGTGTTTTGTAAACCTGGAAAAAGTGCTGAATTTCTTCAAAATAGTGTTTCGGAAGTTCGCTGATGTCGCTGTAGCAATTGTAGTTGGGATCGTTAACGGGAACTGCAATAATTTTTTCGTCACAGCTGTCGTTATCAACCATATTAAGAACGCCGATAGGCTTGCATTCAACGAGCGTCATCGGCTGAATTGTTTCACTGCACAAAACAAGAACATCAAGCGGATCGCCGTCATCTGCAAAGGTTCTCGGAATAAAGCCGTAGTTGGCAGGATAGTGAGTTGATGTAAAAAGCACACGGTCAAGCTTGAGCATACCTGTTTCTTTGTCAAGCTCATACTTGTTTTTGCCGCCCTTTGAAATTTCGATTACTGCATAAAACTTGTCCTTTGTAATTCTCTTCGGAGAAATGTCGTGCCAAATGTTCATAATTTCTATCACCCTTCTTAACCTTATTTTTTATATATCCTGTAATACCCTGTGAAACATTATGTTATGGTTTTATTATAAGAAATCTGTCAAACTTTGTCAAGGAATTTTTGTAATTTCAATCAAAATAATTCAAAATAAATAATTCTCGTCATAATTATTCAAAGATTATGACCGAGTTTGATTATTTATTACTTTCTCACATTTTCAACAATGACTTTTACAAACTGAATTATAAATGTCGGGATGAATGCAAGGAGGGCTATAAAGCCTGCCTGTGCGCCTGTGAGTGCGGTAACGCTGAAAAGCGGCTGCATAAACGGAACAAACAATACAAATGCGAGCAGAAATGTTCCGATAAAGAAAGCACCTATGCTTGCCGTATTTGAAAAAAGTCCGAGTTTAAAGATTGAATGTGTACTTCTGCAATTAAAGCCGTGGAACAGTCTTGCAAGCGTGAGTGTTGCAAATGCCATTGTGCTTGCAACGGCTGGGCTTGTCTGAAGTCCGATGTAGAATGAAATGAGCGTTACAACGGCAATCAAAGCGCCCTGTCCGAGCATAAGAGCAGAAAAGCTTTTTGTAAGGATTCCCTGTTTCGGATCACGGGGTTTTTGTCTGAGCAAATCTTTTTCGGGCTTCTCCATACCGATTGCAATTGCGGGAAGTGAGTCTGTAAGAAGATTGATAAACAGAAGGTGAACCGCCTCAAACGGTACGGGCAGAGCCATAATTGAACAGAACAACACGGCAAAAATACCTGCCATATTACCTGAAAGCAGGAAAAGAATTGCATTTTTAATGTTGCGGTAAACATTTCGGCCGTTTGCAACCGCCTTGATAATTGTAGCAAAGTTATCATCCTGAAGAATCATAGATGCGGCGTCTTTTGAAACTTCGGTACCTGTGATACCCATTGCAACACCGATATCCGCTTTTTTGAGAGCGGGTGCGTCGTTTACACCGTCACCTGTCATGGAAACAATGTTGCCTTTTCTTTGCCAAGCCTCAACGATTCTGATTTTGTTTTCGGGAGAAACTCGTGCATAAACAGAAATTTTCTCAATTTTTTCGTCAAGCTCCTTATCGCTCATTGCGTCAAGCTCAAGACCTGTAACTGCGATGTCGCCGTCATTGAAAATACCAATTTGCTTTGCGATTGCACTTGCTGTGATTTTGTGGTCGCCCGTAATCATAACAGGCTTGATTCCTGCACGGATTGCATCGGCAACAGCCTGCTTTGACTCCTCTCTCGGAGGATCTATCATTGAAACAAGTCCGATGAATGTATAATCATTCTCTGTGTTAACCGTGAGAGCCTCATCAGATTCCTTATATGCAAAGGCGAGAACACGAAGTCCCTGTTCGGAATATTCACGGTTAACTCTTGAAATCTCAGCCTTATCTTCATCTGTAATCGGACGAATACCGTCTTTTGTTGCGATACTTACACAACGGTCAAGAATCGAATCAAGCGCACCCTTTGTGAGAATATGATTTACACCGTGCATTTTGTACTTTGTGCTCATCATCTTTCTGTCGGAATCAAACGGAACCTCCTCAACCCTTGTAAGGACATCCCTAAGCACATTTTCGTCAAGTCCGATATGCTGAAATGTTTCAAGCAAAGCGTACTCGGTCGGGTCGCCTATTCCCTTTCCGTCAACGATACTCGAATCGTTGTTTAGAACCATATCGTAAAGGAGATGACGGTGGCTTTCAATATTGAGGTCAAGCTGATCCTCAAGAATACTTTCGCCGTTCACATAGATTTTCTGAACAGTCATTTTGTTTTGTGTGAGCGTACCCGTCTTATCGGAGCAGATACAGACACACAGCCGAGGCTTTCAACAGCTTTCAAATCCTTGATAACGGCATTTTCTTTTGCCATTTTTTGCGTACCCATTGCCTGAACAATTGTAACGATTGAGCCGAGTGCTCAGGGATTGCGGCTACTGCAAGCGCAACGGCAAACATAAGAGAGTTAAGAACCGACATTCCGTTGAACATACTCAAGCCGAAAACTACTACACAGATTGCCATAATAATAACGGCAAGTCTGCTCGAAAATTTATCAAGCTGAGCTGGAGGGGAGTTTTCTTGCTCTTTGCCTGATTCATAAGTGTAGCGATTTTACCGATTTCTGTGTTCATGCCTGTTTCCGTAACAACGACAATTGCTCTGCCGTATGTTACAAGGCTGCCCGAAAAGACCATATCAGTGCGGTCGGCAAGCGGAACTTCCTTTTCAATTGTCTCCACACTTTTGTCAATGTTTGTAGATTCACCCGTGAGCGAGCTTTCATTTACCTGTAAAGAATAGTTATTTATTATTCTACCGTCTGCAACAACAAGGTCGCCTGCCTCAAGTACAACAATGTCGCCGGGAACGATGTTTTCTGAATCAATTTCAATTTTTCTTCCGTCACGGATTACCTTTGCCGAGGGTGACGAAAGCGATTTAAGGCTTTCAAGTGACTTTTCTGCCTTGACATGCTGAACCGTGCCGAGAATAGCATTGAGTGTGATTACCGCAAAAATTACGATTGTGCTTTCAACACTTCCCGAAAACATTGAAACGATTGCCGCAATTATAAGGATTATTACCATAAGGTCGGCAAACTGACTTAAAAACACCTGAAAAACAGATTTCTTTTTGCTTTCTTCAAGCACATTTTTTCCGTGTTTTTCAAGAAGGCTGTCAGCCTGTTGTGACGAAAGTCCTTCGCTTGTGACACCGAGCTTGTCAAGAGTTTCGCTCTCGGTCAACTGATACCAATTTTTCATAATTTTCTCCTCCGTTCGGATTGCAGAATACAGACAGACTGAAAAAGGCAAATAAAAAAGACCTTTATTGCAAGGTGCAACTCACCCTACAATAAAAGTCTTGTCCTTTAAGATATAACCGATACCGAAAACGGTATGTACTGACGATTAATATCACAGATTATCTGCGAACTACTCCCCTTTATCTGCAACCATTCTATCAAATTTATTCCTCATTGTCAACAGAATTTTCCGAAATTTTGTTGATATCATCATTTTCGGCAACAATTTCATCTGTGACAAGGTGTCTTTTGCGTTTTTTTGGGTTTACTGCAGGTTGCAAATATTATGCCCAAAAATGCAAGAAAAGCACCGCTGCATGAAAAGACTGCGGAAAAATACGGGCGTTCAAGAGCATATGCAACAATTGTTGCAACAATGAAAAGCACTGCGGCAACAAGCATTAATATAAAAGCGGTTTTATAAAGACCGTTCATTTTTCTTTTCATAATCAATCACCAAGATTGTTTGCAATGTTTGCAAAATCTTCAAGTTTTAGCTGTTCCGCCCTTGCATTCAGAGGAACGGAAGAATTATCAAGAATTGCGTTGACCTCTGCCTTTGGCAAAGAAAGTCCCGATGCAAGAGAATTTGAAAGTGTTTTTCTTCGCTGTGAAAAGGCGGCTTTTACAACCTTAAAAAACTTCTTTTCGTCATCAACCTTCACGGGCGGTTCTTTGAGAATGTTAAGTCTTAAAACAGCCGAATCAACCTTTGGAGCAGGCATAAACGAGCCGGCACTAACCGAAAACAGCATTTCGGGTTCTGCGTAATAGTTGACCGATACCGTTACCGCACCGCTTGCACGAGAACCCACCTCAGCACAAATTCGCTGAGCCGCCTCTTTTTGAACCATAACCGTGATTGCGCAAATCGGCAGTCTGTCCTCAAGCAATTTCATAATTACAGGAGATGTGATGTAGTACGGAAGATTTGCGCACACAACAACATCCATACCCTGAAATTCTTCTTCAATCAGCTTGTGCAAGTCAATTTTAAGAATATCATCGTTTACAACTTTAACATTGTCGTGTTCGGAGAGTGTTTCTTCAAGAACGGGAAGAAGTCGCTTGTCAAGCTCAACCGCTACAACCTTGTCGGCAAGCGAGCAAAGCTCTGTTGTGAGAACCCCTATTCCGGGACCGACTTCAATTACGCCAACTCCCTCTCCGGCACCCGAAAGCTCTGCCATTCTCGGACAAACTGACGGGTTTATAAGGAAATTCTGACCGAGTGACTTTGAAAAAGTAAAGCCGTGTCTTGAAAGTATATCTTTGATTGTACCTATATCTGATAATTTTTTCATCTTAATATGCGAAGCCCTTTCGGATATTTATTTTTCAGTCTTGAATTTGACGCTTTGCCAAAGCCTGTAGTAATTCCGTTTACGCAGACAGCCGTGTAGCCCTTGACATCCTGTGACACGGCAATTTCCTCACCGTGAAGATACGCTGCAATTTCTTTACTGTTCACATCAAAATCAACTGCGGATTTACAGTTTTCCTTTTTAGCTGCCGTAAATGCGCTGTGATGCGGTTCGATTCTGTTCTTGACAATTTCGCCGAGAATAACTCCCGCACGGAGAATCTGCAAGCCTTTTACATCAAAATTATAATTCTGCGGAAGAACTATAATTTTATCCTTTATAACCTCAATATTTTCACCGAACGGTCTGTCGATAAAAATACTGTCATAAAAATCAAAAATTTTCGAGTCAATTTTATTATTCTTTTTAAGAATATTATAATTAGAATACGGCTCGCCCTTTTTGTGAAGCTTGGCGGCAAAATGTCCTTCTCCGCCGTACATCGGGAAAATTCTTCTCGCATAATCAAGCGTAGGTCTGCCGAATGTTACGCCCGAATCAACAAGTTCAAAATCGGGATTTTCTGCAAGGAACCGAGAAATTACGCCCTCGTTTTCTTCCTTTGAAAAAGTACAGGTTGAATAAACCATATATCCGCCGTTTTTCAGGGCATCCTTTGCACTGTTAAGAATCAAAAGCTGACGGGCGGCACAACTCTTTACATGCTCAATGCTCCATTCACGCTCCGCATCATTCTTGCGGAACATTCCCTCACCGCTGCAGGGAGCGTCAACAAGAATCCTGTCAAAACGGTTTTCAAGCCTTTTGCAAAGTTCATCGGGACGGCAGTTTGATACAACTGCGTTTGAAATACCCATTCGTTCAATATTCGATAAAAGAATATTCGCTCTGCTTCTTACAATTTCATTGCTCCACAAAAGTCCTGTTCCGTTAAGTTTAGCGCCGATTTGCGTACTTTTTCCGCCCGGAGCGGCACACAAATCAAGGACATAATCGCCCTCATGAACATCAAGCATTGTAACTGCCGAAGTTGCAGACGGTTCCTGAACATAGAACGCTCCTGCATGGTGCAGAGGATTGTTGCCGATTGACTTAACATCGGACGGAATATAGAAACCCTCATCGCAAAACGGAGTTTTTTTCAGTTCAAAATCAAGAAGTGAACAAAGCTTTTCGGGCAAACATTTTAAGGTGTTGACACGAAGTCCCTTTATGAAATCGTCACTGTTGTAAAATTTTAAAAATTCGTCAAATTCATCACCCAGAAGTGATTTCATTCGCAATAAAAAATCATTCATGAATAAACAAGCCTTTTCGGGTTAATAATAGTTTTGTAAAGGAGGTGTTGAAATGAATTTCAATCAGAATCGGAACAACAATCAGAACAAGAACGAGCAGAACAGCCAGAATAAGAATCAGAACAACAATCAGAATAAAAATCAGCAGAACAGCCAGAACAAAAGTCAGAACAATTGCAGATGATTACATTCTGAAGTTCTCCCGAGCCGTGTCTTTTTGATGCGGCTTTTTTCTTTATGGGAATTAATAACCGTATTCTTCGCCGATGATAATAACCTTGATTCTGTCAATATGTCTTTGCTGAGCAGATACCACATAGTTACAGCAGATTCTTGTATCACCGTGGCAACCGTCACAGAGCTCGGGATTTTCTTTTCTCAATGAAACACATTCGCCTGTTTTTCCGCAGGGGGTTTCAATGCCGAGTCTGATTGTATTCTGCGGAGCGGCAATTGTTTTAACTCTCTTGATTGCCTCGTCAATATTCTTTACAATTTTGTTGATACCGCATACAACGATAACGCTTTTCGGACCGTAAAGAAGTGCGGCAACACGGTTTGAGTTGCCGTCAACATTATAAAGCTCTCCGTTTTCGGTAAGAGCGTTTGTGCTCATAAAAAATGTGTCTGCCCTGAAAGTCTGACGGTAAACCTCTTCAACCTCGGGACGAGTCATTCCGGGTGCGGAACGGTCAAGAAAATTGTAATCGGGTGAATTAATTATCTGATAAATTCCCGTTTCGTCGAGAGTTTTTGAACCTCCGCATGAAATTGTTTCGCCCTTTTTAATAAGTGTTTTTACAAGTGCCTGAGCCTCTTCCCTGTTTTCACAAAAATAAGGTTTCATCTTGTTGCGTTCAAGATTTTTCATAACTTTCTCAACTTTTGCTCTCATTTCATCAGTCATAATAATTTCTCCGTTTCATAATTTCATAAAGTAATAAGCAAGTTTTTACATTAAATAATAGTTCTTTAAAAGAACAATATCCGCCCCTACGCTTGACATTCTGCCTACGGTTACAATCTGCTCACACATAATAATTGTTATATCATACACTTGCCAACATTTTCACCAAAATCATATGTAATCATTATACAATACAAATTGAATTTTGAAAAGAAAATTATTTGTCAACGGCACGGGTTTTGCGAATAAAATGATAAGAGAATAAATTTAGGAGAGATTTTATGCCGTCAGTTTATCTTTCACCGTCATTGCAGGAGTACAACCCTTATATTGACGGAGGAAATGAAGAATATTATATGAATCTTATTGCAGACGCCATGGAGCCTTATTTGAGGGCAAGCGGAATAGATTTCAGGCGAAACGATCCCGATATGACGCTGAGTCAGGCAATTGCAGATTCAAACAAGGGCAATCACGATTTGCACCTTGCAATTCACAGCAATGCCGCTCCCGAGGGTTCGGCAGGCAGATACACGGGTGCAGATATTTATTACTATCCGACAGGCAGTAACGGCAAGCGTTTCGCTGAAATTCTGCAAAAGAATTACAAGGATATTTATCCCGAACCGAACGATGTTGACATAATCCCCACTACCTCACTTGCAGAAGTCAGACGGACAAAATCACCGTCGGCATTGATTGAGGTTGCATATCACGATAACCCCGAAGAAGCTCAATGGATTAGGACAACATTAATGCAATCGGCAGAAATCTTGCAAAATCAGTTGCCGAGTACCTTAATGTGCCGTTTGTCGAGCCGTAATTTAATTTTGACAAAAATAAAGGTCAACACGATTATGTGCTGACCTTTTGTTATTCGTCAAAATATGCGTTTAAAACAATCAGGTCTTTCGCTCATATTGTTCCTTTCATTACATTTCAATTAGATGTTCACAACATTCGGAACACATATTTCTTTTGATATTAACTGTTTGCCCAACCGCAAATTTCAATTTGTTTTTATACAACTTCAATATCATTCATCTCAATACTGCCCCAGGCTTTTTGCCAGGTGTTTTGGTATTTATCGGGTTTTCTTCTTCTGAAAGTCAGACCATCTGCAACCTCTAAGGTTTCAAAGGGGGCGGCATCGTTCTTTCGGCTGTAAAAAACATAGCGTGTATAGTATCCGCCACGGACAATTTTTGATATGTCTATTTTCAATTTTGCCGTGTGGGTTTCGCCCTTTTTTCCCGAATAGAAATTTTCAACCACAAATGCGGTAACGGGATATCTTCGGTAATCGCTCACTTCAACACGCAGGCAAAGATTTTCAATATCAGCCTTGTTTTTCCATGTGAGTTCAAGCAAAATCTGCTCGTCATCATAGAAAATATTATCCTCTTTGCCGTTATATCCGGCAAATTGCAGACAAAGGTCGTTTCTGTCGGCATGATGCTTGTGTTTGTTTCCGACATATTCAATGGCACGGAAATTTTCGTTTGCACTTCCGAGATAGATTTTTACAGCGTCTTCAACATCGCCGTCAAAAACAATTTTGCCGTGGTCAAGAACTATGCATCTGTCGCAAAGGTCACGAATAGTATTCATATTGTGTGAAACATAGAGGACAGTTCTGTCCTCCTCGGTTGCAAGGTCACGCATTTTTCCGATACACTTTTTCTGAAAGTGCATATCTCCGACAGCAAGCACCTCGTCCATAATCATGATTTCTGCATCAAGGTGTGCCGCAACAGCAAACGCAAGCTTTACAAACATACCCGATGAATAACGCTTTACGGGCGTGTCAATGAACTTTTCGCACTCTGAAAATTCAATAATACTGTCTATTTTTGAAGCGACCTCTTTCTTTGTCATTCCGAGGATTGCACCGTTAAGGTAGATGTTTTCCCTGCCGGTAAGCTCAGCGTGAAAGCCTGTTCCGACCTCAAGCATACCGGCAATTCGTCCCCTGAAACGCACTCTGCCGTCTGTCGGAGAGGTAATTCTGCATAAAACCTTTAACAGAGTTGACTTGCCTGCACCGTTAGCACCTATAATTCCTATGCGTTCTCCACGGTTTACCTCAAGGTTCACGCTGTCAAGTGCTAAAAATGTGTCGCCTTTTGTGTATTGTTTGGCACCGATTCTCTGATTCGGATCTTCTTTACCTCTTTTTTTGCATACCAACTCTGCAAATCATGACGGAGAGTTCCCGAACCGATTGCACCGAGTCGGTATTCTTTTGAAAGATTTTCAATTTTTATTACGCAATTTTCATTCATTTCAGTCATGACATCATACCGTATCTATAAAATCCTTTTCTACCCTATTAAAGACGATTATTCCGAACAGAAGAACGACTGCCGCAACAGCGAAGCTCAATATGAGATATTGCCACGGAAATGTTCCGCTGCCTAAGAATCCGTAACGGAATGTTTCAATTAGCGGAGCAACAGGATTTAAGAGTGCAAGCGGACGGAATGAATCCGACACCTGAGAAACAGGATAAACAACAGGAGTAATATACATCCACAATGTTACTCCGAATGAAACAAGCACACCGAGGTCACGGTATTTTGTTGTTACAGACGAAACAATCAGTCCGCAGCCTGTGCCTAAAAGTGCCGAAGAAAGCAAAATCAAAGGCATAAGCAATGCGCATAAATTCGGGTGAACATTTGAACCCGTAAACATATATATAAGAACAAGTATAAAGAACATTACAAAGTTAATCAAAAAACCGATTGTGTTGTAAATTATGTTTGCACACGGCATTACAAGCTTGGAAAATACACCTTGCCAAACAGCCTTGCGTTGCCGATAAAGGTTGATGAACTGCCGTTAAGACAGCTTGAAAAAAATGACCACAAAATATTGCCTGCCATAAAAAACAGGAATTGAGGCATTCCGTCAGTTGAGATATTGGCAATCATACCGAAAATTACGGTAAAAACAAATGTTGAAAGGAACGGCTTTATTATTATCCACAACGGTCCGAGTACGGTTTGCTTGTAGGAATTTTTAAAATCACGCTTTACGAACAGCATAACAAGGTCACGGTACTTTCGGACATCACCGAGATTAAGCTCAAACAATCTGCGTTTTGAAGTAATATCGGTTATTTCATTATTTTTCAAGCCACATTCCCCTTTTGTCGGTATTTCACATACAAAAAATTTTAACACATTTATATTTTTGTGTCAATTCAGGTTGATTTGCAGACATAATAATGATAAAATAAATTAAGTTTATTTACGAAAGGAATTTGAAAATGACAAAAATTAAAAAGATTTCGGCAATTATGGTTGCCGCAGTTATTCTCTGCACATGCTTTTTAATGAGCGGTTGCGGCGGTAACACAGAGAGCAGTTCTTCTGAAAAAGCAACTTCTGCAGTTTCAAACGAAGAAACAACATCCGCAAGCACAGACACAACCGACTACAAATCAAGCTACACAGCAATTATTGATGTTAAAGACTACGGTACAATTGAAGTTGAGCTTTATGAGGAGCTTGCTCCGATTACAGTCAAGAACTTTGTTGACCTTGCAAAAGACGGCTTTTATGACGGTCTTACTTTCCACAGAATCATTACCGGCTTTATGATTCAGGGCGGTGACC
>ENA-OQCX01000212-OQCX01000212.1-human-gut-metagenome-genome-assembly--contig:-NODE-212-length-30622-cov-2.305329_pt1 | contig 30622 bp, 45 predicted proteins | sample MGYA00242762_ERZ504587 | MGnify/ENA primary metagenome ERZ504587 (study PRJEB26092, sample SAMD00036337) | human gut metagenome | host: Homo sapiens | study: EMG produced TPA metagenomics assembly of...
ACTGTTTTCAGTATTTTTATACAGGATCAGCGGACACGCATCCGGTGCCTCCTTGCTGTACGCGCGAAAAAAAAGCTCCTTCTCACCAGACATACGCCCGATGAAAAAGAGCTTTCTTAGATTCTTATTTCTGATCAGTCTCTGATCATGCTTTCTTGTTTCTCTGTGCTTTGATTTCTTCGAGTTCATCGAAGATCACTTCATTGAGAACCTTGATGTAGGTTCCCTTCATACCGGAAGAACGGGACTCGATAACACCTGCACTCTCGAATTTACGGAGCGCATTTACGATCACGGATCTGGTGATTCCCACGCGGTCTGCAATCTTGCTCGCAACCAGGATTCCCTCTTCTCCATCCAACTCGTCAAAGATATGGATGATTGCTTCCAGTTCGGAGAATGACAGAGTGTTGAAGGCTGATTTGACAACCTGCTGCTTACGGTCCTCTTCTGCATTCTCTTCGTGCACTGCACGCATCATTTCAAGCCCTACTACGGTTGTGCCGTATTCACTGACAATGATATCCTCGATATCGTATGGCTTATTATCACGATACATGAAAACTGTTCCCAGACGTTCGCCGGCGATATCGATCGGATTGATGATACCCTGGCAGCTGCTGTCAACGTGCTCAAACCCTAAAGTCTGAAGATTCACATTTTCCTTAGTTGATAAAACTCCCAAAAAACGCTCGTTCAACAATTCATCTACGTGTCCGCCAACGTTATCCTCAATCAGTTCAGTTATTTCTTTCACACCCGGGCATAAACTGATGCCTAAGACTTTGCCCTTCTTGCTCAGTACCAGGATATTGGAACTTAAAGTCTCCATCAGAACCTGACAGATGTCATTGAACACAACCTTACTGGAACTGCTATTGTGCAAAAGTTTGTTAATTTTTCTTGTTTTATCTAACAACTGAACGCTCATCTTGGCCTCCTTCAATGATTTATTCGATGTAACCATCTTTATAAGATAATAGTACACGCTTCACCACGAAAAAGCAAGATATTTTTTATATTTTTTTTCGATTTTATCTGCATTTTCAGAAAATTCTTATATTCAGTCTTCTTCTTTTGTTTTTGCCTCTACATAACCGCAGGTTTCCTGACTGCAGACCAGTTTATTTCCTTTTTCGATCATATAGCTTCCGCAGACAGGGCACTTCTTGTCTGACGGTTTCTGCCAGGACATAAAATCGCATTCCGGATTGTCAATACATCCGTAATACTTACGTCCCTTCTGTGTTTTCTTAAGGACGACATCCTTGCCGCATTTCGGGCAGGCAACACCGATCTTTTCGTAATAAGGCTTGGTGTTTCTGCACTCCGGGAATCCCGGACAGGCAAGAAATCTTCCGTGAGGTCCGTACTTGATGACCATATTTCTGCCGCAGACATCACAGACTTCCTCTGTGACTTCATCCTGGATATCAACTTTTTCCAATTCTTTCTCAGCTGCATCTACGTTCTTTCTTGAGGTCAGGGTAGAGTTTCTGACAACCGTCTTCCACTGGACAGTGCCTGCCTCCACGCAGTCCAGAGGCCTTCCATCATCGCCGTAAAGCGCACATCCACGATGCTTGGGAATGCCTGTTTCATGATGTTGTTGACAACCTCTCCAAGTTCTGTCACATAGAGGTTCTTCTGTTCCTTGGAAACGTAACGTCTGCTGATGATCGTTGTGATCGTAGGCGCATAAGTACTCGGTCGTCCGATGCCCTGTTCCTCCAGCGCCTTGACGAGGGACGCCTCTGTGTAATGTGCCGGCGGCTGTGTGAAATGCTGCTCCGGTTTGAGTTCTTCCAGAGTAAGTTTCATGCCTTTTTCCAGGGACTGACTCAGGACATTGCCTTTCTGGTTATCCTCTTCCTGTGTATAGACGGATAAGAAACCATCAAATACTACCTTGGAAGCCGCAACGGTGAAAGTATATTCTCCTGCTCCGATCTTTACAGAAGTTGTCTCATATCTGGCTGCCGCCATTCTGCTGGCAGTAAAACGTTCCAGATCAGCTGATACAGACGGAACTGGTCTCTGGAAAGAGATTCCTTGATCATTGCCGGCAGTCTGGTGATGTCGGTCGGTCGGATTGCCTCATGCGCATCCTGGATCTTCTGCTCTTTCTTGACAGATTTCTCTGTTACAGATACATACTCTTCTCCGTACTGCTGTCCGATGTATTCTCTTGCGGCTGCATCTGCCTCCTGGGAGATTCGGGTGGAATCGGTACGCAGATAAGTGATGATACCTACTGTGCCGCTTCCCTTGATGTCAACACCCTCGTATAACTGCTGTGCCAGACGCATTGTCTTCTGTGTGGAAAAATTGAGTGTCTTGGATGCTTCCTGCTGCAGAGTACTGGTGGTAAAAGGAAGCGGAGCATTCTTGATACGCTCACCCTTCTTGACTTCCGTGATCTCATACTCTGCATTTTCCAGTTTCGCAAGAAGTTCTTCCATTTCTTTCTTATTGTGAATCGGCATCTTCTTGTCTGTGCCGTAGAATTTCGCCTTGAGAGGTTTCTTCTCTCCTTTGACACGGAATTCACCATCCAGGCTCCAGTATTCCTCTGGAATGAATGCATTGATCTCATCCTCACGGTCACAGATGATACGCAGTGCTACAGACTGCACACGGCCCGCACTTAAGCCTCTCTTGACCTTGACCCAGAGAAGCGGGCTGATAGTATATCCTACCATTCTGTCCAGCATTCTTCTCGCCTGCTGTGCATCTACCAGGTTCATATCCAGATCCCTTGGCTGCTTGACTAGAATTCTTCACGGCCGTCTTGGTAATCTCATTGAAAGAAATCCTGCGCATCTTGGCCGGATCTTCCTTCAACGCCTGCATCAGATGCCAGGAAATCGCCTCTCCTTCACGGTCAGGGTCAGTTGCGAGATAGATCTTGTCTGCTTTTTTTGCAGCCTTACGAAGTCCCGCAAGGAGCTCTCCTTTCCCACGGATCGTAATATATTTCGGCTCAAAATCGTTATCCACATCGATTCCGAACTGACTCTTCGGGAAATCCCTCACATGTCCGTTTGATGCCTGTACATCATAATTACTTCCAAGAAATTTTTTTATGGTTTTTACTTTTGCAGGTGATTCTACTATCACCAGATATTTCGCCATGCTACCTCTCCTACTTTTGCTAAACTCTCCGGGATCTTTTTGTTACCTTAAGTCTCTTTTATATAGTAATGTCTGCCGATCTCCCGGACCAGGCCCGACAGTTTTAATTCCAGTAAAAGGCTCCCGATCTTCTCTGGTGGAAGTCCTGTTTTCTGGATCAGAAAATCCGTAGATTTTGGTCGTAAATCGAGACAACTATACACCAATTTCAAATCGCTTGCAAGTCCTAAGTCATTTTTTTCGGGTGATTTTACTTTATTTTCACAATTAAGCCCCAGTTCCCGAAGCAGGATTTCCGGGCTGTATGCGATCCCTGCACCGTCATAGATCAGCTTGTGACACCCCATACTCAAGGCCTCATTTACAGGTCCCGGAACCGCATAAACGATTTTTCCTTGATCCAACGCCCACTGTGCTGTGATAAGCGATCCGCTCTTTTCGCGCGCTCTACAATAAGTACCAGATCTGCAAGTCCACTGATGATCCTGTTTCTCGCAGGAAAAAAATAGTTCCTCGCCCGCATGCCCGGCGGCTGCTCACTCAGGATCCCTCCATTTTCTCTCAGGATGCGGGCATATAAAGGGCGATTCCCGCTCGGATAACAGATATCGACACCTCCCGCAAGAACCGCATAGGTCGGTGTGCCGCCTTCCAGGGCTCCTTTATGTGCCTCTGCATCAATCCCATATGCCATGCCGCTGATGATCTGCACCCCGGCACTACTCAGGATCTTTGCATAGCGAAAAGCCTGGATTCTCCCATACGGGCTGCACGCCCTGGCGCCTACGATCGCTGCTGTCGGCTTCTTCGCATCCGGCAGGTTTCCTTTCACAAAAAGTATCTCCGGCATTTTGGGGTAATTGTTCAGTTTTTGTGGATATTCTGCGCTTTTGCTGCTGATCTGCCGGATTCTTTCTTCTGGTTTTTCTTCCATATAAAATACCTCGTCCTTTTCTTTTTTATGACACTTTAATTCCAGTATTTTTTATCAAATGCACGATAGGATAACGCTTCCCCTATATGGTGCTTCCTTATGGCTTCACAGTGATCCATATCCGCGATCGTTCTTGCGACTTTGAGCAGGCGGTGGTATGCCCTTGCACTGAACGGCATATGTTCAAAAGCCATCTGCAAAAGATTTTTCCCCTCTTTATCCAGCTGCAGAATTTTTCTATCTGGCTTCCTTTGAGTTCTCCGTTAAACTGAATTCCTTCATTCTTGTATCTTTCCCGCTGCAGCTCCTGTACTTTTGTCACACGCTCCCGGATCGTGTCTGTCGATTCTCCGATCCGTCTGCTGCTCAGGCCCTCGAAATCGACTGGCGTGACATCCGCACAAAGATCCAGGCGGTCGAGAAGCGGCTGGCTGATCCTTCCCTGATACTGCGAAACCTGTGCCGGTGTACAGCGGCAGCGGTTCATATCCGGATAGTGTCCGCAGGGACAGGGATTCATCGCCGCGCACAGGATAAAATCTGCCGGAAACTCATACGTCCCATACACTCTCGCGATCCGGATCACCTTATCCTCCAGAGCTGTCTCAGGATCTCCAGGCTCCTTCTGGAAAACTCCGGCATCTCATCCAGGAAAAGCACGCCTCTGTGTGCCAGTGTAACTTCCCCCGGTCTCGGATTTCGCCCGCCGCCTGCCAGTGCCTGTGCAGAGCAGGTATGGTGCGGGCTCCGGAACGGCCGGCTTCGCACCAGAGGATCGTCTGCCGGCAAAAGTCCGGCAATGCTGTAGATTTTTGTCAATTCCAGTCCCTCCTCCAGTGTCAGAGGCGGCATGATCCCCGGGATCCGCTTGGCAACCATCGTTTTGCCAGCTCCCGGTGGTCCGATCATCAGAAGGTTGTGAAATCCGCTGACCGCGATCTCTACTGCCCTTCGAAGACTTTCCTGTCCTTTGATCTCACAGAAATCTGCTTTCTCTTTGTTCTCTGCGAGCAGAATCTCGGCTTCTTCTATGTGGTAACTTTCCGGTTTTCTCAGATACTGGATCATCTCATTCAGATCTTTTACCCCGATCACTTTCATATCCGGATCAGTCTCGCCTCCCGCAGATTTTCTGCCGGAACAACGCAGAAACGGCATTTTTCTTCCCTCGCCCGGATGATCATTGGCAGGATCCCTGAGATCGCATGGATATTTCCATTCAGGCTGATCTCGCCTGCCATCATAACTTTCTGAAGCTGCTCCGATTTCAGTATCCCGGATGCGGCAAGCACTGCTGCCGCGAGAGGCAGGTCGAATCCCGCTCCTTCCTTCTTGATATCTGCCGGGGCAAAATTGACCGTGATCCTCTTTGGCGGAAGTGCGATCCCGTTATTCTTTAAGGCTGTCCGCACCCGGTCCTGCGCCTCCTTTACCTGTGCAGAAGGAAATCCGACCATCGTAAAAGAAGGCAGGCCGTCACTGACATCTGCCTCCACATTGATCGGATGCACCTCCATGCCCAGGATTGCTGCTGATAATACACTCGCAAACATGGTACTCCTTTCTTTCAGTGGCATCCCCGATCTGCCTGATATTCAATTGTTGTTTTGTATTGGAAATATATAAGATAAAATAGAAAAAAGAAAAGCCTACTACTAATACCAGGCTTTTTAAAGAAATCTGCTCTTGTTTTATTATAATTTATCCTGTTCTGAAATTCAAGAAAAAAGGAGCCGCAGATCCAAATCCGCCGCTCCTGTCGTTACTGTTCACTCCGTTCACAGTAACTTGGTCAAAATGCATTCCAAATCACCTTCGGTGATGGCATTTTGCCCCGTATGTCTCGGGATTTTGCCATATTCATGGCAAAACACCTCGCGGGATATTACCCGTGAACAGTTACGTGTGGGATCATTGCGGTTATATTAAAATTTTAGAGGGCATCTGATAAATTATAAATTTCTCTTTTTCAGATTTTCTACCAGTGTTGCATATTCCGGTGCAGCAAGGAAGTTGGTGATCAGGATGCGTTCTGCATTCGGATTGCTGTGTGCGGCGCGCTCTCCCAGTTCCTCATGTGTGACAACGATCTGTACATCTGCCGGGATGCTGGATACCGGAGTGTGGATGACTTCGATTCCCTCAAGACCTGCTGCTACAAGTTTTTTCTTGAGGACCGTTGCGCCCATTGCGCTGGATCCCATTCCTGCATCGCATGCAAAAGCGATCTTTGTTACTTTTCCTGTATTTGCTGCCGGTACAGTAGCTGCTGTTTCTGCTGTGATTCCTTTTGCCTGTTTTTTCATGGCATCTTTCTGACGCTGTGCATCTTCCAGTGATGTATCCTTGCCCATGAATTTGAGGATCGGCACGGAGATTGCAAAGGAGACAAGTGCTGCCACTGCAACGCCGACGATCAGTCCAAAATAGCTATGTTTTTCTGCCATCATCATGATCGCGATGATACTTCCCGGTGAAGCCGGAGCGGTAAGACCTACGTTAAATAAGTTGAAGCAGAAGATTCCACTTGCGCCGCCTGCGATGACAGAGATCAGAAGCAACGGGTTCATAAGGATGTACGGGAAATAGATTTCATGGATTCCGCCGAGGAAATGGATGATCACTGCTCCAGGTGCAGAGCTCTTCGCATTTCCTTTGCCTGCGATGCAGTAAGCAAGCAAGATTCCAAGTCCCGGTCCCGGGTTTGCTTCAAGCAGGAAGAAAATGGATTTTCCTGTTTCCTCTACCTGCTGGATTCCCATTGGGGATAAGATCCCGTGGTTGATCGCGTTGTTTAAGAATAATACTTTTGCAGGTTCGATAAAGATACTTGCCAGCGGAAGAAGTCCGTGTGAAACAAAGACATCTACACCGGCTCTCATAACGGAGTTCATTCCTGTTACGAGCGGGGCAACTCCATACATGGCAAGACATGCAAGGATCGCACCGATGATACCAAGCGAAAAGTTATTTACCAGCATTTCAAAGCCGGCTTTGATGTGACCCTCAACTGCTTTGTCAAATTTCTTGATGATCCATGCAGCCAGCGGTCCGACGATCATGGCACCGATGAACATCGGGATGTCAGAACCGACGATCACACCCATGGTCGCGATCGCACCGATCACGCCGCCGCGCTGTCCTGCTACGGCAGAACCGCCAGTGTATGCGATCAGAAGCGGCAGCAGTACGGTTGACATCGGAGTTACAAACTGTGCGAGTTTCTCATTCGGACACCATCCTGTCTCGATAAAAAGCGCTGTGATGAGCCCCATGCGATGAATGCGCCGATGTTCGGCATGACCATTCCGCTCAAAAACCTTCCAAATACCTGAACTTTTTCTTTCATTGTGTTTACACCTCATTTTGATTTTTTTGTGAACAGATTCCCTTCTCTCTGTCCGTCTTTTCGGTTTTGTTTTACTTTTTTTCTGAGGTGTAACCGGCCAGTTACTCTCTTCTTGATGAGTTCATTATAGCGAAAAACCATTGTACTTTTCAAGAAATAGAAAAAGAGATTTGGCACCATCCCTTAGTGCCAAATCTCCTTAATGTTTTTCATAAATGTCCCTAACATCTGTTGCGTTTGTTGACAAAATAATTCAGGATCCCGCCGCCAACGATGATTACCATTGCAACGCCAACGACTCTCTTGGCAGCCTCCTGCGGGAGCTGGCTCTTGGAGCCGATGGAATCTGAATAAAAAGTTAATGTATAATCAATCTCATGCGGTGTTCCCATCGCTGTTGTGTCTGCCACCACCGGCATTGCCTCATCAAGTGTAAGGATCGGGATCTCAAATACAGAGTTCATGCCCTCTTCATTCGTCGGAAGATATTTCTCCCCGTCCACGATCATGTAATCATAATTTGAACTGCTCCACTGAATCTGTGCGTATCCGTTTCCGTCCTTCACGGTAAAAAGTGTCGGGGAAGTCACGCTCGCCTTGCCGCTTCCGCCCTCCAGATCTACCTGAATGGAATATTCTCCATCTTCCTGTCAAATTCTACCGCCTGCATTTCTGTCGTATCTGCTGCCGCCATACAGACAAATGGTGCAGTACAGGAGGATACCAGTGCTGCCAGAGAACAGACTGTCAGAAATTTCTTATATTTATGCATCGTACTTCAAACCCCGTTTCATTTTTCATTACTCTGAAAACTACTATAGCACAGCAAATCACACATTGCAAACTATATAATGTTCTAGTATAATAAAAAGAATGTGAGTAATTATATCAATTAATATTTTTAAATATCAGGAGGTTTTTTACCAATGAAAGGAACATTATATGGCGTAGGAGTCGGACCTGGGGATCCGGAATTAATGACACTGAAGGCAGTCCGCATGATCCGCGAGAATGAGATCATCGCCGTACCGGGAGCAGATGTCAAAGAAACCGTTGCCTACAAGATCGCAGTCCAGGCAGTGCCGGAATTAGCCGACAAAGAACTTCTTCCGATCTACATGCCAATGACACACGACGCAAAAGAACTCGAAGAAAACCACGCAAAGGGAGCCAAAACTCTGGAAGCCTGTCTTGACCAGGGCAAAAACGTTGTCTTCCTGACACTTGGAGATCCTTGTGTATACTCCACTTTTTCCTATCTGCAGCACCGTGTGGAGCTGACGGATATCACACAGAGCTGGTGAGCGGGATCACTTCTTTCTGTGCCGCTGCTGCCCGCCTGAACATTTCTCTTTCCGAGTGGAATGAGCAGCTTCATATCGTGCCGGCTGTTCACCGCCTGGACAGCGACCTCAGCGAATCCGGCAACTATATACTCATGAAATCAGGCAAAAAGATGAACCAGGTCAAGGAAATCCTCGCAAAGAGCGACCGTGATGTCCTGATGGTCGAGAACTGCGGTATGCCAGAAGAACATATTTACAGAAGTGTTGAGGAGATTCCGGATGATGCAGGTTATTATTCCCTGATCATCGCAAAGGAGAAAAAATAAAAATGATCGAAACCAGAAATCTGACCAAGACATTTGATAATTTCACAGCCGTGGATTCCCTGGATCTCAAGATTGAAACGGGAGAGTTTTTCGGTCTTCTTGGTCCGAACGGTGCAGGAAAGACAACGACGATCAGTCTTCTGTCCACCCTGCTCCTTCCTACAAAGGGAGAGATTCTGATCGATGGCCAGACACTGAAACGAAACCGCCCGGACCTAAAACGCAAGATCAGCGTGATCACCCAGGAATATTCCATGCGCCAGGATATGACCATGGACGAGATCATGGAATATCAGGGCAGGCTTTATTTCATGCCGCGCAAGGAGATCAAACGGCGTACAGAGGAACTTCTGGAGTTCTGTGACCTGATCAAATTCCGCAGACGTACCGTCCGCAAGCTTTCCGGCGGTATGAAGCGTAAACTGATGGTCTGCCGTGCCCTTCTTACAGATCCGGAGATCCTTCTTCTGGATGAGCCGACCGCCGGAATGGACGCGCTTTCCAGACGACAGATGTGGAACCTTCTCCGCAAGCTGAACGGCAAAAACCTGACGATCCTTCTGACCACACACTATATGGAAGAAGCCCAGAACCTCTGCAACCGCGTCGCCCTGATGGATCACGGTAAACTTGAGGAAATCAGCACACCTTCCGCATTGATCGAGAGTCTTGGAGCCTACACGATCGATGAGCCCGGACCGGATGGAAATACCGTCAGCCGCTATTTCCACAGCCGTCAGGAAGCCATTGATTATCTGTCCGGCATTCCGGGACAGGCTTCTCTTCGTGAGACCACACTGGAAGATGTATTTGTGGAACGTGCCGGCCGTCATCTGATGCCGTCATAAAGGGAGGTCAATTATGGGAATTATAACAATTTTATGGGAAAATGGGTAGAATTCCGCAGAGATTTCTACAAGATCACCCTGCAGCCATGATCGCGCCTCTGATGTATCTTGTCGTATTTGGAATGGGGATCCAGACAACGTCCCACGGACAGCCTTATCTGAATTTCCTGATCCCCGGTGTCGTATCTCTGACGACCATGAACGGAAGTTCAATGCGATCGCCCAGAACCTGAACGTACAGAGACTGTACGAAAAAGCATTCGACCAGGTCATGATCTCACCGACGCCTCTGTGGCAGTTTATTGCCGGTCAGATCATCGGAGGAAGTCTCCGTGGATTTTATGCCGGAGGTGTGATCCTGATCCTGACTCTGCCGATCGACACAGGACTGATCTTCAATGGATGGTCCTTCCTGGTGATGTTCTTAAACGGAGCAGTGTTTTCTGCGATCGGAGTGGTTGTTTCTTTCCTTGCAAAAAACCACGCCGATGTACCGCGTTTTTCCAACTACATCATCATGCCGATGGCTTATCTTTGCAACACCTTCTTTTCCACTGAGAAGCTTCCTGGCTTTATCGGAAAGTTCGTAGCCGCGCTTCCGCTTTCCCAGACAAGCCACATGATCCGAAGCATTTCTGCTGGTGAAGGCTTTGCATTTTCGGGAATTGTGATCCTGCTTGTTTACCTTCTGGTATTTACAGGGATCGCCTCCTGGTTTATCTATAAGAAAAAGAATCTGTAACTGTTCAGTACCCTTACAGTTACGAGTCAAAATGCATTCCACATCACCTTCGGTGATAGCATTTTGCCTTGTATGTCTCGGGATTTTGGCAAAAAACATGCCAAAACACCTCGCGGGATACTACCTACTAAATAGTTACAAGAATCTTTAAATAAAAAATACCCGCCGGATCGATCGACTGCGACCACCGGCGGGTATTTTTCTGTTATTTTACATCTGCAAGTTCATAGAGATAAGTTTCGAAACAGATTCCTTCATTTCGATCTGTTCCTTCTTCTACAGCATCATGGATTCCTTTTGCAAGGAAATTCACCGCTTTCTGTACGGAAGCAGCGGTATCAGTCCCCTTGACCATCCCTGCACTTAAGATAGAGGCAAACAGATCTCCCGTACCAGAATAGCTGCCGCCCTCTTTCTTCGTTGTCACCCAGGTCTGCGCTGCTTTTTTGCAGATAAGGTTGCTGATGTACTTCGCACCATCTTCTTCATGCTGATGCCCGTGATCACAGCTTCCACATCAAATTTCTCTGTAAGCAGGCTGCCGATCGTCTGGACATATTTCAGAAATTCCTCTCCGGAGAAACCGGAAATCTTCTGCCATTCTGTGTGCATTTTTTCTCTTCCATAGAGAAGAAGCAACGCTTCCGTGATGTTCGGAGTGATCACTGCTGCCTCTTCTGACAAGCATTCTCATTCTTTTCGCACAGTTCTTCTGTATAGATCGGGTATTCCTCCCCATCATCACCCATGACCGGGTCAACGAGGACTTTTGTTTCTTTTTTCTTAAATCTCTGTATAAAATCCACGCCTTGTCTGCCTGTGCAGCATCAGCCAGGAATCCTGTATAAATGCCATCCGGGTGAAAATCCATCTTCTGCCATTCGTCCATCAGGATATCCATACGGTCTGTATAATCATCACAATAATAAGACGGAAAACCGGTCTGTGCACTCAAAATAGCAGTAGGAAGCGGACATGCCTGCACCCCCATCACCGAGATCACCGGTATCGCTGCTGTCAGGGAGCATTTTCCCATCCCGGACAGGTCATTGAGAACTGCAATTTTCTTCAAAGTATTGTCTCCTTGTCTTGCTTTTTGTCATATTCTGATTTAGAATAGCACCTAAGTGTATTTATAAAAATAACCACTTTTATTCATTTTTGAGGGGACAGTTTATGAGTCTAGCATTCCATTCCACCAAAGAAAGCCTGTATCTCCAGGTATACGACCATTACAAAAATCTGATCATGGAGCATCGCATTCCTGCCGGAAGCCGTATGCCTTCCCTGCGTAAATGCGCCACAGAACTGAAACTCAGCCGCACCACGATCGAGAATGCCTACCTTCAGCTTGCCGCAGACGGCTACATCGTCGCCCGTGCCCAGAGCGTTACTACGTAACCAGTATCGCCGACCAGAAACCAGTGTCCACCGCTTCCTGGCATGCAGATCTTCCGCTGGTGCAGTATGATTTTGCCTCCAACGGTGTCGACCGGGAAGCTTTCGCTTCGATCTGTGGCAGCGTTATATCAAGAGTGCGCTGCGCCAGAGTGACCGTCTTCTCTCTTACGGCGAACCGCAGGGTGAGGCGGATCTCCGTCAGGTGCTCGCTGACTATATCCGACAGCGGAGGAATGTCAACTGCTCTGCCGATGATATCGTGATCGGAGCCGGTGTGCAGAGTCTTCTGAACCTTCTCTGTCCTCTGATCCGGGACAGAAAGTCCGTTTCTTTCCCGAATGCTTCTTTTGTACAGGGAAGTACGATCTTTGCAGGCTATGGTTTTGAAGTGCAGTACCGCAACAAGGACTGTGATGTCATCTACGTTTCTCCTGCCCATATGACCAAATGGGGCGAGATCATGCCGGTCAGCCGCCGTATGGAACTGGTACATTACGCGGCTCAGAAGGGCAGCCTGATCATCGAGGATGACTTTGAGAATGAATTCGTCAATTTTCAGCGGCCGACCCCGTCCCTTTTTAACCTTGCCGGTGGACATGGAGTTGTTTATATCGGGTCATTTTCCCGTCTGCTGCTTCCGTCGATCCGCTTAAGTTTCATGGTCCTGCCACCGAATCTTTCCAGGAAATACGCTGCTGTCGCAGACCGCTACAGCCAGACTGCCTCCAAGGCCGAACAGATCGCACTCTGCCAGTTTATCCGCGACGGTCACCTGACTTCACAGACCAAAAAGCTCAAGAAACTCTACGCGCAGAAACTCAAAAAACTGAAAAACGAAGTGCGGAACACCTTTGGCAGTGACTGTACGATCCAGACAGGTGCCGCCGGAACAAGCCTCGCATTGACTGTTCCCTACGCCCGGACCGGCCTGGAACTAAAAAAAGAAACCCGCATGAAGGCTTCGATCTGCTGATTCTCGAGGAAGGCGCAGACACGATCACGCTCCTGCTTCCTGTTCCTCGATCCCCGCAGACGATTTGCCCGGCATGCCGGCTCCTGAAAGAACTTCTTAATAAATAATGATCACCTGACACCTGTCCCTCCTTTTCTCTGGAACAGGTGTTTTTCTTTAATCCCTTCGATTGTCGATCATGTACAAAAGTGCATTGCAGATGCAGGCTGCGATATTGCTGCCGCCCTTGCGTCCTCTTGCAACGATATACGGTGCTCCGGACTGCATAATCAGTTCCTTGGACTGCACCACATTGACAAATCCTACCGGAACACCGATGATCAGTTCCGGATCCAGTTTGCCGTCCTCGATCAGTTCATAGAGACGCACCAGTGCCGTCGGCGCATTTCCGATCGCGAAGATCAGCTTTTTATCGAGAGTAGCTGCTTTGTCCATGCTTGCAGTCGCTCTCGTGGTTCCGTTTTCTTTTGCGGTCTTTGCCACATCTTCATCGGACATGAAGCAGTAAACCTCACCGCCATAACGGGCAAGGGCGCGTTTGTTAATGCCGGATTTAGCCATCTGTGTGTCTGTGACGATGCAGGCTCCGTTTTTGATCGCATCCATTGCCTTCTCGATAACATCCGGGGAAAAACAAAGATTTCTGGCATAGTCAAAATCTGCACTTGTATGGATGCAGCGTTTCACCACCAGTTCTGTTCCCGGGAGCAGCGGGGTATCCCCGAGTTCTTCCGTGATGATCTCAAAGCTTCTCTTCTCGATGTCCATCGGTTTTACATTTTCAAGTTCTACTTTCATCAGGCTTTCTCCTCCTCGATTCCCTCGTCCAGTATCTCATAGATTTTTTTCATGTCCAGATGTTTCCGCAGTTCTGCTGCCAGGATATCATACTGTGTCTCCTTAAATGCTGCAAAATCCACGCCCTCCATCTCGGATACATCGATTCCCTTTTTGTCGCCCACCGCTTTTACGAGACCGAGTGCAACTTCTTCCTTGTCGAAGATTCCATGCACATAAGTACCGCAGATATTGTGGTAGAACGTACCTTCTCTCTTCTCGCTTCCTGTCACGGTATCCTTCGTAAAGGTGCTGGCAGAGGCGCCCTCTTTCCAGGTGCTCTCGCCCATATGGATCTCATATCCTGTAAATTCGACATCTTTAAGCGGTGCATAATCGCCTTCCAGGGAAAGGAAACGTCCGGTAACCTGTGTCCTTGTCTTTTTCTCCGCAAATACGGTATCCATCGGCAGAAGTCCCATTCCACGCATGGAACCTCCCGCTTCCACACCATGCGGATCACTTAAAGTCTCGCCCAGCATCTGATAGCCGCCGCAGACACCAAAGATCAGGGTACCGGAAGCTGCTGCCTTGAGGATCAGAGCCTCCATCCCGCTCTCACGGAGCCACTTAAGGTCATCCATCGTATTCTTTGTTCCCGGAAGGAAGATCACATCCGGATTCTTAAGGTCGGACGGATGCTGTACATAGCGAAGAGAAACTCCCGGTATGCTCTCCAGTGGATTAAAATCTGTGAAATTGGAGATCCTCGGCACACGGATGACTGCCATATCGATCATCCCAACTTCCTGCGGACGGTCAAAGCGCTCTGTCAGGCTGTCCTCGTCCTCCACCTGGATGTTAAGATACGGTGCGACACCGACAACCGGGATCCTGCATTTGCTCTCCAGCATCTCCACGCCCGGATCAAGGATCGTCTTATCACCGCGGAATTTGTTGATGATCAGACCCTTTATCATCTTTCGCTCGTCTTCCTCCAGAAGCTCCACGGTTCCGTAAAGCTGTGCAAACACACCGCCGCGGTCGATATCTCCGACCAGAAGGACCGGTGCTTTTGCCATCTTCGCCATTCCCATGTTTACGATATCCTCTTTTTTGAGGTTGATCTCTGCCGGGCTTCCTGCACCTTCGATCACGATGATATCATTCTCTGCTGCAAGTACATCAAATGCTTTCATGATGTCCGGGACAAGTTTTTTCTTGTAAGCAAAATAATCCCTTGCGCTCATTGTGCCAAGGACTTCTCCGTTTACAATGACCTGAGAGCCACATCGTTGGTCGGTTTCAGAAGGATCGGGTTCATAAGGACGGACGGTTCGATCCCGGCAGCCTCTGCCTGCATGACCTGCGCTCTTCCCATCTCCAGTCCTTCCTTTGTGATAAAGGAATTCAATGCCATATTCTGTGACTTAAAGGGAGCCACACGGTATCCATCCTGTTTAAAGATACGGCAGAGTCCCGCTGCCAGAAGGCTCTTGCCCGCATTTGACATCGTTCCCTGCACCATGATCGCTTTTGCCATTTTACTCCTCCCCCTCTTCTTCCTGTGTTTTCTTTCTTGCTTCCATGAGACCGTCATGGATTGCCTGGATCAGACGCTCATTTTCCTCATGGGTGCGTACTGCCACTCTGTAAAATCCCTTACCAAGTCCCGGATAGTTACTGCAGTCGCGGATCAGAACATTCTGTCCCACGCAGATCTCAAAAAGATCTTCCGGTCCCTTGAAAAACAGATAATTTGCCTGAGAAGGAAAAACGGTCATCCCAAGCTTATATAATTCTTCACTTAAATATTCAGATTCCGCAAAGATCAGTTTTCTCGCTCTTTCGACATATTCGACTTCACCAAGTGCCGCAATTCCTGCCGCCTGTGCAGGAATCGAAATATTCCATGGCTGTGTAGCCTGTGTCATCTTTTCAAGAAGTTCCTCATTTTCTGTAATTCCATATCCAAGACGCACACCCGCCATCGCATAACGCTTTGTAAATGCTTTGAGAAGAAACAGATTGTGATACCTCGGAAGCTGTGCCTTGAGGCTGTACTGTCCCGGTTCGCGGATAAAATCCTGAAAACATTCATCCACCACCAGAAAGATTCCCATTTCCCGGCAGACACGGAGCAGTCTGAACAGAAATTCTCTGTCCGTCAGTATCCCCGTCGGATTGTTGGGATTACAAAGAAATACCATATCCAGATCTTTGTGCAGCCAGTCAATAAAACTATCCTGAACACGGAATTCATCTTCTTCCTTGAGAAGCACATGCTCCACCTCTGCCCCGACACTTTCCAGTGCCTGCTCATATTCTGCAAATGTAGGAATCGGAATCAGTGCTTTCTTCGGTTTGAGTGCATGGCACAGTGAAAAGACCAGCTCCGCCGCACCGTTTCCACAGATGATATTCTCCGGTTTGACATCCTCATAGGCAGCGATTGCTTCTTTCAGCGGCGCGTATCCCACCTGCGGATAGTCTTTGAGATGGTCCAGACTGTCCCGGACTGCCTGCTTGACACTCTCCGGTGTTCCAAGGGGATTACAGTTTGCAGAAAAATCAAGACAGTTTTTGTAAGTATAGATATTTCCCCCATGTACGTGTTTCATTTCATTTCTCCTTTGCTGCCTGTTGTGGTATTACAGGATCCAGAACCCGACGGCGATGCGGATGATAAGGCAGATCAGAATGCCAAGAAAAGCAGTTCCGTACATCAGACGGTTGGAGCGTCTGATATCCTCCGGTTCCACAGCGCGAATCGGGTCTCCGATCGTCGGTTTTTCGTATAATTTGCCAAAATAGCAGGCATTGCCGGCAAGCTGTACGTCAAGCGCTCCTGCCATTGCTGCCTCTGTCTGTGCAGAGTTCGGGCTTGCATGGTTTCTTCTGTCTCTCCGGTAGATCTTTGCTGCGTTTTTGCCATCCATTCCACAGACAAAAGCTGCCGCAACCATCAGCCAGCCAGAGATCCTTGCCGGAAAAAGTTTGCCACATCATCAAGCTTGGCACTGCATCTTCCAAAGTACAGATACTTGTTCATTTTGTAGCCGAGCATCGGAATCCATGGTATTGATCCCTTTATAAAGAAACATCAGCGGTGCGCCGCCGATCGCCATATAGATCATCGGAGCGATCACACCGTCAGAACAGTTCTCTGCCACAGTCTCCACGGCTGCCTTTGTGACACCTGTATCGGTGAGTTCCTGGGTATCACGTCCTACGATCATGGACACTGCATAACGCGCCTCCTCGATCGTACCGTTTACCAGCCGGTCATAGACCTTCATGCTCTCATCCTTTAACGATCTGGTAGCAAGGAGCTGGTAGCACCAGAATGTCTCCAGGATCACACCCGCCACCGGGAAATGTCCGTACAGAAGAGACAGGAGCACAGCCGGCACGCCAAAGGAAAACAGACAGACAAGAATCGTTTCCACAACTCCGCCAGCCAGTTCTCCTGCATTTGTCTTCGGAAAGATCCTGCGGATTCCCTTTTCAAGAACGGAGATCAGATTTCCGATCAGGCAGACCGGATGATACAGCCACCTGGGATCTCCAAATATCAGATCAAGTAAAAACCCTGCTGCCAGGGCTATCGTATGATAGATCACATTTGTCACTCTTCCTGACCTTCCTGCTTGCAGGAACATCGTTGTTTTTTGTATGCGAGGCATTTTTTAAGAAATGCCTTCGGTACTTCGGGATTTCCATAATAATAAAGATGTGGAAAACCAGCCAGCATCGTGTCCGTTCCATGGATACAGTCCCATCCACGCTTACTCTCCGGCTTCGCCGCATGAAAATCCCCGCCGCAGTTTTCGGAATCAAAATAGTGGAACTCATGTGCCGGGATCTCTCCGAAATCTTCCATTCCAAGAGCCGGCTTTTTCTGTGTCAGTGTCACATAGCCAAATCTGGAAAGTTTCGGTGTGCGGTATGCTTTTCCCGGGATCACCCCTGCCATCTGGTAGAAGTTCCCATCCATGCCCTCCATTTCCTTGTGGAGATACATAAAGCCTCCGCATTCTGCCATACATGGCATCCCTGCTTTCAGTTTTTCCCGTATCATGTCTTTCATTGTGGTATTTTGTTCCAGTTTTTTTCCGTTTAATTCCGGATAAGCCGCCGTATAACAAAAGCCCGTCCAGATCATCCGGAAGCTGCTTATCTTCCATCGGTGAAAATGGAACAATCTCTGCCCCCATCTCGCCCAGAAGACGGAAATTGTCTGCATAGAAAAAGCAGAACGCCTCATCCTCCGCAACGCCGATACGCACCGGCTCGGAGAGTCTGAAATCGGTCACTGACTCCGGCTTCGCATCCAGAAGATCCGGTGCCTCGCCCGCCAGTTCCAGGATCCGGTCGATGTCAAGTGTCTCTTCCAGAACGCCTGCAAGCTTATGAAGCCTGTCTTTCAGTTCCGGGATCTCATCCGGAAGGACCAGACCAAGATGTCTGCTTTCGATCACACAGTCCTCAACCTTCGGTACATAACCAAGAACCGCAACACCCAGTTCTTCTTCCAGAAGTTTCTTCATTCTCGGATAGAGCATGGGAGACATCTGGTTAAAGATCACACCTTTGATGTGGCTGTCCTTCTTATATTCCAGGAAACCTTTGACATAGGCAGCCAGGGACACACTCATCCCACGGCTGTTTACGATCAGGATGACTGGTGTATCGGTCACTTTGGCAAGGTCATAGGCACTGGCTGTGGTCGTAGTTCCCGCAACGCCGTCATAAAAGCCCATGACACCTTCCATGACTGCGATCTCACAGTCTCTGGCATTTCGGGTCAGAAGATATTTCGTTACCTCTGATCCTGTAAAAAAGGTGTCCAGATTCCGGGACTTTGTCCCGATCACCCGGCTGTGGAACATCGGATCGATGTAATCCGGCCCGCATTTAAAGGACGCCGTCTTAAGACCGCGCTCCACCAGTGCTTCAAGAAGCCCGCAGGTGATCAGGGTCTTGCCGCTTCCGCTGGAGCCTGCTGCCAGAAGGATTCTCGGGATCTTCATACCTGTTCCTCCTGTGTTTCGGATTTCTCGTGTGCCTGTACCGTGATGATATAGATTGGATTTTCGCCCATCATCATATGGTAACGTCCGATATTTTTGGATCTGGAAGCGCAGAGCTGTACGACTTCGCTCTCGCACTGATAAGTTTCCTGCTTCTCAAGTTCACGGATGCAGTCAAGTGCCTCGCCCACGGTTTCCAGAGTAATGCAGTTGATCACAATACGCACCTGTGGGTTCTTATTCAGCAGAAGCTCCACGATCTCCTTCATATTTCCGGAAGATCCGCCAATAAAAGCGTGTGTCGGCACAGGAAGTTCCTCAAGTGCCTCCGGTGCGGTTCCCGGAACGATGTACATATGGTCCAGTGCAAATTTCTTCTTATTCTCCTGAAGGAGTGCCAGGGCATCCTCCTTTTTCTCGATCGCATAGACCCCGCCTTCAGATGCGCGAAGTGCCATTTCGACAGAAACAGAACCTGTTCCTGCACCAATGTCGTAGCAGATGGCATCTTTTGGAAGTCTCAGTTTGGAGAGAGAAACGGTACGCACTTCTGTCTTGGTCATCGGTGCCTTGCCGCGGATAAATTCTTCGTCTGGAATTCCATGAGTTGCCAGTTCCAGTTCTGCCTGTGGATTATATGCACAGACTACGCTCAAAGGATCTCCCTCATAGGAAACAAGTTCTCTGGCTGGTTTCGCCAGGATCTTCTCGTTATCATAGGAAAGATTTTCTCCGACATGAAGAATAACGTCGCCCATTCCGTAAAATATAAGCTTCTCTGCCAGTTTACGCACTCCGTCACCCGTTCCGAGGATTGCAAAAACCTTGCGGTTCGTGCGGATCAGGGAAATGAGATTGCAGGTTTTTCCATGCGCGCTGACGATCTTTGCGTCGTCCCAGGACAGGCCGATCTTTGACATAAAATAAACCACAGATGAGATCCCACAGATCATTTCCGTATCCGGTCCGAGAAGTTCTGCAGTTTCTTCGCCCCGCTGTAAATCCAACATCACCGGAAAGTGCAACTACAACTTTGGTGTACTCCGGATGTGCGATCAGATACTCTGCGATCTCTTTGCTCCGATATTCATAAAAAACATCCTGTCCAGAAAGCCGGACAGCATCGACCATTCGCTTTGCGCCTACGATAAGATCCGCGTTTCGGACAGCTTCCTGACCCTCCTGCGTCAGAGTCTTCGGGCTTCCCATGCCGATTCCGAGAAGTGTGACCTTCTGTTTTCTGGTAAGTCCGTAGCGTTCGATCAGCATATGCCTGCATTCCCGCAGAGACAGACCCTCTTCTGCGAGAGGTCTTCCGATGATCACAACAGTTGCACCACAGGCTTCGGCCGCCTGGATCTTCTCAAGAAGCCGCCGGCTTTGCCGGAATCCTTGGTAACCAGATATCTGCACTCATACTGCGTAAGCATCGCCCGATTCATTCCATGGAAAAAGGTCCCTGCATCGCAATCAGGTTCCGGCCTTCAAAACCAAGTGCCTGACAGGATTCGATCACGGACGGAAGGGACAGCACTCTTGCAAACAAGCGCTCCTTATAATCCGGAACGGAGGTAAATGCCGCCAGTTCCTTGCTTCCTGTGGTCAGGAGAACATTCCCTGTAGTTCCTTTCAGGTACTCTGCCGCTGCCTGTGTATCCTTAACATAGACAGCGTTCTGCTGTCCGCTGCCTGTACGGAGGATCCTCGTATAAGAGACTTCGGCTTCCTCGCAGGCTTTTCGGATATTTCTTGTCACTTCTGCTGCGTAAGGATGTGTCGCATCCAGAACAAGTTCCGGTTTTTCTCTGGAAAAAAGCTCTTTCATCTCATTCTCGTCGAGACGTCCCGCCTGTACATGCAGACTGGAACTCTCTTTGAGGGATCTAGAACCATATTCTGTCGCCACGCATGCCAGCACCGGGATCTGGTTTTCACCGAGGAAACGACTGATCTCGTATCCTTCGGTCGTCCCGGCAAATACAATGACTTATACATTCCTGTATCCTCGTGGTGTTACCATCTTGCCGTTGATTTCTTTTGTCTGAGAATTTCCGATAAATACGGTTGTAAACATATCCACCTGTGTGTCACGAAGTTCTTTCAGAGTCATCAGATGATATTCTTCTCCTTCACGTCCGATATTGCAGACAGTTCCGCAGACAGTGTCCGGGGATTTGTACTGCATCATCAGTCACAAGCTTTCTGAAGATAATCATGACGTTTTTTGCTGGATGGGTTATAGAGACAGATCACGAAATCTGCCTGAGATGCGCCGAGAAGTCTTGCCTCGATCTTTTCCCACGGAGTGAGAAGGTCACTTAAACTGATGAGACAGAAATCATGGATCAGTGGTGCACCAAGGACTGCTGCCCCGCCAAGTGCTGCTGTGACACCAGGGACGATCTCAAGTTCTACTTCCGGATAATTTACGCCAACTTCATACATAAGGCCTGCCATACCGTAAACACCGGCATCTCCACTGCAGATCATGGAAACAACTTTGCCTTTCATTGCTTCCTCAAATGCCAGAACGCAGCGGTCAACTTCTTTTTTCATTGGTGTGGTCAGGAATTCTTTGTCCGGAAATGTGTCTTTGACAAGATCTACATAGACGGTATATCCGATAATGCATCACTTTTTTCAGAGCTTCCATTGCTATACCGGTCATCTGATCACAGCCTCCCGGTCCGATTCCTACAACATATATTTTATTCAAAATGTACCTCCCATTTCCGGAGTCCCAGAGCTGTCGTCACGCCCTCTCTCCCGGTCTTTTTTCTGATAAGGCTGCCATTGCCGGATGCAAGTACTGCGCTTCTCTCACAGACATTCTCTACGCCTGTGATGGTCCGGACAAAAGCAGATGGAGTAAATTCTCCTTTTACTTCTTTTAATTCTTCTTCTGTATAAGTGACAAAAGGGATCTTCCATTCCTCTGCCAGGGCATTAAGCCAGGCTCGTCTTTCTTAAGGGAAATGCTTGCAAGATTTCCAACTGCCTGACGGTAGATATCCGCTTCCCTGAGGCAGTTCTCTGCTTCTCTCAGGATGACTTCTGTTTCTTTGTTCTTACGGCATCCCATTCCGAGTGTGACTGCCGGCGGAACTACCTGCGTGGTAGAGGCAAACGGCAGACAGGACGGGTGGATCGTAACCGCAACACCGATCTCCGGGGCAGTTCCTCCATCGAACGGGGTTCCATCCGCGCTGCACGCTGTCAGTCCTTCTGGAAGAGATCCTTCAAATGGAAATTCACTGTAAAATCCCACGGACTCACCCGCAAGCAGTGCCGCTGAGACTTCCTTCGCTGCTTTCATGAAGAAGATCTCACAGCCGTTTTTTTGGCAAAACATCAACTGCGAACCGCTTATGAAGGTCAGTCGCTGTCGTCACGATCGGCTGTGCCTCCAGAATCTCTGCCGTTTCAAGAGTCAGTGCATTCGCCCCGCCCAGGTGTCCGGACAAAAGTGAGATCACAAACTGTCCGCACTCATCCACGACAAGAACTGCCGGATCTGATTTCTTACTGGCAACCTGTGGTGCGATGCTGCGTACGGCGATCCCGCAGGCTCCGACAAAGATCATCCCGTCATCCTTCTGGAAATGCTCTGCTGTCCAGTTTCCTGTACTTTCCGTAACAGAATCTTCCAGATATTTACTCTTTTTGTAAAGTTTGGTGTGATACCCCTGTGCGTTCAGTCCTTCCTGGAGTTTCAGAGCTGTCTGAAATCCGGTAAGGCTGAAGCATATGATAGAAATATCCATATTATTCTTATTTGGTCGCTTCACGGAATTCTGTGGTAAATCCCGGATCATAAAGCTTGGAACGGTCGTACTGGGCTGCTTGACAGAATCTCCGATGATCATAAGTGCAGTCTTGGTAATGTTGTTCTCTGCTGCTGTCTGTGCAAGTGTTCCGACTGTGCAGACAAATTTCTTCTCATCCGGCCAGGTTGCCTTGTAAACGATCGCTGCCGGTGTATCTGCTGTGTATCCGCCCTCGATCAGTCGTCTGCTCAGTTCTTCGAGCATTCCGGTACTCAAGAATATGACCATGGTTGCTGATGTGCCGCAAAAGACTGGATGCTCTCCTTGCTCGGAACCGGTGTACGTCCTTCCATTCTGGTGATGATCACGCTCTGTGAGATCTCCGGAAGTGTGTACTCCAGATTCAGTGCACTTGCTGCACCGCAGAATGCGCTGACTCCTGGACAGTAATCGTAGGAAATCCCCTTCTCATCGAGAATGTCCATCTGCTCACGGATCGCACCGTAGATACACGGATCGCCGGTGTGAAGACGTACGGTCATCTTACCCTCTGCCTCTGCGTTTTCGATGACAGAAATTACTTCTTCCAGTGTCATCTTGGCACTGTTGTGGATCGTACATACGTCCTTGCTGTATTCAAGAAGCTGCGGATTTACAAGAGATCCTGCATAAATGATCACGTCCGCCTCCTCAAGATACTGTTTTCCTCTGACTGTGATAAGATCCGGTGCTCCCGGTCCTGCTCCTACAAAATGAACCATTATTCCTTTTCTCCTTTGCTAATTTTATCGATCAATTCCGCTGCATTTGCTGTCTGTCCGAGGTATCCATATTCATTGGAAAAGATCACTGCTCCGAGCAGGATCTGCTGGTAGGAGCGATGGTCCAGATAGAATTGGATCCTGTCTGTGATCTCCTTCATCGTTTCCTTAAGAATGTGGTTCTCGTCGAGACTCGCAATGCTTCGTCTGTGGTATTACACTGCAGAATGGATCTGGCACATGCAAGATCCCCGCCTGCACGGATGGCATTGGAACAAAGTACCTCCATACGTGCATCTGCACTGTGTGAATGGGTGTTCATGATCCCTGCCGCAACCTTGACAAATTTGCCGATATGAGAGATAAAAAGAATCCCTTTCACGCCCATATCTACTGCCATGTCGATCGTCTCACCTACATAGTTGCTGCATTTGATGTTTTTTTCGAAAGGAAGCTCCATGTGCTCCCTCAGATAATCGGCTCCGTAGTTTCCAGGTGTCACAAGCATGTACTGCTCACCCATTGCTGCATGCTGTGTCATTTCCACCCGGATACTGTCGATCAGAGCTTTCTCACTCATAGGCTCTACGATACCGGATGTTCCAAGAATCGATATTCCGCCCACGATTCCCAGACGGGGATTGAAGGTCTTTCTGGCTATCTTCTCCCCTTCCGGCACAGAGATCGTCACTTTGAGTCCGCCCTCATAGTGATACTGATCTGCAATTTCTTCGACTGCCTGTAAGATCATAGCTCTCGGCACCGGATTGATCGCAGCCTCCCCGACCTTCTGGGAAAGCCCGGGCTTCGTCACCCGTCCTACTCCGATACCTCCATCTATCACGATGCGGTCTTCCATATCTGACCGTATCAAAAATTTCTCAACTTTCGCATAAACCAGGATTCCATTTGTGGTATCCGGATCGTCTCCTGCATCCTTACGGACCGCGCAGCTTGCCGCTTCTCACTTCGTTTCCTGTCCAGGATCTCCAGGTGAAGAAGGATTCCCTTCGGAGTCATCAGCTCCACTTCACTGATCTCATCCTCTCCAAGCAGAAGTCGTACTGCTCCCCCTGGCAGCCCCAGCCGCACAGGAACCAGTCGTATAACCAAAGTGTAATTTCTTCTGGTTTCTGATTACATAATAATCTTCCAGTCCGTTTTTCTGTACCATAAATCTCCTCCTTGTATCCGCTCACTAATTATATTATTTTGTATAAAAAAAGTCAACGAAATGCACCTGTTTTCGGGCAATGCCCAAAAGTCAACATAACAGGCACTTCCGGCATCGGGAATGCTTCATAACATATAAATCGATGCCGGATGATTGTTAGAAGAGAAAATTGGCCGGAGCTTACACAAAAAAGGCCGACCCACAAACCAGATCTTGCACAAAAAGACCGACCTGCAAGCCGGGTCGGTCTTCTTATTTAATAGATGATGATCGGATAGCCACCATCGATCGTATTGTAGATCAGAGCTGCCTGGTCTTCAGGGAGGTTGATGCAGCCGTGGCTGCGGCGCCGGATTTGTAGCGGTTTCCTCCGAAGGAAGACTGCCAGGATGCGTCGTGAAGTCCCTGACCGTATACGAACGGCATCCAGTAGTTTACTTTGACATTGTAGCCATATTCTTCGCTTGATAATTCAAACGGACTTGCCTTGTATGCGATCGGCCATGCACCACGGTAGGTCTCTCTGCCTTTGGTCGGAGCACCGCTTACGATGTCGGTTTCTGTCACAAGCGCACCGTCTTTGTAAAGCCACAGATGCTGGTTATCCAGGCTGACTTCTATGTAGCTGCCCGCCAGGTCGTCGGTCCCGTTGCGCTGCATTCCCTGAATGCTGTATACCGGATCTCTGGAAACTGCGGTGCCGCTCTTTAAGTCCTCGAGAAGCTGTGCAAGTTCTCCGTCCTGGTCGATCTGGAAGCCGTATTCATTTCCTGAGATCGTCACATCATTCCATAGGAAGTATGGAAAGTTCTCGGTACATAGATCGTATTATAGGTATTCGCAAGATTCTGGATATATGCCTTCGCTGCTTCCTGGTCAATTCCGATATTTTCTCCGTCGATCGTGATCCAGGAATTAATGGTCTGGGAATCCAGGACTTCTGTACTCTCTCCAAATGTATAGGTAACTGTTGTACTTCTGTATTTGTCAAGCTGGTCATTCAGGCTGGTCAGCTTGTTCTGCATCTCCTCATCTGCGGAAACATCCGGGAGCTGATAACATTCTGTACCCATCGTAATATCTGCTTCTGCATCAAGAAGTGCAGAAGTAAAATCCGCATCCAGTGTCTGATCCACAAAGCTCATCAGACGGCTTTCATCAATCTCATCGCCCTGTACCTCACTGGTAATCGTAAATTCTTTCTTTGCGTCATCATACTGGATCGATGCATTTGTAGAAGAGGTACGTTCCCTGTCACCAAAATGGTCTGCTGTCAGTGCACTCTTTTCCTGCTCGGCATCCTTGTTGACTTTGTAAGAGATATTTACATTCTCCTGTTCTGCAAAGATCTTGCGGTTTGCCTCTCTCTTCTTCTGAAGTTCTGTAAGCTGCGTCGTAAGGTCATTTTCATCCAGCTGTAACCCAGATCTTTCAGAGTCAGACTGTAGACATCCGCTCCGTTTTCCTTAAAAACGATCTTCTTATCCTGGAATGTAGTCAGGATCTTCTGCTTTGCATCCTCCACACCCAGTTTCGACACATCCAGTCCATAGATCGTGATCTTGCGCCCCAGTGTATTCGTATCTGCCACATGGATATAGGCAAAAAATCCCACTACCAGTGCCACTACTGCACCAACGCATACTCCCAAGATGATCTTCAGTGTCTTTTTGCTGATCTTTTTTTCTTCACTCATTGTCTCATTCCCCCGGCCTTATGTATTTCAGCTTATGTAAAAATCTTCCTTTTTATTATAGCGGTGGACCATAAATCCCCTGTAACCGCTATTTACCTTATTTTATACCAGATTGCGATTCTGTTTTCCATTTATTTTTGCAAAATCTGTGGAATTTTTTTCTTGTTGCCCTATACTGATGCCAGATAAAAAACAAACTGGAGAAACTAACCATATGGACAGAATTTTAACATATACCATCACCCCGCAGGAGGACGGCATGCAGGTACTTGAATTCCTGCGGTCAAAAGGGTTTTCCCGGCACATCCTGACTTCCATGAAGCCGGATAAAGAAGCACTTCTCGTAAACGGAATGCGCGCCGGGGGACGAAGCATTCTCAAAGAAGGAGACCATTTCCGGGTGCGCGTCATGGAAACAGGCAGCATGGAAGGGATCGTTCCTGCTCCCCTGCCCCTTGATATTCTTTATGAAGATGAAGACATCCTTGTCTTAAATAAACCGGCTGATATGCCTGTGCATCCTTCGATCGGAAATTATACAAACACCCTCGCCAATGCTGCAGCATTCTATTTCCAGCAAAAAAACGAACTCTGCCCGTTCCGCTGCATCAACCGGCTGGACCGTGATACCTCCGGTTCACTGATCCTTGCAAAAAACGCGCTCAGCGCCGCGATCCTTTCCGCACAGATGCGAAACCGTGAGATCCGCCGCACCTATCTGGCAGTTGTCTGCGGTGTCACCCCTCCATCCGGGACAGTCTCTGCCCCGATCGGACGTGTTTCCGATTCCGTGATCCAGCGGCAGGTCGATCCGGAACATGGAGAATCCGCTGTCACACATTATGAACGGCTCGCTGTCCGAAATGATCATTCCCTCCTGGAGATCCATCTGGAAACAGGACGCACCCACCAGATCCGGGTGCATATGGGATACATCGGACATCCACTCCCGGCAGATTATCTCTACCATCCGGTCTATGACCATTTCAAAAGACAGCCTCTGCATTCTTTCCAGCTTAATTTCCGGCATCCGCTGACCGGCAAAAACCTCTGCTTCACTGCCCCCGTCCCAAAAGACATGGCACAGGCATTCTGAAAAATTTTTTCGCAACAAAAAAATCAACTTCCTCTGCTGTTTCACACAGTCAAAAGAAGTGATTTTATAGTTACTGATTTTTTATTATTTGTTCTTGTCGTAAATGATCTGAAGTCCCTTGAGGAGCAGGTCTCCATCCCAGATCATCTCTCTTTTGCAGTGAGGAATAATCTTTTTGGACATTCCACCGGTTGCGATCACGGTGACTTTCTGTCCAAGTTCTTCTTCGATCCTGTCCACGATACCGTCCACCGCAGCTGCGTTTCCATAAAGGATCCCGCTCTTCATGCAGTCTACCGTATTTCTTCCAATGAGCCGTTTCGGCTCTTCAATACTGATCCCGCTCAGCTGTGATGCTCTGGAAGTCAGCGCATCCAGAGAGATCCGTACACCCGGAAGAATCATTCCGCCGATATAGCGTTTCTTATCATCCAGAACAGAAATCGTAGTCGCTGTTCCCATATCCACGATGACCAGCGGTACCGGATACTGTGCCAGCGCCGCAACTGCGTCTGCCACACGGTCTGCTCCCATCTCTCCCGGATTATCCAGAACAATATTCAGTCCTGTCTTGACTCCTGGTCCCAGGACCATCGGTTCTTTTTTGAGGATCTTCTCGACCGCAAGCTTCGCTGCATTGGTGATCTGCGGAACTACGGAAGAAATGATCGCACCCTCGATCTCAGAACGTTTGATGTGATGGATGTCAAGGATCGTCTTGAGGTCGATCGCATACTCCAGTTCTGTCTTGGTGTGGTTCGTGGAAATCCTCTCTATAAAGTAAATCTTCTCTTCTTCGATACAGCCAACTACAATGTTGTGTTTCCGATATCAATGGCTAAAATCATATATTCTCATTCCTGTCTATATGCTTTTTATGCGGCAGTGTCAGGTTTTGCAATCTGAGATGCCGGAATCAGATGAGCCTTGGAAAGTGCGGTTCCTACAGCTGCTGTGATGATTGTTGAAGAAACCATCTCACTGATTGCATTAACACCTACCATCATACAGCATCCAATGATCACATTTCTTCCACCCATAAGATTCTGGATCACTTCTGTGTTTCCGAACATTACAACCAGTGCGGTCATAAAGAACAGAGTATTCAGGAATGCGGAAAAGAATCCGGTTACTGCACAGGATGCATATACATTTGTTTTCTTTCTCATTCCTCTGTAGATGAAACCGATAAGTAATCCATCAAGAATACGAGGTACAAAACACTGAACTGCACTCAAGAATGGATTGATCTGAAACAGGGCTGCTCCCAGTGCGCTGGTACCGCCGATTCCCATTGCCTGTAAGAAACTGGTCAGTCCAAAAACGGCTCCGGCTACGGCTCCGCCTGTCGGTCCGAGAACGACCGCGCAGATTGCGACCGGAATGACATTAAAGGTGACTGCCAGAGGTCCTATGTTCAGATATCCAAGTGGTGTGTACGCCATCAGAAAAAGGATTCCTGACATCAGACCAAGAATGGTGAGCTGTGATGTGGTAAATTTGTTACTTTTCATGTTTTTCCTCCTTGTTATCGTTCCCTCCATGGGGATACAATACGGTGCGGAACTGCGGGTATGTGATTTTATTTACCCGCCTCCTGGTGAACGGGTTACTGTTCCCTTTCTTTCATGATAGAAAGGATCTTATCCAGAATGACGTTGGCTGCATCCTCCTTGCTCATAAGCTGGAGTGATACGTCCTCATCCTGTGTAATCAGGGTCAGCACATTGGTATCACCCTGGAAACCGGCGCCTGCAACCTTGAGGTTGTTCGCTGCCACCATATCCAGATGTTTCTTACCAAGCTTCGCCCTGGAATTACCGATCATGTTCTGAGTCTCCATGGAAAATCCACAGAGGAACTGCTGCGGAGTACGATGTTCTCCCAGGTATTTGAGAATATCGTCCGTTTTTTTCAGTTCAATACTCATTTCTTTGTCCTGCTTCTTGACCTTCTCATCAAAACCTGCTTCGGGCGGTAGTCTGCCACGGCTGCTGCCTTGATGATGATGTCCTGCTCTGCACTTACGAAAGTCACCGCATCAAACATATCCTTCGCGGTCACGACCGGTACCACCTTTACAAAAGGCGGCGGCGTGATGCTGCATGGTCCGCTGACCAGAGTGACATCTGCGCCACGGAGCATAGCTGCTTTTGCCAGTGCATAGCCCATCTTGCCGGAAGAATGGTTGGTGATGTAGCGCACCGGATCAATGGATTCCTGGGTAGGTCCGGCTGTGACCAGAACCTTCTTTCCCTCAAGATCCTTCTCCGCTGCGATCTCCCTCAAGATGTAAGAAAGCAGTGTTTCCGGCTCCGGCATCTTACCGGCTCCGGTGTCCCCGCAGGCAAGGTAGCCGCTCGCTGGCTGGATCACTTCGTATCCATAATGCTCAAGCGTCTTAAGATTATCCTGCAGGATCGGATTTTCAAACATATTTGTATTCATGGCAGGGGAAATGAATTTCTTACATTTGCATGCATGATCGTTGTTGTCAGCATATCATCTGCGATCCCATGTGCAAGTTTGCCGATCACATTGGCACTGGCAGGTGCGATCATGACTACGTCTGCCTTCTTTGCAATGGAAACATGTTCTACCTGGAACTGAAAATTTCTGTCAAAGGTATCTACCAGACATTTCGTTCCGGTAAGCGATTCAAATGTAATCGGTGTGATAAAATTGGTTGCATTCTTCGTCATCAGCACATGGACCTCTGCGTGAAGTTTCTTCAGTGCACTTGCAAGATATGCGATTTTGTATGCCGCAATGCTTCCGGTCACTCCCAGAAGAACGGTTTTACCCTTTAACATAAGATTTTCCTTCCTTTTACGAGTTTTTCACAGTTTTCATGTCTGTTACATTATAACAGCCCCAGCGACAATTGCAATGAATTTTTGCTGTGTTTCTTTTTTTGTACTCGTTTCATGTTAGATTTTTATTATAATGGGAGTAATGAATAAGAAAGGACTAAGATTTTTATGAAAAATTATCAGATCACACAATGGTGTGCGCGTTTTATAAAAGAACAGGTTTCTCCGAGCGATCTCTGTATTGATGCAACGATGGGAAACGGAAATGATACACTGCTTCTGAGTAGCTCTGCGGCGAAAAGGGCAGAGTACTTGCTTTTGATATTCAGGAACAGGCATTAAAAAGTACAAAAGAGCACCTCATCAGCGAAGGTGCACCAGACAACTATACTCTGCTTCTGGAATCCCATACGCAAATGAAAACGCATGCCCAGGAAATTCTGTAAGCTGCATCACCTTCAATCTCACTGCGGTCTGGCAACGCCAAAGCGACAACCAAGCATTCGAGGCC